>SKEZ01000202.1_pt1 | contig 57438 bp, 64 predicted proteins | sample 4843881 | NCBI WGS metagenome assembly SKEZ01 (sample SAMN11008796, study PRJNA524170) | human gut metagenome | isolation source: fecal sample from pouch patient p1, p46 | place: Israel: Tel-Aviv | reverse complement strand
ACGAGCCCGACATGCCCCAACCAACCCTCGGCACCGGCATCGACTGGAACGAATTCCACGCCAGCACACGCTACCCAAACGCAACCGAATGAAAGTCTAAATCAATAACTTTAGTTCCTATATGCCAAAAAGAAAGGCCTGCCGAACGTACTTCGGCAGGCCTCGTCATGCGGAGCACAATCCATAAGGGCGGCAGTTCATGCGTTCTCCCATGGAATGGACCCAATCATGCTCGATGGAGGGGCAACTCAGAAGTGTTCCCAGACCAGAGCGTCGCACTCACTCCCACTCAATCGTCGCCGGCGGCTTCGACGTGCAGTCGAGCACGACACGGTTGATCTGGCGGCATTCGTTCGTGATGCGCGTCGAGATCGTCGCGAGCACGTCGTACGGCACGCGCGACCAGTCGGCCGTCATCGCATCCTCGGAACTCACGGGACGCAGCACGATCGGCATGCCGTACGTGCGTTCGTCACCCTGCACACCCACGGAGTGCACGTCGGCGAGCAGCACGACCGGGCACTGCCAGATGTCGCGGTCCAGACCGGCCTTCGATAGTTCCTCACGGGCGATCGCGTCGGCGTCGCGCAGAATGTCGAGTCGTTCCTTTGTGATATCGCCGATGATGCGGATGCCGAGGCCCGGGCCCGGGAACGGCTGGCGCCAGACGATCTCGTCCGGCAGGCCGAGCTCGGTGCCGATCGCGCGCACCTCATCCTTGAACAGCGAACGCAGCGGTTCAATCAATTCGAACTTGAGGTCGTCGGGCAGGCCGCCCACATTGTGGTGGGACTTGATGTTCGCCGCGCCGTCACCGCCACCGGATTCGACGACGTCGGGGTATAGCGTGCCCTGCACAAGGAACTTCACTTCCTTGCCTTCGCTGCCTGCGTCCTCGATGACCTGACGCTGTGCTTTCTCAAACGTGCGGATGAACTTCTCACCGATAATCTTGCGCTTGGTTTCGGGATCGGACACCCCCTTGAGCGCATTCAGGAAGTCCTCGGAGGCATCGACCGCGATGAGCTTGATGCCGGTGGCCGCTACGAAATCGTGCTTGACCTGTTCCGCCTCGCCCTTGCGCAGCAGGCCGTGGTCCACGAACACGCAGGTGAGCTGGTCGCCGATCGCACGGTGTACGAGAGCCGCGGCGACGGCGGAATCGACACCGCCCGACAGGCCGCAGATGACCTGCGCGTCGCCGACCCGCTCGCGGATCTTCTTGACCTGATCGTCGATGATGTTCGCGGCGTCCCAGTCACGGCCGATACCAGCACAATCATGCAGGAAGCGTTCGATGAGCGCCTGGCCCCTCGGGGTGTGCTTGACCTCTGGATGCCACTGCACGCCGTAGAGTTTGCGCAGCGGGTCCTGCATCGCGGCCACTGGCGCTCCCTCGGTGTGTGCGAGCACCTCGAAGCCCTCGGGGGCTTCCTTGACAGCCACACCGTGGCTCATCCATGTGGTTTGCTCCGATGGCGAGCCGGCAAGGATGCCGTCAGGATCGTCGATGACCGTTTCGGTCTTACCGTATTCACCCAGTGCGGCCTTGTCCACATCACCGCCGAGTTCATGCGCCATCACTTGGAATCCATAGCAGATGCCGAGCACCGGCACACCGGACTCGAACACCTTCTTGTCGATGGACGGGGCGCCGGGCTCGAACACCGAGGCGGGGCCACCGGAAAGAATGATCGCCTGCGGGTCCTTGGCGAGCATCTCCTCGACCGGCATGGAATGTGGTACCAACTCCGAATAGACGTTGGCCTCGCGCACGCGACGGGCAATCAATTGCGCGTATTGGGCGCCGAAATCAACGACGAGTACAGGCCCTTGTGCCATAAGTTGAACCCCTTAATACATAGGTATGTTGTGGCGTGTAATTGACATACTCCATTGTGGGCATGCAAGTAGACAAGCCGGCCCATACAGGACCGACATCGGATTGCAGGGCCACTGCGACGCCTGATTCCTCGCAATGTGCGGTTTACTGCAACACGCCGCCGTGCATTGTGTCCAATCGAACGGGATCAACCATGCACATACGCTTGCAATCATTGCTATTGCAGCGTTCCACGAGGGTTGAGAGGCAATTCCGGAATGCACAATTCAACTGGTAAAGTTTGCAAAAGAGGTAAGAAATATCACATTTACGCACACACATGCCCAAAAAGAAGCAAAAAGTCAGAGAGTTCACGTAACATGACTCTCGATTGGACACGGGGTTCCTCCCCAGTGGGAGGACATGCGGATCCCGTGGCCACATTGGAACAAACAATCGCACAGTATTGTGCAGGAGTACAGGAGTACACATGACAAATCCTGTTATTGGCACCCCGTGGCAGAAGCTGGACCGCCCGGTTTCCGAAGAAGCCATCGAAGGCATGGACAAGTATTGGCGCGTCACCAACTACATGTCCATCGGCCAGATCTATCTGCGTAGCAACCCGCTGATGAAGGAACCCTTCACCCGCGACGACGTGAAGCACCGTCTGGTCGGCCACTGGGGCACCACCCCGGGCCTGAACTTCCTTCTGGCCCACATCAACCGCCTCATCGCTGACCACCAGCAGAACACCGTGTTCATCATGGGCCCGGGTCACGGCGGCCCGGCTGGCACCTCCCAGTCTTACGTTGACGGCACGTACACCGAGTACTACCCGAACATCACCAAGGACGAAGCTGGCCTGCAGAAGTTCTTCCGCCAGTTCTCCTACCCGGGCGGCATCCCGTCGCACTTCGCGCCTGAGACCCCGGGCTCGATCCACGAAGGTGGCGAGCTTGGCTACGCGCTCTCCCACGCCTACGGCGCTGTGATGAACAACCCGAGCCTGTTCGTGCCGTGCATCATCGGCGACGGCGAGGCCGAGACCGGCCCGCTCGCCACCGGCTGGCAGTCCAACAAGCTCGTCAACCCGCGCACCGACGGCATCGTGCTGCCGATCCTGCACCTCAACGGCTACAAGATCGCCAACCCGACCATCCTCGCTCGCATCTCCGACGAAGAGCTGCATGACTTCTTCCGCGGCATGGGCTACCACCCGTACGAGTTCGTTGCCGGCTTCGACAACGAGGACCACATGTCGATCCACCGTCGTTTCGCCGAGCTGTTCGAGACGATCTTCGACGAGATCTGCGACATCAAGGCCGCGGCCCAGACCGACGACATGACCCGTCCGTTCTACCCGATGCTCATCTTCCGCACCCCGAAGGGCTGGACCTGCCCGAAGTTCATCGACGGTAAGAAGACCGAAGGCTCCTGGCGCGCACACCAGGTCCCGCTGGCTTCCGCCCGCGACACCGAAGAGCACTTCGAAGTCCTTAAGGGCTGGATGGAATCCTACAAGCCGGAAGAGCTCTTCAACGCCGACGGCTCCATCAAGGATGACGTCACCGCGTTCATGCCGAAGGGCGACCTGCGCATCGGCGCTAACCCGAACGCCAACGGTGGTGTGATTCGCGAGGACCTGAAGCTCCCCGAGCTCGATCAGTACGAGGTCACCGGTGTCAAGGAGTACGGCCACGGCTGGGGCCAGATCGAAGCTCCGCGCTCCCTCGGCGCGTACTGCCGCGACATCATCAAGAACAACCCGGATTCGTTCCGCATCTTCGGGCCTGATGAGACCGCGTCCAACCGCCTGAACGCGACCTACGAGGTCACCAACAAGCAGTGGGACAACGGCTACCTCTCGTCGCTCGTCGACGAGCACATGGCCGTCACCGGTCAGGTCGTGGAGCAGCTCTCCGAGCACCAGTGCGAAGGCTTCCTCGAGGCTTACCTCCTCACCGGCCGCCACGGCATCTGGAGCTCCTATGAGTCCTTCGTCCACGTCATCGACTCAATGCTGAACCAGCACGCGAAGTGGCTCGAGGCCACCGTCCGTGAGATTCCGTGGCGCAAGCCGATCTCCTCGGTCAACCTCCTCGTCTCCTCGCACGTGTGGCGTCAGGATCACAACGGCTTCTCGCATCAGGATCCGGGTGTCACCTCGGTCCTGATCAACAAGACGTTCAACAACGATCACGTGACGAACATCTACTTCGCGACCGATGCGAACATGCTGCTCGCCATCTCCGAGAAGTGCTTCAAGTCCACCAACAAGATCAACGCGATCTTCGCCGGCAAGCAGCCTGCCCCGACGTGGATCACGCTTGACGAGGCCCGTGCCGAGCTCGAAGCCGGCGCCGCCGAGTGGAAGTGGGCTTCCAACGCCGAGAACAACGACGAGGTCCAGGTCGTCCTCGCCGCCGCTGGCGACGTTCCGACCCAGGAGATCATGGCTGCTTCCGACGCCCTCAACAAGATGGGCATCAAGTTCAAGGTCGTCAACGTTGTTGACCTCCTCAAGCTGCAGTCCCGCGAGAACAACGACGAGGCCCTCACGGACGAAGAGTTCACCGATCTCTTCACCGCCGACAAGCCGGTCCTGTTCGCGTACCACTCCTATGCCCAGGACGTTCGTGGCCTCATCTACGACCGCCCGAACCACGACAACTTCAACGTTGTCGGCTACAAGGAGCAGGGCTCCACGACCACGCCGTTCGACATGGTCCGCGTCAACGACATGGATCGCTACGCGCTCCAGGCCGCTGCCCTCAAGATGATCGACGCCGACAAGTATGCCGACAAGATCGACGAGCTCAACGCGTTCCGCCAGAAGGCGTTCCAGTTCGCAGTCGACAACGGCTACGATATCCCGGAGTTCACCGACTGGGTCTACCCGGACGTCAAGGTCGACGAGACGCAGATGCTCTCCGCGACCGCGGCGACCGCTGGCGACAACGAGTGAGCCTAAGGGTTAACGCTTCCCGGTAATCAGCATACGGGGAATCAGGGCGTGTGGAAATTCGTTTCCACACGCCCTTTTCATATCATCTGAGCATGCGTTCTCTGTCACAGATACGACCCGCGGCCGGGTGAATTGCCACGTGACCGCCAATGCGTACAATGGAGGAGTGCGTGCCTTTCCCGCACGCGCAGCCATGCACCACCCCGCATGCACGCAACGTAGCATGCATCATAAGGAGTCATTGTGAGCCTCAAGAATGTGAGCATCATCAGTCCCGAGCCAGGCAATGGACGCAACGTAGTCGCGCTCGGTCTTGTTGCCCTGCTCGCCAAGACCAACGTCACGAGCGTGTTCCGCCCGGCTGTCTCATGCACGGAGACTTTCACCGACACACTGCTCGACTATGCGAACGCGCACCAGACCCGTGAACAGGCCATCGGCGTCACCCTGCGCGATGCACGCATCAACAAGCAGAACGCCCGCGCGCAGATCGTCAGCAAATTCATCAATACGAACGCCCAGCTCAATCCCGCGGTGCGCGTGATCGTCGGCAGCGACCGCAATGGCATTGGAGACCCGGAACGCTTCAGCTTCAATGCCGATGTCTCCGCCGACCTGCAGGCGCCGGTATTGCTGACCGTCTGCACACTGCACCGCACACCCCAGCAGGTGCATGAGACGATCGAGGCCTGCACCGAGGTCATTGTCGACGCCGGCACCAAGGTCATCGGCGTGTTCATCACCGGCTGCGATGAGAACCAGTGCACTTCGCTGCGCACCTATTTCAAGGATTACGACGTGCCCGTCTGGACAGTGCCGTTCCTCGATCTCGAAGAGAACGCCACCCCCGACGACGCCATTGGCTCCTTTGCCGCGCATGTGCCCGCAGATGAACTGCTGCGCACCTTGGACTCCCCCTTCGTGCCGCCGACCACGCCGTACGCCTTCCAATACGACATTCTCGCGCGTGCCAAGAAGAACCGCAAGACGATCGTACTGCCCGAAGGCGCCGACGACCGCATCATCACCGCCGCGAACTATCTGCTCAAATCGAATGTGGTCGACATCGTGATCATCGGCGAGCGCGACGAGATCCTCGAGCGTGGCAAGAGACTGGGCCTCAAGTCGCTCGACAAGGCACGGTTCCAGTCGATGGAGGACGAGCAGCTGCTCACTGAGATGATCGACAAACTGTGCGAGTTGCGCGCCAAGAAGGGCATGACCCCGGATGTGGCCCGCAAGACCTTGCGCGACCCGAATTACTTCGGCACGATGCTCGTGGTGCTCGGGCAGGCCGACGGCCTCGTCTCCGGCGCCATCAGCTCGACCGCCAACACGGTGCGTCCGGCCTTGCAGCTCATCAAGATGAAGCCCGGCACGAAGTCCGTCTCCGGCGCGTTCCTCATGTGCCTCAAAGACCATGTGTCCGTGTTCGCCGACTGTGCGATCAACCTCGATCCCGATCCGGAGCAGCTTGCAGACATCGCGTTGCAGTCCGCCCAGACCGCCAAAGCGTTCTCGATCGAACCGCGTGTGGGCATGCTCTCCTACTCCACCTTCGGTTCCGGCAAGGGTCCGGATGTCGATCTGGTCGTCCAGGCCACGTCGATCGTACGTGAGAAGAACCCGGACCTGGCGCTTGTGGGCCCGATCCAGTTCGATGCCGCATGGTCGCCGGACGTGGCCAAGGTCAAGGCACCCGGCGATCCCGTAGCCGGCCGTGTCTCTGTGTTCGTGTTCCCCGACCTCGATTCGGGCAACATCTGCTACAAGGCCGTGCAGCGCTCCTCTGGCGCCGTGGCCATCGGCCCGATCCTGCAAGGACTCAACAAGCCGGTGAACGACCTGAGCCGTGGAGCGCTGGTGCAGGACATCATCAACACGATCGCGCTCACCGCCATCGAGGCCCAGCAGAACGACTGAGGTACACCGCACAACCATGAACACAATGCGGGCATTGTGGCTCCACTTCCCTATGGATTAGAGCCACAACGCCCGCATTGTGTCGTCCGTCATCTTTTTGTAGCAAACGGCGAGTACCCTGTACTTCTGGAAAGCCGCAACAGCGGTGAACACAAAACACCAATGGAGGATGCCCAGAATGGCAAAAACCGTCCTTGTTATCAATTCCGGCTCCAGCTCGATCAAGTACCAGCTTGTCGACCTTGAAACCGGCGAAGGCATTGCCTCGGGTCTCGTTGAGAAAATCGGCGAGCCGATCGACGGCCACTACAAGTACGAATACAACGGCGAAAAGCACGAGCTCGAAGAACGCATTGACAACCACGAGCAGGGCCTCAAGCGTGTGCTCGGTTTCTTTGAGGAATACGGTCCGAGCCTCGAAAGCGCCGGCATCGTGGCCGTCGGCCACCGCGTGGTCCAGGGTGGAAGCACTTTCCCTGACCCGGCCCTCGTCACTGACGAGACGATCAAGCAGGTTGAGGACCTCGCGGTGCTCGCTCCCCTGCACAACGGTCCGGAGGCCAAGGGCGCCGAGGTCATGCGCGAACTGCTGCCGGACGTACCGCAGATCTTCGTGTTCGATTCCTCCTTCTTCCAGCAGCTGCCGAAGGCCGCCAGCACCTACGCGCTCAACCGTGAAGTCGCCGAGAAGTATAAGATCCGCCGTTACGGCGCCCACGGCACCTCGCACTGGTACGTCTCCTCGAAGGTCCCCGAGGTCATTGGCAAGCCCGCTGAAGGCCTCAAGCAGATTGTTCTGCACATCGGCAACGGTGCCTCCGCTTCCGCCGAAATCGACGGCAAGCCGATTGAAACCTCGATGGGCCTGACCCCGCTCGAGGGCCTGGTCATGGGCAGCCGCACCGGCGACATCGATCCGGCCGCTGTCTTCCATCTGATCCGCAATGCGCACATGGATGTGGATGAGCTCGATGACCTCTTCAACAAGAAGTCCGGCATGATGGGCATGACCGGCTTCGGCGACATGCGCGAAGTCCATCGCCTCATCGCCGAAGGCGACGAGAACGCCAAGCTCGCGCTCGACGTCTACGTGCACCGCATCGTGAGCTATATTGGCGCCTACACCGCCCAGCTCGGTGGCCTCGATGTCATCACGTTCACCGCTGGCGTCGGCGAAAACGACGAGATCGTGCGCCGCATGGTCTGCGAGAAGCTCGCCCCGTTCGGTGTCAAGCTCGACATGGAGAAGAACGACACCCGTTCCAAGGAACCGCGCATCATCTCCACGCCGGATTCCTCGGTGATCATCGCCGTTGTCCCGACGAACGAAGAGCTTGCAATCGCACAGCGTTCCGCCGCAATCGCCGAAAAGGGCGAAGACACCTACGGCAACAAGATCGCCTGAGCGATTTGCGCCATCCGTCTCACTGAACGATGAAAAGAGGCCAGCCGAATCCGGCTGGTCTCTTTCGTGTTCCCCCCACAGGAATTTATTCTGCCATAGCGTAGCATCCGAACGATGCCAAAACCACATATATTGACAAAACGTTCACAACTGTTTTCCTGTGGTATTCCCTACCGCATAGACTGCACCATAACGGTTTACTCATGCTGTGCCAGCATAGCGGTCCACAGGCCGGTGAAATCAGGGATCGTCTTGCGTGTCGTCTGCACATCCTCAATCGAGATGTCCGCGATGCGCAGTCCCAGCATCGCCGCGAACGTGGCCATGCGGTGATCCGCGTAGGATTCCATGACCGCGCCATGCAGCCGGTCTTCTGCAACCGGTTCGATTGCGATGCCATCGGCGAGTTCATGTGCATGCGCGCCCACACGTTCGATCTCACGCACGAGCGCCTCCAGACGGTTGGTCTCATGCCCGCGCAGATGCCCAATGCCGGTGAGGGACGACGCACCGTCCGCGAACACAGCGATGGCGGCGATGCTCGGCGTGATCTCCCCTGCGGCGGACAGGTCGAGTTCACCCAATGCCCGAATGGCCCCATCAGAGCGCACGGTCAGTGTGCCACAGTAGCGATCGTCGAATTCCTCGCAATCAGCGAGCTCGTTGAACGAAGTGCCGTCAAGCGTGACGTCGGCACCGAACCGGTGCAGGATCGCCGGCAACAGACCGCCAGGCTGTGTGGTGTGCGCCGGCCAGTTCGGCACGCTCACCGACCCCGATGCGATCAGGGCGGCACCCAGGAACGGCGCAGCGTTCGACAGGTCCGGCTCGACGGTGATTTCCTGAGCCATCGCCAATGCACGCGGTTCGACCGTCCATTCGCCTCGTTGGGGCATCTCGACCGCACCACCGGCGGCATTGATGTCTTCCATGGTCATGCGGATGTGCGGCAGGCTTGGCAGTTTGCGGCCGGTGTGCCTGAGCGTCAGGCCATTCGGCAGGCGTGACGCCGCGAGCAGCAATCCCGAAATGAACTGCGACGAAGCGGAGGAATCGATCTTCACCACAGGGCGACGGTTCGACTCCAGCGTCGTCGGCGGGGTGACGGTGAACGGCAGATGCCCTTCCTCCCTGTGGTATTCGACGTGCGCGCCCAAACGGCACAGACCGTCCAGCAGGGGCTTCATCGGTCGCGCGTATGCCTGCTCGTCGCCGTCGAACCGCACCGGACCATTGGCGAACAGCACCAGTGGGGGCACAAAGCGCATCACTGTGCCGGCGAGCCCGCAATAGACATCGGTATCACCGTGGAATACGCCGTCGGTGGGCGGGGTGATAGTGACGTCCGTCGCGTCATCGTCGTTCTGCGTGCACGTCACGCCGAGCGCGCGCAATGCCCCGATCATGAGCTCGGTGTCGCGCGAACACAGCAAGCCGCGGATATGCACAGGCTGCGTGCTCAATGCGGCGAGGATGAGGAACCGATTCGACAGCGATTTGCTGCCCGGAATGGTGACGGTGGCGTCAAGCGGCCCTTCGGCGAGAGGCGCCGGCCAAGGTTGGGTATCATGTTCGGTCATAGGCTTCATCGTAATGGCAACGGTTGAACATGGGGCGCACATCTCACGAATGCCGGCATGGAGACAGGGAGCAGAGCATCGGGCGACTCAGAAAAACGGGGCCGTATCGACAACGGCCCCGCATGATCGTCGGGCTGACAGGATTTGACCAACACATCGCGGAGACATTGCCAATCAAGGGCTGAGCTGGCATGTGCCGTTTTCTGTCCGCTGTTTTGTCCCATCTCACGATATGACCGCTACATGTTTCCTCTATTCTAGCAGCGCTACCCAAACAAGGAAAAGCCCCGCTCCCCTGCCGCATATGGCAAAGAGAGCGGGGCTGCACTAGATACTGATTCCCTATTAGATCAAGTGGTGCGGCGTTTAGGGTGGTAGGCGACGCCGAAGCCGGCGGCGATCGTCGGGATTGCGCTTCCCAACGCGGACAGGAGCACGCATACCCATTCCGGCGCATGGGCGGCGATCGCCACTGGAGAGACGACGGTGAGCGTCACGCCCATGAGCAGGCACACCACGTAGATCGCGGTCCTGACCGTCGGGTCGAAGACAGGACGGTACTCCCCTTCCGGAGAGCCGACGCTGTCGGGCAGCGGCTGGTCGGAGTCATAGGTCTTGAGGGTATCGTCGATGATTTCCCCGGTCATTCGTCACCATCCCATCTTGCGGTTGACGATGGCCTGCACGGCCGCGTAGTTGGAACCCAGGCGGCGCTGGCGTTCCGCTCCGTTGCCGTATTCACCGCGGATGACCGCATCCGCGAGCGCGTTGAGATCGACGTTCGGGCTGGGTGTGGAGACACCGAGGAGCTGATTGACTCGGGTCTGTACAGCATTCGCGTCGTATCCAGCGTTCTTGAGGCGGGTCATGCGATCGTTGCCGTTGCCCCACTGTCCGGCGATGACCTCGCGCGCGACGGTCTCGACGCTCTTCTTCGCGGGCGTGGACGGCTTGGCCGGCACAGATGCGGTGGGCTTGTTGCCGGTCATCTTGTCGTACCATTCCTGGGCGCGGCGCATGTAGGCGTCGCGTTGGCTGCCAGCGATGGATGCGGGGCATTCGGTGGCGCTGAAGTCCTTGTGGAAGAAGACGTTCTTGCCGTACTGCGGGCGGCCGAGCCCGTAGTGTTTGCATACGGCGGCGGTCAGGTGGGCTCCGTTGTCGAGTGTGGCGTCGCTGATCTGCCATGGGTTGGTGCTGATGTCGGCGTGCTCGATGCCGATGCTCGTGCAGTTCGCTTGGTAGTTACCTGCGTGCCAGGCGGTGTCGGAATCCCATACGAGCTGTGTGACGCCGCCGTTCGCGTCGACTTGGTAGTGGGCGGATGCCTCACGGGTCTGCCATACCTGATAGCAGCCCTCACCGCTGAGGTTGCCTCCATTGTGGTGCAGGATGACCTTGTCGATCTTGCAGCCGTTGCGGCCTCCGGTGAAATGCTTGTCGAGGATGAGGTTCTTGTCGGCCTCGAGTTTGTCCCAGTTTTTCATGGTGTTCCTTCCTAATATAGAAAAGGCCACGGCGGTGTTGCCGTGGCCTTAATCTGTTGTGTTGGCGGTGGGTGGTCTGTGGGTGTAGTCCCAATCGGAGTGCGCGAGACGCCATTTGTAGTCTGCGAGCAATTGCTCATATCTGGTATGGCCTATGCCGTTGCCTCCGGCGCCGAGGTATTCTCGCCCCGCCTCGAGTTGGTGTTCGTGGCTCAATCGGTCGTGTGGGTCCTGCATGAGCGCCTGCCGCAGTCCGAGGAGGCGGTGTCTGTGGGTCTCCTCCTCGTGCCGTTTGTGCCACTCGTGGGATTGCGCGATGGCGAGGGTGTTGCGGTCGATCTTCTCACGCAGTTCGCGGATTGAGGTTGAGTTCCTCAGGCTTGTCTCGATGAGGTCCTCGAGTTCGCTCCGTGTGACCGCCTGTTGGCGTTTTTCCTGTCTGGATCTCCACCATTCCCAGAAGCCTCCGCACCCCGCTATGGCGACCACGATTGTGACGACGGCTTCGAGGTTGTTCAAAAGGTTCACCTCCTCTCATCGAATGGCTGGGTATGATTCTCCGGCTATCCAGGGTGTAGGAAGCACACCACTTGCGCAGTGTGCCTGCAGTTTTTCCCAGTCGGACGTGGTGAAGCACCCATGCTCCAATGGCTCAATCCATGTGGTTTCCGGTGGACCATCCAGTTCGAGTATTGGATTGACTCCTGTGCCTGACCCGTCCACGAGCCATGCGAGCCAGTCTGCGCCTGCCGCGCACTGCACGCCGCCTCGGTATACTTTGACCGAGGCCGAGGCCGCTTTGCGGTAGCGTAAATAGAACACGCGCGGGTTTGATTGGTAGTAATCCTTGTGTGAGCCTGTAACTGCTGGTGGCGGGCAGAAGGTCCCGTATGGTTTTGTTGTGGAAAGAGTGACTCTCCATACTCCGTCAATTTGTACGGCGGCGGTCTGCCATGATTGTGGGTTGAGGCTTATGCGTGGATCCTTGATTTGATTGCAAACCGTCATCCCGCTGCCATTGACACTGTTCACGACGCCACCTCCCACGGGGAGATGGTCACTTGGCCTCGATGAGGCTCCCGTCGAACCATCGGAAATTCGCGATATCCATCAACTGGTAGTCGGCCTCCGTCATGACGAATAAATGACTGACCCAGACCGCGCTGTTTTTTCGTGGCCCCACCATGACACGGAACTCTACTGTCGACTCGGTGTCTACCGTGTTTGCCGGTGTGACATAATGCCCCTTGTTTCCGGTCCATGTGGCTGGTGCCAATTCGTCCCTCGGGGTGACGACCACCCTCAGTAGGTTCGGTTCGTACCCGTACTGCGCGTCGGATGCCTCCGCACCAAAACGGTATGTTCCCGGAGGCAAGACCAGCTGCGTATAGATGTAGCTGTCGGGAATGTCCGCGTTGTTCGTCACATGCAATCGATTGTTGCTCAACAGCTGCACAGTGAGGTTTTTGGATGCATACCAATGCCATTGCGATGGCGAGGTTGGTCTGGGATCGTGTAGCAGGTTTTGCATGCTCATGCGCACACCTCGCAATCAAGATGTGGATGGGCATGGAAACCGCTAGAGGTGTACCCCCCCCCGAGCGGGAGGTATTCGCCGTCAATCCACGGGGATGGAAGTATGCCAGCGGTGTACATTGCAAGGATTTTGTCCCAGTCTTCTGGAGTGTACATGGCTACCTCCTGCAGCGTGAACGATCCATCCGTCAACGGCAACGTATGCGATTTGTCGGCGATGGGGATTCCGGCGACCCATCCGTTTTCGCGAGCAATCAGTCGGCAATTCTCAATGGTGATGATGTCGAGCACGGATGTGTTCTCTGACGTCACGCGCGCATAGAGCACATTGCCCGCTGCCTGCTGATTGGTTATGCCCTTCCATGCGAAGACGGTGCCTTTGGGCTGCCCCTCTTCCAGCATGTACTTCCATTTTCCGCCGTTGGACGAATGCGAGCCACACCATGTGCCTCGGTTTTCCAGACAGCCGGGATCTACTGCTGCGAGATTCCTTATCATGGTTCCTCCTGATAGATGGGGTCGCTGATGGTGTCCGCGTCGAACCATACCAGTCCAAGCGCGTCGAGTTCCGCCCATGCTTCTGTGTTCATGCACATGATGTGGTTGAATCTCGACGCTGCGGACGGTGCTCCAGTGGGGACGTTGGCATGCAGACGCAGTTGAATTTTGCGTCGCCGTGGCAAAGTGAAAGAGCAATGATGGATGAGGTTGTTGCCTGCGTAGGGGGCAGTGTTGAGCGTCGTATCCCCCGCAGCTACACTGATGATCGGCCCTTGCGGTGTTCCATACGTGCCGTCGATGGATACGACGTTCACTCGTAGCTCGTAGTCACCGGGAGGGAGCGTCACTTCGGTCGTGACCCACCCTTCGTGCCCGGAGTCGGTGTTCGTGACCAGAAGACTGCCCGTAGAGGATTCAAACTGGATGCCTTCGCTTCCCCTGATGAACGGTTCTCCACCGTCGATCGGAGCCGGATTATGCACGTAGTTTTCGATGGGCACGACGGTGCGTCCGTCGTGCAGTTCATCGGCGAATCGGTAGAGGAGCTGGCGTGGCTCCCACCCGTCGCGTGCGCATTCATAGTGCCAGTTGTAGATTTCCGCCGTGTCCCATTTGAGCATGAGCAGGCTGACGGAATTGTTCGGTTCCCCCGCCCATCGGGTCCAATAGTCGTTGATGGTGTAGAATGGCGGGAAGAAACAGTCCCTGCTACGGATTATGTTGTGTTTGGCCCCGTTGAGGTATGGCACCCCGACCGGTTGGCCGTTGTAGTAGCCTCCCATGCTCACTCCTCCCCGCTGTCGTCGGTGGCGGCGTCGGTTGGCGTGGAATCCAGCTCGTCCGTGGTCTGGCTGCCGGAGGGTGATTCGGTGGCATTGGTGATCGCGTCCACCACGACGCCGATCTGCTGGGCTGTGTTTTCGATGCTCTGCAGGTTCTGTGTCGCGGTCTCGGCTGCCGCGGCGGCGGTCTGCGCTGATCCGGTGGCATGATTCGCCTGCGTCTGTGCCGCGGATCGTACGGCGGCGATGTCGGCGACGGTCGCTGCCATCGCGTTGATGCTGGCCTCCTCACTGTAAAGCACGAGTGTCTCCGGGTGGGTGCGGCTGTATGCGAGCGCGGCTTGTGCGTCTGCTGCGAGGGCGATCTGCAGGAGTGGTCCTGCTGTGACGGTTGTGGGCAGGAGGGTTGTGGGGTTGACGTCGATGAGGTCGGTGTATTCGAGGGTTTCGCTGGTGGTGGGGATTTGGACGTATCGGGTGTATTCCTGTGGGGTTCCGGGCAGTTCGGTGATGGCCCAGCAGCCCGTGTGGTCGCTTTCGATGACTTTGGCGTTTGCTTCGCCGTTGGTGAGGGTGACCTCGAAAGGTTTGGGGATGATGACGGTGTCGCCTCGATTGTACCGGCGGATTGGTGTGAATCGTACGGTTCCATCGCAGGGGGTGGTGCCTCCGTTGTTGGGGTGGGCGAGTTTGATGTGGATGGTTGCCATGGGGGGTTCCTTTCTGGGTTAGGCGAGGATGCCGATGATGGTGGTGAGGTGGTTTGCGGTGAGCAGGAGGCACCGGTCGCCGGTTTTTGCGTTGGTGCAGTTGGTAGTGCATGGCAGGTCGGTGAGGGTGGTGCCAGCGTAGGTGACGGTGAGGGTGGTATGGCCGTTGTTGGTGCGGATGGCGGTCACGGTGGCATAGTTGATGGTGGGTGCCGGTGGCGGGGTGAGGTTGTCTACCAGGGTTTGGGTGAGTCGTGCGCCTGCGTCGCGTGCGTGGTAGGTGTCATGATCCATTGGGTGTCCTTTCGAATTGGCGGCATTCGGCTTCGATGGGCAGGCCTGCGTCGAGCCTGATTTTCTGGGTGCGGATCGCGAAGTCTCCGCTGATGCCGCCTGTTGGGTAGTCGAGATGGATGAGGTCGCCTATAGTGATGGGCACGTAGATGTGGGTCATGGTGATGCGGTGGATGACGCTTTGGCTGGTGGTGAGCAGTTCGTGGGCCTTGGCGTTGGCGAGCGCGGTGAGTTGTGTGCCGGTTTTTCCTTCTGGTATGTCGTTGTAGGTGTAGGTTTTGCCGATGGTGCGGCCGCGGTTGATGGTGGAGAATTCGCTGTTGGGGTCGTTGTCGGTGGCGATGCCGGTGATTTCTTTGTCTTGGTGGCTGTAGATGACTTTGACTTGGTTGGCGGTGTTGAACCAGTCGCGTTCGTCGGTCATCTCTCTCAGGAAGCGAGCGCCGGCCCCTTCGGTGAATGTCCAGATGGGTGAGCGTTCGTTTGGTGGTGTGTAGGGTTGCAGGAGGATGCGGCCGTAGGGGTCGGTGCGGGCGGATTGCCAGCCGATGAGGTCGAGGAGGGCGTTGATGGCGTCGAGTTTGCTTTTGTCTTTCTGGTCGCCGAGGCCGAATGTCCATGCTGCGCCCATCCTGTAGGTGCATTCGTCGTGTGGGGCGATTTCGAGGCCGGCGGCCGTGCATGTGGATTCAATCCATGTCATGGGGTTGGAGCCGGCGGCGAGCGCGACCGGTTGGGTGAATTGGTCGTCGTCGAGTTCGCGGAGGCGCCCGTAGAGGGTGAGTGGTGTACGGGTGGTTTCCCCGCCGGTGACTTGCCGTTTGGGGCCGTCGGGCAGGAAGGTGCCCAGTGGGATGCTTTCGGTGGTGCCGTCGGCGTAGTCGAGGTCGGCCCAGATGCGTAGCAGGTCGCTGCCGAACAGGGCGGTGCCCTCGATGTCGAGGGTCGCCTGTTCGGTGATGGCCGTGTCCTGGTTGCGGGTGATGGAGCCGCCGGTCAGGATGGTGCGCACCATGTCTGTTTCCAGTCCGGTTTTGCGGTTGACGCGCATGATGCGGTAGGTGGTGTCGAAACTCATCTGGTGGTGGATGTTATCCATGGTGTGGTTCCTCCCATGCGAGTTCCTTGCAATCAGCCGAGAAGTCGACCACGCGACCGTTGGCTGTCAGTGATTGGTGCATGGATACGCGTACGCGCATGCGTGCGCCGTCCAGGGTGCGGAGCCAGCCGCGGCTGTAGGTGCGTGCCAGTCGGCGGATGCGCCGCCATTGGGTCGCGTCCACCCATAGGTAGCTGCTGCTGATGGTGATGGTGTCGTCGAGGTCTCCGGTGCCGTAGGAGCGCGGCAGGCCGGTGTCGTCGGCGAAATGGTATTCCGTGGTGTCCAGGTCGGGTTTGTCGGTGAGTTTCCATGCGCCGCCCACCGGCAGGACCTCGCTGGCGTCGAGGCCAAAGTTGAACACCACACAGTCCGAGTCGATCCGAGCGGGTATATCCGTGGACGCGGCCGCACCGGAGGCACTGACCGCGGTCACGCGGTATGTGTAGTCCACGCCCAATGGGGGCAGGTAGTCGAATCCGAACCCTCCGGATTGCACATTGTCCGCGATGGTCTCCGACACGCCGTCTGGGTCGACGCGTTCGACCATGAGGTGCGCCGTGGCCGGTGCGGACGTGTCGGTGCCCGCGGTGGCCTGGACCATCATCATGTACCCGTCGGAAAGCGTGCACACACCGCTTGGCGCGGCCGGTGGCGTGTACGCGACGGTGACCTTCCGTGAGGAGGTCGTGCTCAATCCGTTGCCGGAGCGCACAGTCACTTCGATGAGCAGCACCGACCCGTTGACGGGCAGATATGATGCCGCCGGTATGGTCAGCTTGCGGTCCGCGGGAGTGACGGTCACCGAGTAAACGACCATGCCGTCATGGATGATGTGCACCTGTTGGCGGGCGATGCCATCCCAATCAGACGCCGTCCATTCCACGATGATCGGCAATTGGGTGACCACATCGGTTCCCTCGACGGGTTTGAGGTTCACGCTGGGTGGGTTCGCCACATGCCAGCTGCGCACGGACGACCACGGGCCCCAATCGGCGGCCAAGCCTTTGGTGCGCACCTGCACGGTGTAATCGCCCGGTGTCGGGCAGGTCACCGAGGTGTGCGTCGCATCGCCGGTGATGTCGCGGGTCTCATCGCCACCGCCCAGTGGGCGGGTGATTTTGACCTGGGCTGCGGTCTGTGCGGATCCGTCAGGGTGGGTTGGTGTCCATGAGACCGTCGCCGTCGCACCGACCGGTGGGATGGTGGCGGGCACCGTCACGGTCGGCGCTTTCGGTGTCTCGATCGTGCTGACCGTCGCACTGGACGCCCATGCGGACGACAGCATGCCCCGGCCCGTGTCGGTGCCATAGACCGGGACACGGCCGAGCGCACGGTACTGCACGACGCCGGCTGGCACGCTCGTGTCCTCGAGCGTCGCCTGCCCGTTGACCGGTGAGGCCGTGCCCACCGCCGTCCACGCGCCATCAAACAGGCGTTCGACGGTCACGCTCGTCGCGTACGAGTTGGACACGTCCACGGTGATGCGCACACGGCCCGACGACACACGGGTCACGGTCACTGAGCGTGGCGCGGCGGGCGTGGTGTGGATGCCGGCCGTGTTGTCCACGTGGGTGGATTCCCCGGCGGGGTTCGACGCCCACATGCCGAACTGGTAGTGCGCGTTGGGTTTGAGGTTGCCGTACGTGTAGTTCGTCGCGTCCCAGTTCAAGGTGGCGCGCGCCGTCCACGCGCCCCATCCGCCACCGCCCACGCGTTCGCGGATCCACAGGTGCAGTTGGTGCCATGGTTTGCGTGCCGCATTGTCCCACGCGGCCTGCCATGCGCATCGCACGCTCGAATCGGACGCGCGTGTCCAGGTCACGTTCTTCGGCGGGTTCGGTTTGAGGTAGGTCACGCCCGGCACGCTCACGTTGCATGACGCGGACGATGTGCCACCGTTGAACGCGGACTGGGAGACGGTCGCAGAACAGGAGATGTTCTTCGCGTTGTCGCTCTTGGCCACCGTGAAGTCCTTGCGGCAGATGACCGTCTCACCGTTCGTGCCGATGTTCGCGTTGCCGGTGCCGCTGCCGGACTGGCCGTTGCACCGGACGGACCCGTTGATGCCGTTGATGGCGAAATGCCATCCGTTGACCGCCTGGAAGCGTGCCTCCACACGGATCACGGCGCTCGTGTCCGTCTGGGAGACGATCCACGCGGCCGTATGGCACCGCCACGAGCCGGCGACAATGCCACCGTATCCGTCAGCCATCGTTACCTCGCTTTCACCGTGGCGCCGACCGCGTCCACGAGTTCGTCGAGCAGGCGCAGCAGACGCTCGTCCGACGCGACGCGCGCACCGTCGATCTGGATGTTGTATGTGATGTTGCGCGCGTCCATGGCCGAGGCCGTGGGTATGAATTCCGCGGCGAACCGTTGGCGCGCGCTGTTGAGGGCTGCGTCCACGTCGATGCCGACGAGTGGTTTGCCGGTGTTGAGCGCGTCGTAGATGCTGTGGGCGCTCTTGCTGGCTTCGTTCACGGCGCTCTTGGTGCGGGCGCGGATGCCGTCGCCCATCGCGTCCATGATGCTCATGCCGGAGTAGAGCACCCAGCCGTGGCCGGAGAAAGGGCCTTCCTTCGCGGGTGAGAACGGGAAGAGGTCGCGGATCTTGCCCACGGCGCCGCTTACGGCGTTTTTGACGCTGTCGACCGCGCCCATGATGCCGTCTTTCAACCCGTTGAGGATGCTGCGGCCGGCATCAATCAGCCAGCTGCCGGCGTTGGAGAAGAATCCGGTGATGGAGTCCTTGATGCTGCGCACGGTGTTCATGACGGCGTTGATGCCGTTGGACACGCCGGTTTTGATGCCGTTCCAGATGGCGCCGATGCCGTTCTTGATGCCGTTCCAGATGTTGTCCCATACTGCGCGGATGGAGTTGAGCACGTTGGAGATAGTGGATTTTACGCCGTTGATGGCGCCCGACACCACGGATTTGATGCTGTTCCATACGCTGCTCACGAAGCTGCTGATGCCGTTCCAAATGGCGTTCCATACGGCGCGGATGGAGTTGAGCGTACCGCTGATGAATCCGGAAATCGCTCCGAACACTGATGTCGCGACCGATGAGATGGCGTTCCATATGGTTTGGAACACGGTTTTGATCGCGTTCCAAACCGTGTCCCATATGGTGCGGATGGTGGATAGCACCATGGTGATGAAATCACTCAATCCCTGGATGACAGGCTGGACGAATGCCACGAGGTTGGACACCCCTTCGATGATCCATCCGATGAGTGTCATGATGCCGGACACGACTGTGGTCACCACCGTCAGGACACCTTGGATGATGGGCATGAGGATGTCCAATCCGGTCATGATGCCATCGATGACCATCATCACGACCTCCAGAATCGGTGGGATGAGTGGCATGATGACGTTGATGATGTTCATGACCAAGTCGACGATGTTCGTAATGACGGGCAGCAGAGAGCTGATGAGCTGTTCCACGAGCGGCGCGACCTGCGCGATGAGCTGTCCGATCATGTCCGCGACCTGACCGATGTAGCCCGCGACCTGCACGATGTATGGCGACAGCGTCTGTAGCAGGTTGACCACGACCGGCAGGATCGACTGCACAATCTGCCCAGCCGCCGACACGATATTGGTGATGGCTGGCATGAGCGACTGCAGGGCCGATGTGATGGAACCGATGATGCTTTGCACGCTTGGCAGCACGGCCATGATGGCGCCGCTCAGTGTATCCCCCACTGTCTGGACTATGGCGACCAGCGATGGCATGACGCCGGACACGATGCCTCCAATGGTCGACGCCAGATCGGCGAAGAGTCCAGCGACCATCGTGACGATCGGCGCCAATGAGCCCAGTAGGCTGGCCAGCGGTGGCAGCATCGCGCCGATGACCTGCATGCCGGCGGAAAGCACCTGTCCGATGGCGTCGCCGAGTACCGTGAGCATTGAACCCACCGATGGGAGCACCGTCGCGAGCGCGCCGCCGAGCATGTTGGCCAGTTGGCTGACCATGTCGGCGAATACTGGCAATGTGGCCGAAGCCAGATCAGCGAAAAGCCCTGCAATCGTTGTGACGATCGGTGCCAATGAGCTCAGCAGGCTGGCCAGCGGCGGCAACAGCGCGCCGATGACCTGCATGCCCGCAGAGAGGACCTGCCCCATGGCGGAACCGACCGTTTCGAACGCTGATGCGATGGACGGAAGCACCGAGGCGAGGACGCCGCCCAACGCGCCGGCCAGTTGGCCGAGTGTGGCTGAGAGCGTGGGCATGATGATGGATCCGAACTGTTCGGCGACAAGCTTGATGGCCCCCAATGGGCTCATGAGCGATACGAGCGCGCCGCCGATCTGCGAGAGCTGCGCCGTGCTGCCGCCGGCATGTTCGAATGCGCTGAAGAACTGCCCGACAACGTCCTTGACCGAGTTGAACGCATTGGAGATGAAGTCGATGACCTGCTGGACGCTGGGCATGAGCCGTTGGAACGCCTCAGCGGCTTGCATGGCGATGCCACCGAGAGCTGGCGCGATCCTGGCCGCAAGCCCTTGGATCTTCACACCGATGCCGTCGGTCATGCTGGATATGTCGCCATCGACTTGGTTCTTGATGCCGGCGAAGAGTATCAGGAACGTGTTCTTGATTTTGTTCGCCGCCGGCTGGAGCGCATCGCCGATTCTTGAGAACGCACCGCCAAGACCACGGCGTAACCCGTCGAGCATTGAGCCGATGGTGGAGACGACGCCACTGATTGCGGGGATCGCGTTCTCCAGTCCACGCTGCAGAAAACCACCGATGCTTTCAAGGGCCGGTTTCGCCGCCGCGGTGAATCCGTCGATCAAAGGGATCGCCTGATTGAACAGGCCGGTCAACCCCTTGATGACAGGAGTGGCGACACTCTCCCCCAAGCGGCTCAAGGCGGCCTTCATGTTGCTCATGGCACCGTCGAAGCTCTCACCTGCGGATTGGGCGGCGCCACCGATGTGTTCGCGCATGGCGGCTTCGAAGTCCTCGAAGGAGACTTTGCCGTCAGAGACCATCTTCTGGGCTTCTTCGGCGGTGACCTGGAAGTGGTCGGCCAGATACTGCAGGACGGGGATGCCGGATTCCATGAGTTGGAGCATCTCGTCGCCCTGCAGTTTGCCTGTGGCGGCGACCTTGCCGAAGATGACGCCCATGTCCTTGAATTCGACGCCGGCGATCTGCGCGGTGTCTCCCACGGTCTTGAGGACCGTCTGCAACTGGCCGCCCTGCTTGACACCGGAGGCGACCAGACCGGCGGCGACACTGGCCGCATCCCCCAGACCGAACGCGGTGCCCTTGACACTGGCGAGCGCGTCGTTCATGATGCCGTCGACGCTTTTGGTGTCGTGTCCGAGGGCTTTGAGTTTGGTTTGGGCGCGTTCGATGTTCAGGGCGCGGTCGAAGCCGCCTTTGGCGGCGAGGCCGACGAGGGCCCCGCCGATGGCCCCGGTGGCGGCGATACCGATCTTGCCGATCTTGCCAAATGCGCCCCCGACGCGTTGCAGAATGGTCTTGCTCGCGCCGGAGGCGCCTTTCTCGGTGCCTGCGGAGATGTCGCCCTCAATGGCTTTGCCCAGTCCCTTGGCCGAAGGGCTGATGATGATGTAGCCGGTGCCGAGTTCCTGCGCCATCGAAGGCCTCCTTTCGGTTATGTACCGCTGATGCCGAGACGTTCGCGCAGTTTGGCGCGCAGGGTCTCATTGTGCGGTTGGGCTGCCGCGGTGTGTTCGCGGCTGGTGAGCGGGTCGGGTTTGCGCCATGCGGGCGTGGTGCGTCGTTGCCTGGTCTGGTTGAGGGCGTGGATGAGTTGTTCGGTCTGGCCGGGCAGGTAGCTGTTGCCGGCGAGTGCGGCGTATGCGTGGCTGGTGTCGTGGTTTTTGAGGATTTCCCGGCACATGGGCCATGCTTCGTACAGCGGTTGGCGGATCAGGTCGAGTGAGTGGCCCCATGCGGCGATCCAGTCGTATTGGATGGCCGCCGGGTGGTTCAGGCAGAGGTCGAGGAGGATGAGGCTTTTGGGTCCATGTCCTCGGTGGCTTTGGCCCAGGCGGCGAAGATGCGGCCGATGTCGAGCATTTTGTCGCCTGATTTGCGGTCGAGTTCGCGTTCGAAGCGTGGGTATTCGCGGGCGAGCCATGCGAGCATGGTGGCCATGAACGCGAGTTTCTGGTCGTCGTCGAGGTTGTTCCATCCCTGGCTGGCGGCGGTCATGCCTGCGATGAGCATGCTGGTGGGCAGTTGGCTGGAGTCGTCGAGGCGGGGCAAGTCCATTTCTACGTCGCCGTATTTGATGTGCACGGGGCGTGGATCCGTGTCCTCGTGTTTGCTGGTGGGGTTCAGGTCGATGGTCTCGTATTCGTGGCGGCTCATGGTGGTGTCCTATCTGATGTGTGCGCCTATCGGTGGTATGGAAAATCCCTTCCCGCCGCGGATAGGCGACACGGTGGGAAGGGACGTATGGTGTGGGTTCACAGGTCGGTGGCGAAGCCCCATGCCTTGAAGTAGTACGGGGATTGCGCGTCCTTGAAGGTGCGCAGGGTCATGCCGTAGCTCATGAGCTCCGAGATCTTCCAGACGAGGTCCTCGCGTTCGCCGACCTTGGCTTTGGGGATGTGCAGGACGATGAGGTTCTCGGCCTGGGTCAGGCCGGCGATGACGTATTGGGCTGGCTTGTCGCAGCTGGCCTTGTCGATGGTGAGCGCGCCGGTCGCGTCGACGCTCGTGTCGAAGTAGGTTTCCACGACTTCCTTCTTGGATTCGAGGCCGGCGAACTGGAACGTCCAGTAGCCGCCGGAATCCCAGGAGACGACAGTGTCGCCGTTGTGGCCCGTGAAGTCGTTGCTCTCACCGGCCTCGGGGTGGATGGTGATGCCGTCCTCGCTGAAGTAGCCGAGCGGCTCCTTGCCGTCGGCCGGCTTCCAGTTGCCGTTCAACGTGCCGACAGGCGCGCCGACGTCGTACCGGAAGATCGCGGCCTCCTTGATGAGTTTGACGAGGTCGGCGTCGTTGCCGGAGCTGACGTATTCGAGCCCGGTGGCGCCGGCGGCGAGCAATTGCGCTTCCAGATCTGCCATGATGTGTAGTCCTTTCGAAAATGGTTATCGGGCGACGCCGGTGAGCAGGAGCGACCCGTACACGTAGTCGGTGCCGAGCGTCGTGTCGTGGGTGGTCATGGGACCCGCCTGCACTTCGGCGTCGCACAACGGATGCCGGCGTCGGGCGCCGAGCAGTGCGCGCGCAGCGGTGAGCCACATGGATTGCGCGTCCGTGTGGTCGAGGATGCCGGCGGGCGTGGTCGAGTAGGCACTCACTGTGAGCGTCCACCGTTGGGTCACCGGCGTCGTGTACGCGCCGGCGGAGAGCGTGAGGAACAGTTTGCGGGCGCCGGCCGGCATGTCGAAGCCGGCCGGCACACCGGGCAACGCGTCCTGCAGCGTGGACAGGATCCGCGTGGACGGGTCAAGGCCGAGCAACCGTGGGCTCATATGCGCACCCTGCCGAGGATGTCGGTGAGCAGGCCACGGTGCGCGTCCTCGACCGCCATGGGGATTGTGGCGACCACGTTGCCACGCTCCTTGTTCGCGTTGCGGTACACCTTGATGGCCTTATGGGCCTTGGCCATCGTCTCGACCTGATCCTGTACCGAGTCGAGCAGTTGGGCGTTGTTGAGCAGCTGGCGTTGCACATTGGGGCGGTTGAGCACCACCTTGACCCTGCTGTTGCGGCTCATTGGTCCTCCCTTCGTTCGCAGTGCCATTGCCAGCCGATGACACGTTCACCGCGCCGCCATTGCATGGGTGCTTCGGTGATGGTCATCGTCTCGCCACGCACGTCGACGAGATCGCCCTCGCGCATGTCGAGCACGGCGTGGCCGCGCCGGTACAGGTCATAGCCGGAGACCAGCATGACCCGCCCGGTCTCCAATTGCCGTTCCCGTGTGACGGGCGCGACAAGCACACCGATTTCACCGACCGGTTCGGGTGGTTCGCTGTGGCGCCGGCCGGCGATCATGGTCATGCGGCTGCGGGAGACCGTGACGGTCTCATAGTCGGTTGGGATCACTGGGCTTCCCTCTCATAGCTGATAGTAAAGGCTCGCCCTCCTGCACCGGCGTGCAGGACGCGGCGTTCTTCGTCTCGTAAATAGAGGTTCCCGAGCGGGTTGTCGAACGTGTACGAGTCCGAAAACGCGCCTGTGGTCTGGCTCATCTGTTTGACACCATCCGGGATGTCCGCATCGCCGGTTTGCATGGCGCGCATGACCATGGCGCAACACACATCGGCGCAAATGCCGGGATTGTGATTCTCGGCCTGTGCCCACCGTGGGCATTGTGCTTTGATCATGCGCGTGGCACGTTCCAGCAGAACCGCTGCGCGGCCCCGTTCGCCGTCCAGTAGCGGGTGCCATCCGGATTCGAGTTGTTCGACGGTCGCGAATGCGTTGGGCTTATCCGGCATCGTCGTTTTCCACGGTCTGTTCGCCGGTGTCGATGTTGCGCGTAACGCGTTTCATTGACCCGTCAGGAGCCGGCACGAGGAATGATTCGATGCGCGAGAGGACGGGCGTGGATTCCGGCGGTGATGGCTGCTTCTTCCTTGAGTTTTGACGTTCAGGCATTGAGCACACCTTTCAGCCGTGCCGCTGCTTTTCCGCCGAAAACAGCGACTCCGCAATAGAATTCCACACGTGTGCGGTAGACAGGCTTTTCCTGCAACAGTCCGAGGTCGTCAACCTGCACGCCACCGTTGGTCAGGCCGGTGACAGCTTGATCACCTTCGGATGCGCCGAACCGTACCGCATACAGGCTTGCGGAGTCCGTTGCAGTGCCCTGTGTCTCGTCTTGGCTGAGAATCTGCTTGCCGTCGGCGGTGGTGCCGATATCGAGGATGGGCACGCCGTTCCACTGAATGGTGCGTTTGCCGGTGATGTCTTCCTCCAGTACGCTGTCGAGACCGACGTGGCGCAATGCGCTGCCGATCTTGCGCTGGATGGCCGCATTTGTGTAGATGGCGCCGTTGGTGCCGTTAATACCGGGAACGGCGGCAAGGAGTTCGTCGAGCATGTCGAGGAATTTGTGCACGTCGTCCTTGCCGTCACCGATGATTTTCAGTCCGTTCGTGGCAGCGTCGATGACTTGGTTGCCGGTCAGGCGTTTCTTCAGCCCGTCGAATCCGTTGGTGTCCACGGTGCTGTCGCCATTGATGAACGCGTCCTGGAATTTGTAGCTGATTGCCTTGACCTTCATCGCGGTCTGGGTGGCCCGCTGGTCATTGAGGTTGGACCGGGTCTGCTGGATGAAGCGGTCTACGTCCGCGTCGCCGCCGAGGATGCTGAGTTTTTCGGTCTTCTGGTTCACAGTACCGGTGGATTCTGCGTACGCTTCGTTGACACCTCGGAACGCGACTCCGGGCAGTGTCGCTTCCTCGTTGTACGCGTAGGCGTTTCCTTGAATATCCATCATCGGGATGCGATCGAGGACCGGGCTGGTCTGCACGAATGTCTCGAGGACACCTTTCTGCAGGCTGTCGGTGGAGAGTTTCGCGGATTCCGCGAGGGTGAGTGCCATGATGGCTTCCTTTCCTGATTAGTTGGTGTATGCGTCGCGTAGCAGGTCAATACCATGCCGTTCGGTGTTGGGCTCATGACCGTTGGCGTGGGTGGCTGGTGGTGCTCCGCGACGTGGTTTGCGTTCACCCATGAGCGTCTTCAGTTCGGTCGCAGCGGCACGTAGGGATTCCTCGTCATCGCCAGCGAGCAGGCTGATTGCCTGTTCCGGGAGATCGGTTTCCTTGGCGATGCCCGCCACAATGGCGGCGTGCTGTTTCTCGGCGGCGAGCTTGTCTCGCTCAGCCTCGATTGCCGCGAGACGTTCGTTGAGCTTGTCCATGTCAGACTTGCCGGATTCTTGTTGCTCATCGAAAGCCTGGGCTTTCTTTTTGAGTTCCTCGTAGTCCTTGTATTTGTCCTCGAACTGCTTTTCGAGTTCGGCCTTGCGTTTCGCCAACGCCCGGCTGAACTCCCTGGAACGCTCATCCTGTTTCCCTGGATCGTCCGTGGATGTAGAGTTTTCGGATGTCACAGGCTTGTCATCGCCGTCTCCACCGGCGTTGTTTCCGGTATCGATGGTCATGATTGGATGCGTGTTGCGCTGCCATTGGTTGAGGTTGTGCAGTTGCCACATGGGTTTTCCTTTGCTGATAGGTACGCACGATTAGCGACGCGGCGTGCGGGATCCGCGAAACGTGGTGGATGCAGGATTTGCACCTGCGCGGCGTGATGCACCCGATTTACAGTCGGGTCCGGTCGGCTGCTGCGGCAATCCACCGAGGTGTGTTATGCTTGATTTGAGAGGGATCCCACGCAACCAGCTCCATTGAGACTGGCAGTCAGTCGGGGGGTTATCCCTCTCTCTTTCATTTCAATTGGATCTGATGCAGTCCGGATGCGTCCATCACCCAAAGTTCCCTGATAGTCTCTTTCCGTTTCTGGTTGTATCCAGCCAGCTGGGTTTCGAGTTTTGCCGGTATTTTTGTCTCACCCAGATCTATGATGAACACATCTTTGGTCACGCCATGGGTGTGCGCTTTTCGGACCGCATCGCTGATACGGTCTGCGATTCTTCCATATTTGAGCGTCGCCATCGATTTGAGCTCAGCGTCGGTATGTCGGTCTTCCCAGTGGAAGTCGTTGGTAGACTCGCCCACCGAGGATTTCTTGATCCACTGGTAATGCTGTCCTGCTTCCTTGAACCGTTCAAGAAATACGATTTCATGAAGTTCCAAGGTTTCCTCGGCGATAGATACTCCTGCTTTTTCCTGTCGTGCGATCCATGATGCTCGAGTGCCTTTTGTTTCGCCACGCATCGACAGGAGTTTTTTCGATTCGTTCCATGGGAGAGTCGGCTTCGGATATACACCGTCCTTGAGCCGCGATGGGTATAGGCGTCTCATGTGTTCCAGAGTCTTCGAATCGTCGCTGTTGCGGCTCGCCTCCTTGGCTTTGTCCCACATGTTCAGGTATGTCTGTTGGTCGTATCCGAAGATTCTGTCCCTGCCCCAACTGCATACAGGTACACAGCGGCATTTGCCCTTGTGGAAGGAGCTGCCGAAATCCGCTGTGTCTTTTTCCGTATATGCGAATCCTCGACTGGCAAGCATGGCGCAGAATGCACATGGGTTCGACCCTCTTGGCACACGTGCCCATCGTGGGTGGGTCGGGTCGGTGTCGCGATTGTGTTGTGTCGTATCACGGATGGATCTGTCGATCATTTCCCCGATGAATTGTTGCCAGTCATCGATGGATTGCATATCGGGCCATAGGTCATCCACTCTCAGGCCGGCGCGTGACCGTTCCTCCATGATTTGGGTGAAATTCAGTCCATTCCAGTCGGTGCCGGAGAATCCGCCTACCTGATGGTAGAGCGTCTCGTATGGGTTGTAGATATCTGGCGCATAGTTCGGGAATGTGACCTGCCCATATCGTTGCCAGCTGTCCCTGACTGCCATGTAGTATTCATTGGCAAGTTGGCTGGCGTCCTCTGTGTATTGCATGACCAATGACTGCCGTTCAAACCATGATGCGCGCTCCATTTCATCGGTTGCGGCATCAATCAGATTGGTAATGTCATCCTCATAGTTCTTATGCAGACGATCGAGTTCAGCTTCCAGAAGATGACACTGAGGCTCTGGTAGGAGCAGCATACTGAGATCCATCGGCTACTTCCTCCCGTTGTCCCTGCGTGCGCGCGGACCGTAGTTGGTCGATGCGTTCCTGACTGCGTTTACTGCGCTGTTCCATACGTAGGATGCGACGTTGTTCGTCGCTCAGGTCGAGCATGTCGTAAGTGACTTCGCTATCGGCTGGCAGGATGTTGGCTTGGACGAGTTTGACCGCGGCGTCCGCGGCGGCCGCACGGCTCGGTGTGCTTGGATTCCTCCATTGCGGTCGCACCGCCTGTATATCTCCATCAGGACCTGAGGCAAGTTGCGCGCGGGAAATGACATGCCTCCATGCGCGGCCGAACCATTTGTGGCATTTCTCCGCGAGCAGGCACAGTTCCTTCGTGGCTTTGTCGATCGCTTCGGCACTGCTGGGATTGTCGGTGAGTACCCCCATCGCATCGGGGGGCAGGCTCGTGGCCGATGCGAACATCGTCGCGGTCTGCCGCAACTGCGCGGAATGTGGTTCGAACGAGTATTGGGTGAACTGCCCTACCTGAGGCACTTCGCCGGATGCACTGTCACGTGGAAGGATGAGCATTTGGTCGAGCATGAGCCGCCAGCGTGGTACAAGATTGCCGTTCTTGTCTGAGAACATGTCTTCGGACGCTCCTAGGACATAGCGGGGAGGCACCGAGTAGAGTTCCGCCTGGAGTTCACTGCGCAGGAATGTACGCACCGCGCTGTCGGTCAAGCTCATGACGGTACGGCTGATACGACTGCGGCCAAAGGGCCGGCGTTCGTCTGGTTGGAACGCGAACAATTCACAGGGAATACGGTCCATATCATCGTCGAAACGTGCCGCCACGTGCCATCCGTGTTCGTCGGGTTCGATGACAATGGTGCACCCGTAGGCCATTAGATACGCGCCGGCGACAGTCTCGTAATCATCCGACACATCGAACAGGAGCGCAGCGCAGAGACGGTGCCGGCGCTTGTCCCAGAGACCAGTCGCCACGTCAGCGGTGAATTCTTGCACAATCGTTTCAGGCTCGCCCAGAGCGGGGTCACCTGCGAGGACCGCGACGAAACTGCATGAGTGGATGAGGGCATCCGTGTGTACGGAGTCTGCGACTGACAGCAGGTCATTAACATCCATGACACGTTCGACCTGTTCGGACAGGTCAGTGCCGTCATCGGCCATGAGACCATCCATGACGACGCGGTTGGCGAGCGCTTCAACGGCTTTTGCGGGCCATCCCACGACGATGTTGATATCGTTGGCGATTGGAGGGAGGGCGTAGCCTATGTCGTGTAGTTCGTTGCGGCCGTTCATGTATTTTGCGCGCAGGTCGTTGCGGTGGCGCTTTTTGATGAGGCGTGTGAGGAGTTTGCGGTAGAGGATTGTTTCCTGGCTGCTCATGCCGCTGATGGTGTTGGGGAATGTCAGGTTCATGGCAATCGGATCATCCTTTGGGTCTCGAGTGGGTTGCGGTGTGTGGTGCACGCTCCGTGCAGGGCGAGCGTAATGGCTACGAGCGGGCTGATGTCCACGTCGGCGGTGCGTTTGTTCCATCCGAATGCACCGGATTGTCCGATGTTGCGTTTCGTGGCGCCTTTTACGGCGATGTCGAGCGGTTCCTGCCCGTTGAGGTGGTGCAGTGTGCCGTCACGTAGCATGTCAGTGAATCGTCCGCATGCTTGTCCCATGTCGGTGGAGTTGGTCAGCGTGATGCGTACGCCGCGTTGTTTGAGGTCCTGTACGAGAACAGTCGCCGGTGATTGTGCATCGATGATGACGCTGCAGGTGCGTGGCCATCGTTCAGCGATCCAGTCGATCACCCATGCGAGACCGTTCTGTCCGGTGCTTTCGAATCGTGCGAGCTCTACATGAGCGCTTTTGTCCTTGTATCTCATGCATGCGCCGATTGCGATGCTCGCCCGATCTGGCGGCATGTCGATCGCGAACGAGACCGCTCCGCCGTCTCGGCGTTCGTCGACGCCGGCCTGTTCCCATTGTTGTGGATCGATAGCGTGCTTGATGTCGGTTTTGTCCCATATGCCGAGTGCTTCACGCCTGAATGAGTCATCGGACAGCATGGCGCGCATGCGGGCGATGGCGGTTTCGCTGGTGCGCTGTGGATAGGATGGGTTCGCAGCAGCCCATGCGTCACGGTCGTCGAGACTACTGCCACGTGGGGCACTGAATTCGACGTACAGCAGATCTTTGTCTGCGCCGGCGAGCGCCGTCTGTCGTTTGCCTTGGAAGATCTCTGATGGGTCGCCGGGCTTGGGTGGTGTCCCGATCATCACGATGAGTGGGTTGGCTGCCGTGTTCGTAGAGGGGACCATGTCGTCTAGGGCGCGTTCGGTCAGGATCTGGGCCTCGTCGAATACGATCTGGTCGATGCCGTCGAATCCTCGGCCGAATCCTTGCTCGCGGGCGCCGAACAGGATCCTGGAGCCGTTGCGGAATCCTATCTCCTGCTGGCCGTTCGCCCGTCGGATGTTTTCGACATAGCGGGCGAATGTCGCGTCATGGGCAAGTGTCTGCATGCTGGCGAATGTCTCGTCGGAGGTGCGGGAACGGTGCGCGGTCCATAGCACCTTGAGCCCTGGGGTGAGTAGGCAGTCGAGGAATGCGGCGGTGCCGAATGTGAAGGTCTTGCCTACCTGACGGGGAAGACTGGCTGCGAGCCCTCCCGCACCGCATGCGTATTTGCCGTCCTTGCGTAGCCCGTACATGAGGGTGAGCAGTCCTTGCTGCCATGGATCGTATGCGATGCCGGCGATTTTCGCGAGTTTGGCGATGCGCGGGAATCGGGTCTTCACGATGCCGTCGGGGATGATGAGGTGCGAGGCGAGGTCAGACAGTTTCCGCCTTGAATTCGTCATCGTGCATCACCTCGTCATCGTCGTCGAGTATCGCGAGGACATCGTCGGAACCCCTCACCTCCATGAGTTCGCGGCTTACCGCGATCAGCTGCTTGCTGAGTGCAGCAAGCGCTGCGGGAGGACAGTCAGGGTCGTCGATTGCACGCTGCAGGCGGGCGCGGTTGCGACGCAGCGTGGTCTCGAGCGGTTCGTCCATCTTGCGTTCGAATGCAAGGTCGACATCGTGCCTCCGGTTGGCCGGGATGTCTCGTCCTTTGTATTCGAAGTCATCGCCAGCGAGTGCGGCTTTCTCTTTCTTGGTGGCGGCGGGGCGGGCGCCGATCTTGTCACGCATGCGTTTCGCCTTCACCCGGCAGGAGGATGAACAGTAGCGTGGTTTCTTGCCATGGCCGCTGTATTGCAGTTCTGCTCCGCATATGCAGCACTGCATGGTCATCACCGCCTTTTTCGTTACGAATCGTTTCATGTAACGATTGATGCGTGCCCGGGGAGAAATCGGCACTGCACACGAGGAGGCCTCCAACCCCCGGCCGGGGTACCCTCCCCACCATTTCGGGCGTGTCGCGCGCTGGTCACCATGGGCTCGTGTGCAATGGCAGCGACGTGGCGCGAGGCTGTGGCGTGTGCTCGAGCTGGGCGCGCGCGTATGCGTCGCTCTTGTTGCTTTTAATCCGGTTGCAGCGCCGGTGCGTGAGCCGCACGTTGTCCCAGGCCAGTGGGTCTCCGCCTCGTGACACGGGGATGATCTCGTCGACCTCCGCGCTCAGCGGGTGCGGCGTGTGCAGGCTCTTGTCCACTGGCTTGCCGCAGATCGCGCATGTGTCGTACGCGGCGAGCACACGAGCGCGCAGCTGCCGTCGCCTGTGCCCGTTCGCACTGCGTGGGTTGGTTCGCTTCATCGCCCCGCTCCCCCGATACGACGACGGCCCCGGACAGTCCACACCGTCCAAGGCCGTACACACGCGCTCAGCTACACGCGTCGCGCAATACTACATACCCTAGCGGTGACACTCCTACCTGTCAACCGCACGCCGCAGCAGGAGCACATCGGCGAGCGCGTACACGGGCCGGCCCTGGTCGTCCTTGCCCACGGGTGTGATGCGTTTGCGTTTGCGCCATTGGGTGATGGTGTTGCGTTTGACGTGGATGCCGCAGGCGCGCAGCAGGTGGCATAGGTTGGCGGCGGTGTCCATGGTGCCGCTGGTGAGCAGGCGCAGTTCGTGCGCCTGGGTGATGGTGGCGAGTGGTTCGACGTGCCCGCATTCCGTGCACCGGTGGTCCGTGGTGGAGGGTTGTGTTTCGGGAATCCATACGCCGCTGCGGCAGCGTGGGCAGATGCCCGCATACCGTAGTGAGGGCGACGGGTCCGTGAGCTGGCGGACATGCCATGCCGCATCATCGATGAGGCGCACGATGTCCCACGCATCACCTCGCGCGGCGAGTGTCTCGCATGGCTCGGGCCTATCGAGTCCCTTGAGCAGGGCGTGCACGTCCATGCCGCGGCCGAAGCGCAACCCGCCTGCGATCGCGATGCGGCGGGCGAGCGCGAGTGTCTGGTCGAGCAGGTCGGCTGCGGGCAGGTTGAGTGGTGTAGGTGCGCTGCTCATGTGCCCGTGGGTGTGGTCGTGGTGGATCTTGATGCGTCGGGTGGCGAGCGCGTCGAGTGTCTCCGCTTGGTCGCGTAGGTCGTGGATGTCGTGTTGGAGGCGTGCTGCGTCTGGCTGCATATGGTTTCCTTTGGTCAGAACAGTGGGACGTCGCTGAATTCGGGTGGTGCGGGCTTGTTTGGTGCGGGTCGTGTTTCGGCGTCGATGATGTCCTGGACTTCCCGCTTGTCCATGTTGAGCAGTCGTGCCGTGGTGGCGGTGTCGTAGCCGGCCTTGTGCCAGCGTTGGATGATGTCGATGATGCGTGCGCTTGCCATGGTCATGCCTCCGTTGTTCCGGTGAGTGTTCCTTGTGCGTTGCCGTAGATGAACCGGTTGATGAACCAGCCCATGCCTTTGGTGGTGAAGTGCGAGTATTGCCTGCCGAGGCGTCTGTCGTGTCGTGTGCCGATGATCGGCTTGAGGTATCCGGGGTCGGTGGCTTTGCGTGTGGGTGCCAGCGAGTGGCGTTCGAGGTAGCCGTGGGTGCGCAATGTGGCGATGACGTGGGTGCGATTCATGTGTGGGTCGAGTTGCATGAAGTGCCTGGCGGCGTCGGTGAGGCTCATGCTTCCCGCCGTGTCGCACAATGCTTGCGCGGTCAGGGCCAATGGTTCGGTCTGTGCGATGCGTGTGCGCTGCTCGTCGATGATGCGGTCCTTGTCCGCGAGCGCGGATTGGGCGATGAGCACGGCGCGGGCGAGGATGCTTTTCTCGTCATCGTGTTCCTGGACGGGGATGTATCCTCCGTGCTTGCGGATCTGTGGGACGACCTCGTCGAAGAGCCAGTGTTCGAACGCGACCGCGCTGGGCAGTTGGCTGGAGACGATCAGCCGGTACACGTCGCCTTCGCTGATGAACGATGTGTCTTGTATTCCGCCTGCGGTTTGAAGGGGGTAGCGTTTCACGACCCCCTTGCAATGGCGTCTGATGGCATCGTTGGTATTGGCGTAGCCGAGTGCGGTGGCGATGTCGCGAGCGCAGTATTCGATCTGTTCGCCGCTCGTGTGGATCCGTACGGTGCTGCCGTTGAATGCGTAGGTGTCGATCTGGTGGTTCATGGTCGTGCCTTTCGGATGTTTGTTCTGGTGGTTAGAAGTGGTGGGTGTCGGTCCACCAGCTGATGAGTAGGGTGATGGCGAGCAGGGTGATGATGGTGAGCAGGTCGGTCATGCGGTGTGCGTGTGGCGTAGGCGCAGGAGGATGTCGTGTTTGATTAGGCTGGCCATCATGATCTGGCCGGCGCGGTAGGCGTGCGCCACGTCGCCGGTCTCGTATGGCAGGCGGTCGAGGATCTGGTCGCATAACGCGTCGATCGCGGCGATTTCATCGGTGAGGGTCTTGTCGTGTTCGGAGATGTTGCGTGCCATGCCGCTACTCCCCTTTCCCGTGCCGCGCGTGGCGCGCACGCCGGTGTGTCCTGCGTTCGCGGCGCTCGCGGAGCGCGTCGGGGATCCATTCGGCGGCGTTCAGGATGCAGCGCAGCAGCAGGCAGATGCCGACGCCGATGATGCCGATGGTGGCCAGTGGGGTCATGGGCGGTTCCTTTCACGGGTGGGGTCGTGTGAGGTGAAGCTGATCCAGGCTTCGTCGTGGCGGATGGCGTCGCGCAGGTCGGGCCGGTCGGCCAGCAGGTCGCCGATGCAGTCGAGGGTCAGGTCGGCGCGGTGCATGCCCCACGGGGCTTGGCGGGTGCGCCATTGGATCGTGACCGTGGTGTCCCCGCACGCGTCGAGCGCGGCTGTCAGACGGTCGGCGAGCGCGGATATTTCCCGGCTGACGTGCAGTTCGTAGAGTGCGACGCCGGTGAGCAGGACGGCGAGGGCAAGCAGGATGAGTGGCAGGGTCATGCGGTGGCCTCCTGCAGGATCTGCGTGAGCGCGGCGTGTGGGTCGATGCCCTGGTTGAGTTGGTCGGCCAGACGGCTGCAGGCCTGCATCCACGCACTGGGTGCGAACCCGTCACGGGTGTGGTCGTACTCGGCCTCATGCGGGGCGATGAGGTTCTGCACGTGCTCGCATGTCCACGTGTGCTCGTGCGGTGTCGCCACGTGGGCGGGTGGTGTGGGCGTGCCCTTGGCGCGTTCGGCCATGAATTCGGCTTCCTTCTCGACCCATGTGCAGAACTCCGCCGACAGGGAATCCGTGGTGGGCAGGAGCTTGTACGCCGCCAAGCCACGGGCGTGCAGTTTGCGGCGGAAGCGGGTGGCGAGCGAGGCGAGGTCGACGCGTGGGTACCCTGCGCGCGCTTTCTCGTCGGCGGTGGCCTGGGCCGATGCATCCGGCTCCCACAGGTCGATGATCCGCGCTTCCGACTGGTGCCTTCCAGCGGGGGCGGTGGGCGCGCTCGCGCGCGTTTCCCCCTCTTCCTCGTTAGAGGAAGAGTTTGTTGTTTGTTGTTTTCTGTTTTCTGTTAAACAGTCCGTGCGGTCTCCGTGTGGATTCCGCGTGGAATCCGCGTGGAATCCAGTGTCGGGTTGGTCGGAGGGTTTCCTTGTGGTCTTTTTGCGGGCGCGGTCCTTGGCTCTGGAGGCTTCGATCTGTTCGCGGCTGTTCTGGTGTTCGAGGTAGTCGTGGATCTGCCATCCGTCGCCGTCGTCCGCACTGTCCCAGTAGCCTTCCTCGACGAGGAAGCGGATCTGGTCGTCGGTCGCGTCGAGCGCGTAGTAGGCGACGTCCTCGCTGATGTGCCCGTCGGTCATGTTGTCGGCCGCGTAGCTGATCGACAGGATATACAGGAATCCAGCCGCCGGGTTGCGTTTCTTGAGCTTCATGCCTTTTGGCGAGCGCCAGAAGCTGTTTTGGAGTCTGGCGTATCCGTCTTGTCTGCTCATGATTCCTCCGTGTCGAGTGTGTGGATGGTGATGTCGGCGCCGGCGGGCCTGTGTGGTGGGTCGGCGTAGTGTTTGTGGGCGTCGAGGTGGATGATTCGGCTGTCGTCCTTGATTAGGCCGCTGTCGGTGAGCGCGTCGAGCAGGCATCGGGCGAGTTTGTCGACGTCCGGGGCGACGGTCGGCCACGGGCGTGCGATGGGGCTCACACTTTTGGGGCGCGGCAGCAGGAACACCGCGCGCACCGTGAGGGGTGTGTCCAGGTGTGGCATGGGGCGTGTGGGGTGCTGCGTGAACCATTGCGAGCGCACTGCGTGTGCCACGCGGCTGCGCCATTCGTGTTCGTGGCGGTTCATGCCCACGAGCAGTGTCTTGCCGGTGCGCCGGTTGCGTACGGGCTTGTAGCTGCCTTTGGTGGCGGGTGTGCCGTCGATGTGGCATGTCAGGACGAGGGATTCGGTGGTGCTCATGGCCGTGTCTCCATGTTGTGCCCGTCGATGATCTGGTCGGCGCTCGTGGTGGGGTTGAGCGTGAGTGCGCGGGTGATGTACTGCCGGCCGGCTGTGTCGAGCAGGGTGCGCAACTGGGCTTGTTCGTGTGTTTCGAGCTGGTGCCAGGGTGTGGTGAAGAGCCTGTCGGCGGTGGCTTGACTGTCGGGGCGGTGTGCGCGCGGTGTGGGGGCACGGGTGTCGTCCCGCCCGGTGGCGCCCATGCGTGCGCGCAGTCCCTCGAGGCGTTGGTCGTCTTCGTCGAGCAGTTGTTCGAACACTTGTTCGACGCTCATGCCGGGGTTGGCGTTGAGCATGGGATACGGGTTGAACCGGGTCGCCCACGTGTGGGCGGCACGGTAGGTGCCCACGGCGTTGTTGCGTTCGCGCGTGGTCATCTGGATGTTGGGGATCCGTATCGAACTGGCCATGGTTTTCCCCTTTTAGAATTCGTCCGTGCCGGCGGCCCACGGGTCGTCCTCCGGCATGCCAGCACTCTGGGTGAACGGATCCGCCACACCCGCCGTGGTGTTGGCTGTGGCGCCGCCCGTGTACCCGGCGGGTGCCTGGCTGAAGCCGCCCGTGGATTGCTGGCGGGTCACTTGTGCGGTGGCGCGGCGCAACGATGGGCCGATGTGCTCCACGCGCAGTTCCATGACCGTGCGCCGCTCGTGGCCCTCCGTCTCGTACGTGCGTTGCGTGAGCCGGCCCTGGGCGATGACGCTCATGCCCTTGGACAGTGAGCTGGCGATGTTGCTTGCGAGCACCGTGTGGGTCGAGTCCCAGGCGTTGCAGTTGAGGAACAGTGTGTCGCCGTCCTCCCATTGGTTGGTGTTGCGGTTGTATTGTCGTGTCGAGCTGGCGATGGTGAGGTTGCATACCGTGTGCCCGTTGCCTGTGGTGCGTAGTTCGGGGTCGCGGGTGAGGTTGCCTGTGATGGTGATGGTGGTTTCCCCTGCCATGGCGTGTATTCCTTTCCGTGTCGTGGTGTGGTGGGCGCGCTGGGTGGCTCCCCGGCGGGGCTGATTCCGTCCGGGCATGACTGCGGCCGGATCCATCGCTCCCCCTCCCACCGGGCTATCTCGATGGACGGGGGTGACGTTGACGCGCCCACTAGCGGGCCGGGAGGGAATCGCACCCTCCTCCACCGCGAGGACCCTGCCGGGGGAATATGAGAGAAGGGAGGTCGGCCGGGTGTCTCGGGTGGGGCTACTTGCACGGCCCCGGTGCGTGGGTCATGGGAGCAGACCGCATGCCCCACGCAGGATTGTTCGGTTATTTGGTGCGGGCGGCTGGCGTTGCCACCCCACGGGTCATGCGCCCTGTTGCATGCCGGTGGCCGGCGAGCGCACGGTGCGCGTGGTGTACGCTGCGTGGGATGCGGGCCATGCGCCGGGCGGCGCGGGTGATGGTGTCGATGAGCGTGTCCGTCTGTGGGATCGTGGCGGCGAGCGCGCAGATCAGCAGGAGCCATGCGATGGTGTACGCATACGGGTCCCAGGTGAAGCCGTCACCGCAGGCGATGTACGTGCCGGCGGCGAGCGCGGTGATGGCGGCGAGCATGGTGGTCGCGCGTTCGCGCGGGCTGGGTGTGTGCTGCTTGTCGTGGTGGGCGGTCATCGTCGGTCTCCTAGGTAGTCGTGGATGGATTGGACGGATATGAGCATGGTTTTCGTGCCGGGTGCCTTGCGGGCCCGCAGGTAGCCTTGGTCGACGAGGGTACGTACGTAGTCGGGGTCTTTGACGCCCATGTAGCGGGCGGCGTCTTTGACGCGCAAGGCGATGGGTTCGGCCGTGATGTGCAGTACCTGGTCCATCAGGATTCCCCTTCCATGGGTGCGGGCGTGTTGTGGTATGTGTGGTGTCGGGCGGTGGAGAAGTTGCCGCCCGACGGTTCTCCTACACTGGTCATATGCAGCATGGCGAGTACCAGTCGCCGTGCGGACCGGAGAGGAGAAGAATTGATGAATGCCGCGGAATACCTGCTCGCGTTCTTCGGCGTGGAAGAGTCCCCCGAGGATTTCCCCGTTGACATCGACACCGCGTTCAGCCAAATGCATGAAGCGCAACAGGCGTTGGACACGCTCGTCAGCATGCATGTGAAGTATCTTGATATTCCCCGGAAGGCGTTTCCCGGGATCTGGGCGCAGCTCATGAAATCGTTCCTCAGTTTGCACCAGAACGGTTCGATCAGTGGATTCCATCCATCTAAGGTGTCATCCCAGGAACTGACTGATTCGCAGGTGCAGGCGTTGCAGGCATTGGCGGAGAAGATGCCATCACTGCCGTCACAACCGCTCGCTGACGCGAATGGGGAAAGCGTCATGGGTCTGCTCAATGAGGTCAGAAAGGCACTGGCCAGGGACGACTCGCTTCCCCTTGACCTGCGCTTGTATGCACTCAGGTTGGTCAACGAGGCGCAGCGCAATCTCGAGGAACATTCCGCCGGTGCTGAATTCCGTCTTGCCACAGCCCTGGAACGGCTGTTGGGGGTCATCAGCATCGCCGAGGAGCGCACAGAGAAGAAAACCGTGTGGGAGAACATACGAAACACGGTGATGAAGCCGTTCATGGACGCGTTCCTTTCCTCGATGGCCCAGCAGATGGTTGGTTCCGGTGCGGATCTGGTCCGTCAGCTGACGAAGGGGTGAATTCGGCGTCGGAGCGCCGATAGATGATGTAGTCACGGGCGAGAGCGCGGCGCAACGTCCAGTAGCGTGCGTATTGAACCGCCATCAGCCATAGGACAGGGCCGGCTGTGATCAGCCACCGGTCCATCGTCATGAGCCCGGTGGCGAACAACGCCACAGCGGCCGCGGCCAATATGGTCGTGTAGAGCGCACCCGCCCATGACGGCTCCTTGAATTGCACCGGTGCCGCCGGCGACGATGTGAAGCCACTCATTTCCAGCCTTCTTGGTCAGTGATCGCCCGCTGAATGGCGGCCTCGTCGAGCACGTCGCGTAGCCGGTTCGCCACCCATGCCGGATAACCCTTGGCAGCACGTGGCGCATATCGCTCCAGAAGGATCATGTAGACACGGACCGCCACTGACGCGCTATGCAACGACACCCATGAGCCGTCCTCGAAGTCGTCGGGCAGGTCGAAATCGGGCACGTCGCCGTACCGTAGTTCGCCGAATAATTCCCGCGCGGTCTCGTCCTCCTTCTCGGCCGCTTCCGTATCGTCGCCGGCGCCCGTCTGTGTGCCGGTCCGCTCGCGCAGCGCTTCGAGCCACTTGTCGATGTGGCCGCCGTAGATGTTCACGAGCGCGTCGACCGCGGCATCCTTGCGGATTGCGGCCATCTCCTCCGTCTCGGCCGACTCGCCGCCCTCGGCCTTCTGCTGTCGCGCCTCATAGCGGCGGTGGTGCTCGTGGATGCAGGCCGCCCACTCGTCTATGGCCTCCCCCGCCGCGTCTGCGGCGTCTCGCAACTGGCGGTCGAGGTTGTCGATGCGCGCCTGCCACGCGCGATGCGTCACGGTACCGAACGACACGACGCCGCGTTCGCGTTCCGACCGGTATTCATCCCATGCCTGGTCGAGCCTCTGCGAGCAGGCGAGACGCAGGTCACTGGCGGATTGCACGCGATCGCGCAGTTCACTGCAGTACGCGCATCGGTTCCAGTCGATGTTCAGGTCACATGTGGTGGTCATTTCGATTCCTCCTTCTCGGCTTTGAGTTCCTTGCCGATCAGTGCGCGGATGTATTGCAGGTCGGATTTGGTGTAACGGATTGTGGCGTGCCGCCCGTTGCCGATGTGGATGCAGGCCTCCCAGATCTTCGCGCCGCTGGCGTCGAGGTCGGGACGACGCATGATGGCGAACCCTCCGGAATCCTTGATGCTCATTTCGTTTCTCCTTCCTTGGACGCGAGCGCCTTGGTCGCGCTGAAGTCTGGTGATAGCAGTTCAGCGCCATCGATTTCCCAGTGACGAGCCAGCAACTCGATTTCATCGAGGGTGTACGAGTATCTACGCGCTAAACGGGCTTTGAGCGTGGAAAGGGGTATATTGGTATCGGCTGAAAGCTGTTCGATGCTCTCGTGAGTTGCTCCGCGCATGGAATCGATATTCGTCGCGGCGATGCTGTTCAGACTGCGGTAGTTCATATGAACTATTCTAGTTAGTATGAACTAAAAACGCAACCGATTAGACTATTTGGCGTGTCGGTGGAATAATTTAGTCCATGGAAACTATTGCAACTTTTCGTCAGGCCATGGCCCAAATCATGAAGGGTCGCATGGCTTTCCATGGCGTTAAACAAGCAGAGACCGCAGAGGCTATTGGAATCAGCCAATCACAATTATCAAAGATTCTGCGAGCCGATAGACCAATTGATCTTGAGACCTTCGAAGCCTTCTGCGCTTTCCTCGGTGACGACGCTGCGTCATTAGTGGCGCAGGGCCAAGCGCTCACTGACGCTCGCAAAAACGACCCAGCAGATGGTACGGACGCGGCGCTCGCGAGCGCTGACGATGATTCCATGGTGCCGGATATGTCTGGGTGGTCTGCGGATGAGCAGGCTGCGTATGTCGCGTCGCACATGGATCAGTTCGATGTCGCCGCGAAGAAGGGTGACCTGGAGCGTGAGCAGGAGGCATTCGAAGAGCTGCCGTAAATAGAGAGTTTTGGCATCGCGTCGTTGCGGTGCCAACCCGTATCCGCGAGGGTTCGGGATGGTTAAGGCGCAGGTTGTTTGGGGCGTCGTGGGAAGAAAGGGGCCGCACAATGGGGTTGCTGTCTTGGTTGTTTGGAAAGAACGAGCCCGAGGAGCCGGCGCTCACTGCGGAGCAGGAGTCGCGTTTGGGAGAGCGGCTTTCCACGCTTGCTCCCGAGCTGCCGGATACAAGCGGTCTGTCGCGGCGTGACATATTCTCCTCGCATGATCAGTCCAAACAGTGGGTCAAAGACGTGCGGGAGGCAAATCGACGCTTGCAAGCCGCAAGCGTCAGGACCGCTCAGGTCTACACGTACACATGGAAGGGGCTACCGAAGCTGAGGCGGGGTGAGCGCATCTCCATGCGCCGAAGCGACGCGACGACATTGCACAGTACATATACCGGTAGCACTTGGAGCAAGCGCAGTGACGGTGGTACGGCGTTCTCCTATAGGGGGCGCACGTGCTGCGTGGTGTTCTCGCAGATTGTAGATGGCCTGGACTCGGTAACGATGGTGTGCCAGGGCCAGTTCTCAGCGGATCTGCCGGAGCTACGCGTGGAGGTCCGGAAAGTCTGCGACGTTCAGAGCGAATCGCGATATGTGCCGCGCAATCGCAGGCCATCGGGACTGCGCGAACTGAAGGCGTCGCGCACTGTCGCGCTGTCCGGCGAGGAGGCTGCACAGGAAGCGCTCGTACAGTACGGGGACGACGCCCTGGTCTGGATGACCGTGAGACGCGGCCTCGTCCCCAAGGGAAAAAGCAAGGACGAACCGACGTTGTGGTTCACCCTGGATGGAGTGGATGTCGGGTACCTCACGCCATTGCAGGGGCGCCGCCAGTACGGGCAGGTGCCGCCGGAAGGAGCGATGTGTCTGGCACGCATCAAGCATGGCGCCAAGAAGTACGAAGTTACAGTACATTTACCCGATTACGAGAGGAAACGTTGACACAAAAAACGGTGAACGACGCTTGGGACCGACAGCATCGCCGCAAACCCTTGGAACACGCGTCGACTACCCATAAAACAGGATGGAGGATATAATGGCACATGACAGTACCCCGCACGCGCCCGGCAACGGAGCGAACCAGGCGGGGTCATTTCTTTTCCCGAAGCCTCCTCTCACCATCGCCGAACAGCGGGAGCATCTTCGCGAGCGCGGTCTTGGTCTGGAGGGGTTCCCCGATGAGGGCGTCAACTTCTTCCTTGCGTCGAACAACTATTACCGCATCAGCGGGTATTGGCTCACATTCTTCGACAGGGATGCCGGTCGGTTCGTGGAGGGCGCTACTCTTGACGACATCGTCCATGTGATGGCGTTCGATGACGAGCTTCGTTTTTTGGTGTTCCGTATGATCGAGCCGCTTGAGATCAGGTTCAGGACTTCATTCGCCTATCATATGGCGCATATTCATGGTGCTGTGGCGTATCGGGATATGCGGTTATTCGATTTGGAGGATGCGTTCGAACGTTCCCAAAGCGAGATCGACCGTGCGATACGTATAGGCATGCGGGGGCATGTGCCGTGTGTGACGCATAACATGGAGAAGTATGGGCAATTGCCTGTGTGGGCGTTGGTGGAGGTGTTGTCGTTCGGCACGGTGTCGAAGATGTACGGCAATCTCTCCGACGGTGAGCTGCGCGATGCGGTCGCCGCGGATTTCCGGACCACTGCGACGTTGCTGAAAAGCTGGATGGAACATCTGGTGTATATCCGCAACCTCTGCGCCCATTACGATCGCCTCTATAACCGCATGGTGACGAAACGTACGCAATTCCTACGGGAGGATATACGTCTGTTCGACAGGTTGCATCTGCAGCGTGGCCGTCTTTTCGATACGTTCATCGTGCTCAAGCGGCTTTATGAGCATTTCGATCCGGTGATGTGGAAGGTGCGTATGACCGCGCTGCGTGATCTTATCGACATGTATCCGGAGGTCAGGTTGTTGCCATTGGGGTTTCCCGAGGATTGGCTCAATGTGCTCTCTGTCGAGGGGTAGGAATGCTGCTTGGCGGATCCTGTCGTTGGATGGCACCGGGCTGGAGGTGCGGTCGTGAATGAATTGCTTATGGAGGCGTCACGCTGGGCGCGTGTGGCCGAACGGCCGTTGCCGAACGGCTATGAGGGTTTCTACGCGCCTGGTTTGGATCTGATCGTCCTGGATTCGCGGCTGACGGATGTGCAGCGCCGCTGCGTGCTCGCGCATGAGATCAGCCATGCGCGTCATCGTGATTCCGGCTGCCGGTGCGACCGGTGGGCGGAGCGGCGCGCGGACATCGAGGCCGCCGTCATGCTGATCAGCCCGCTCGAGTTCGCGTACGCCGAGGCCGTGTACGAAGGCAACACGATCGGCATGGCACGCGAGCTCAACGTGCTGCCCTGGGCCATCGAGGCATTCCGCGAGCGCCTGCGTGATGATCCGCGGCTGGTGGTGCAGTGATTGGCGTGCGTGTGCGATAGGTAAAGGAGAGCAGAGATTGGCATTTGATAGTCGAGCGGTGAAAGGCGAGTCGGTCATCTACGAATGGCATGGTGAGCATATCGATTCGGATGAGGAGACGACCGAGCGTAAGGTTGCGGATTGGTTCGCGTTGAGGTGCGCGAATGAGCTGCTTAACAAGAAATTGCTGGGACCACAGCGTTTCAACAAGTTCCGGATGTTGCTCTCCGCTAATGTGGAGGAGATGCTGCTGGCCGCAGCCAAGGGTCAACTGACTCCTGGTAGCGATGTGATTCATCTGGCGCGGTCGAAGGAGGCTCCGGCCCCTATGTTCGAGTTCCATTGGGGCTTCCATACGTCGTTGCTGCCGGGGAATGGCCGGCAGGTTCTCATCAGGCACTACGACGCCGAGCCGGAGGATCGCACCGGCGTGATTTTCGGGTTGCTGATTCACCGTAAGGATGTATCCAGCGGCGATGATGGAGCGATTCATGCCGAGCAGGACGACTTCATCACCGCGGCGATCGAGACCTGCTCGCGGTGCGCCGAAGGCGGATGGGTGTGCTCCTAGTACCCCCTGGACGGTAGTATTACTATATCTAATATCAAGAGGAGAGTGATCATGGCACAGGCACCTGCATATGATTACAGAGAGCTCGCATTCGACAACTACGCGGAGGCACATGCGCTGCTGCGTAAGCTCGTCGCCATGCGGGAGATGAGAGGCATGCGTCAGGAGGATCTCGCGGACGAGATGGGAGTGACGCAGGGATACGTATCCCAGATCGAAAACGGACGCACCGGGTTGCTCGACAGACTCAACGACTATGCCATCGAAGTCGGCATCCGCATCACTTACCATGTCGAGCCGGCCGAGCTATTGCCGCATGGTCGCAGACATGCCAAGCTTCAGCTCAGCAAGCAGAGAGGCCGCGAGCGCATAGCAAGCACATGGTCGGATGGGCGCAGGAGCGAGGTCGCCTCTTCGATGTGGGGAGCGTGATGCGAATGAGGCTTGAACAGATCATGCTCATGGGGCAGCATTCCATGAACGATATCGAGACCCCTTTGGGGGATAACTTCTCCGTGGAGATCACGTACGCCAGTAACGTTCCGGCGGGCGAAAAACCATGGCCCTATGAAATCACCTATGCTATTCTGATACGTCCATCCGCCCAAGCGGAGAAGAACCTCGAGACCGACGGGGATGCGGATGAGAGTGCACCGAAGTTCGTGGTCGAGTTGCATTACGCCGCCCGGTTCGTTCCGGAAGATGAGAACGAACGCGATGATCCCAAACTCGAAGCGCTGACGGCATGGCCGTACGCAAGGGCCGATTTCGTGCAGATATTCAGAATGCATGAAATGCCATCAGAACTCATACCGGCGATTCCTGCCCTGTATTCCGACGAGGGACAGAGCACCGGAACGCAAACCGACCGATAGTGTCCAGCAAAATCATGTGCACCATGTTCGAAGGCCGCCATTCGATGAACGAAATGGCGGCCTTCGAACGTATAGGATCCTGCTTAAACGGGAAACGCGGTGCATGTGGAAAATATATCACCCGATGTTACATGGCGATCCTCATAGATATGGCGCTGCCCGCGCCGGCGTCGTCACACATCCTGCATGAGTCGCTGGAGCAGGAGCTTCTCCTTGGCTTTGAGGGTTTCGAGTTCCGCGATGCGGCGGTCGATATCGCGGATGCGGGCCATCACTGTCTCGGGAGTGTCGTCGGCGAGGAGCTTCTCCCCCATCTTCTCCGCGAGCGTCTCGCGTCTGGCGTCGACTGCGTGTTGGTAGCGGATGGCTGCGCTGACATCGCTGTGTCCGGCGGATTCCATGAGTTCCTTGAGGGTGGCGCCTTCGGCGGCGAGCCAGGTGAGGGCCGAATGCCTCAGGTCGTGGAAGCGTAGGTCTGGGCGGCCGGCCTTGCGGCGGGCTTGGTCGAAGTGGATGCGGATGGTGTTGGGGTGTACAGGTTGCGTGTGGTCGCGCACGCCATGGAAGAGCCACGCGTCGTCGGTGTCGTCTACGTGATCGTCGAGGAAGTCGCGCAATGGCTGGATGAGTTGTGGCGGGATCTTGACGTCGCGGATGCTGTTGGCGGTCTTGGGTGGGCCTACTTTGGTGGTAGGGTCCTCGGTGAGGCGTCCGCGTCTGATGTGCAGGATGCGGTGTTCGAAGTCGATGTCGGCGCGTTGCAGTGCGCAGACCTCGCCGATGCGCAGCCCGTCGCAGAAGACGGCGAGGTAGACGCTCATGCGGTATTCGGGCGGCATGGCCTTGTAGATGGCGTGCACCTCCTGTGGCGTCGCCGGCACGGTCGCGGTTTCGCGTTTGGGTGTGGCCACTCCCCTCGTGAGCGGGTACGCAGGGATCAATGGCGGTTCGCCGTCGTCGCCAGGTTTGGACGCCGTACGCAGTACCGCGCGGACAACCTTGTAGGCATGGGCGCGCACGTAGGGTTGGTCACTGGGTAGTGTCGCCAGCCACCGGTCGACCATGGACTGGGTGATGTCGGCGAGGCGGATGTGCGCGAAATACGGCAGGACATGGTTGGCGGCGTCGCGCTCGAGGCGTGAGCGGCTAGACGCGCGCAATGGTGTGCCGTCCGAGCGTGTGCGTGCGGCGAGCCATTCGGGGAAATACTCACCGAACGTGAGGGCTGAGGCGCGTTCGCGGCGTTTCACGTCACGGTCGGGCTGCCATGCGCCGGCGTCGATTTTCTTGCGTGCGGCCTCGAGCCATGCGCGGGCCTCTACCTCGGCGGTGAGGGGGAAGTTCCTGGATTGGCGTTCGGGAAGCGTGGGGTCGAGTTCGCGCGCCTCGATGGGTGTGGGGTACGAGGCGGAGAGGTACCGTGGCGTATGCTTGTTGGGACGCAGCTTGATGCTGCCGAACCTCCTGCCCATGGCTGCTCCCCTCTTCTGGGCATGTGGGACACGTTGTCCCATCTGTTTTCTTGTCCCATCTATTGTCCCACATCAAGCACTCAAAAAGAGACAAAAAACAGCAAAAACCCGATTTGCCATTTTCTTCGAGAACCGGCTTCACCCCTTGAAACCATTGGAAAAGAGCCGCCCGCAAGGGACGGCTCGAAAAAAGGTGGTCGGGCTGACAGGATTTGAACCTGCGACATTCTGCTCCCAAAGCAGACGCGCTACCAAGCTGCGCCACAGCCCGAGGCGTGAACAAAGATGCTTTCACGCACAAGCGATAACTATACCATGGCGCGTGACTAATTCGATACAATGGGGTGTCGAGTGGAAAGGCAGGCGTATGGGACGGCATCAACGAGCTGAATCATTGGGACTCATATCCTTTGTCTGTTGTGCCCTTGTCGGGTGTGGCGGCATGTTTCTGTATCTGCAATTGGCCCCGGCGTTCTGGCAGCTGTCGCAACGCCGGTTCATGGCATGCGCCGCGATTGTTGCAGCTTGCGGCGTAATCTCGTTCATTGTCGGCTACATCCACCGCATGCGCCTGCTCGACGTGCAGAAAGGGTGGATACACACTGTGCGCCGCATCTTTGAGATCCTCGCGCTCTCCATCGTCTATGCGTCCACACTGTTCCTCATGTCGTATATGCTGTTCTCCCTCGTGAATTCGATCATGGGCAAGGCGATCTTCACGTCGTACATCCCCGCATTGACCGCCGCCTTCGCTGGCGTGAGCGGATATCTGACGTTTGTACAGGCCGAGTTGATGAACGCCAAGACGCTTTCGGCGCTCCTGCCCTTCTTTGTGATTGCCGGCGTGAGCACCGCAAGTTCCACGACGACCGATCCCCACTGGTTCCGCAACAATTTCTCGGAGCTCGGCGACCGTACGACCTTTGCTGCGCGCATGTTCAACACCACCCTCATCCTGGGCGGTATCTGCATCATCATCATCACGTACTTCGCCATATCGGAGCTCATCGCCACCTACCGTATCGTGCGGCCGAACGGAGACATCGCCATCCGCCAGCCGAACGTCTCCTACAAGATTCCCCGCTTCAAGGTGCGCATCACCATATTGACCGTCATGCTTGTGCTGTCCGGTGTGGCGTTCATTGGCATCGGCACATTCCGCTACACGCCCCACCCGATTCTGCACAATGTGTTCGCACGCGGCATGCCGGTCCTTATGTTCATCATGCTCGTGGCTCTCCCCTGGCTTGCCCCGCAGCTCTCCAAGGCCTTCTTCGCCATCTCCGACCTCGCCATCGTGGTCTGTGCGCTCGTGGGCATCTCGTGGCTCATGGGCAACAACACACTGACGAACGTCGAAGCGCTCGCCGCCATGCTGTTCCTGGGCTGGTTCATCGGATTCTCACGCCAGATCGCCGCGATCGAAGCGGACCGCATCCAACGGCAGATCCTCGCGCATCAGGTCATCAATCCGGCGGCGCTCGACAAGATGATCGACGCCGAGGAACAGGCAGGGTTCAGCACGGTGCTCACCGATATGAGCAGCCCGATGCTGGCGAACGAGGCGAAGAACGCGATACAGTCATTGGCCAAGTGACATGGCCATCGCGTGATGGCCATTCGCCGACTCAGTTGTCCGAACGCCGTTCCTTCTTCTCGTCGCTCATGAGCAGCATGAAGCTCCTCGACTGCGCGGTGATCGCGAAACCCGCCTCGTAGTTGAGTTCAGGGCCCTTCGGATTGTGGGTGTCCACGATGAGCTTCCATTTGCGCCCGTACTGCTCGTCGGGAAGCGTGAACATGATTGGCTCGTAATGCGCGTTGAAAATGAGGATGAAGTCATTGTCGACCATCGTGTTGCCGTACCAGTCGGGTTCGGGGATGTCGCTACCGTTGAGGAACACCATGATCGAGAAGGCGTGCGTGTTGGACCACGCCTCCAAGTCCATGATGTTGCCGTTGTGGTCGAACCATTCCACTTGCGGCAACGCGTCAGGCGCCATGTTCGCGTCACGCCCCGTGAAGAAGCGGCGGCGGTGCAGCACCGGATGCTCCAGACGCAGATGCACGAGCTTCGAGACGAACTCGCACATGTCCTTCTGGTAGTCCTTGAGCTTCCAATGCGTCCATGAAATCTCGTTGTCCTGGCAATAGCCGTTGTTATTGCCCAACTGCGTGCGGGCCACTTCGTCGCCGCCGCAGATCATCGGGATGCCTTGGCTGAGCAACAACGTGGAGAACATGTTGCGCATCTGGCGGTGGCGCAACTCATTGACATCACGGATTGTGGTGGGGCCTTCCACACCGCAGTTCCACGAACGGTTGTGGCTTTCGCCGTCCCTGTTGTCTTCGCCGTTCGCCTCATTGTGCTTGTTGTTGTAGCTGACCAGGTCGTTGAGGGTGAAGCCGTCGTGCGCGGTCACGAAATTGACCGATGCCACGGGCTTGCGCCCATTGTGCTGGTACAGGTCGGAACTGCCCATGATGCGGCTGGCGAATTCAGGCAGTGTGGATGGCTGCGAACGCCAGAAATCGCGCACGCAATCCCTGAAATGCCCGTTCCATTCCGACCAGTTCGGGGGGAATCCACCGACCTGGTAGCCGCCGGAGCCCAGATCCCACGGTTCGGCGATGAGTTTGACGCGTGAGATGATTGGATCCTGCTGCACGATGTCGAAAAACGCCGACAGTTTGTCCACCTCCTGAAACTGGCGTGCCAGTGTGGCGGCCAGATCGAAGCGGAACCCGTCGACGTGCATCTCCTGCACCCAATAGCGCAGGGAATCGGTGATGAGCTGCAGGGTCTGCGGCGAGCGCATCAGCAGGGAGTTGCCGGTGCCGGTCGTGTCGAAGTAATGCATCTGGTCGTTGTCGACAAGGCGGTAATACGCCTGGTTGTCGATGCCCTTGAAACTCAGGGTGGGTCCCATGTGGTTGCCTTCGGCGGTGTGGTTGTACACCACGTCGAGGATGACCTCGATGCCGGCGGCGTGGAACTCCTTGACCATCGCACGGAATTCGTTAACCTGTTCGCCACGTTGCCCTTGGCTCGAATAGGCGTTGTGCGGTGCGAAGAAGCCGATGGTGTTGTATCCCCAGTAGTTGTTGAGGCCCTTTTCCTGTAGGAAGGGGTCGTTGACGAACTGGTGGATCGGCATCAGCTCGATCGCGGTGATGCCCAGCTTCTTGAGGTATTCGATGACGCTGGGATGCGCCAGGCCCGCATAGGTGCCGCGGATTTCCGGTGGCACGTTCTTGTTGAGGTTGGTCATGCCGCGCACATGCGCTTCGTAGATGACCGAATCCGAATACGGGATGAAGGGATGTTGGTCGTTGCCCCAGTCGAAGAACGGGTTGATTACGGCGGACTTCATGGTATGCGCCGCCGAATCGAGGTCGTTCATGTTGTTGGGGTTGTCTGAGTCGTTGAACCAGTAGGAATAGAGGCTTTCGTCGCCGTCGATGTTGCCCTCGATGGCCTTGGCGTAGGGGTCGAGCAGGAGTTTGTTCGGGTTGCACCATTGCCCATTTGCCGGATTGTAGGGGCCGTAGACGCGGTAGCCATACCGCTGGCCGGGTTGGATGCCCGGCAGATAGATATGCCAAACGTATGAGTTCTGCTCGGTGAGTTCAACGCGGGTCTCGTTGTCTTGTTCGTCGAACAGGCAGAGCTCCACCTTCTCGGCCATACGGGAAAACAGCGCGAAATTGACACCCGCCCCGTCATAGCTTGCGCCAAGCGGGTACATGGAACCAGGTCTTGTTTGCATTGTTCCAGTATGGCACACCAGTCGTCAACTCGTATTATTTCGTTCAATGAGTAGTTCGGGCGACATTGTCGGGGGCATTGTTTCATGCACGGCGCCCGGTAGGCGTGGTTGTCGTCAGCTTATGCGCCGAATCTGCTCGTGGAGAATCGCGATCATCGAATTCGATGCGGTGATGGGCATGGCGCGCAATTGCTCCCAATCGACCCAAGCCGATTCCACATGTTCATCGGCGTCGAACTCGCAGTGTTCGCGTGTCCACGCATCGAGGTGAAGCACGTAGATGTGCGCGAGTTCGTCAGTCATGCCTTCCGATGAATACCAGTCACCCACATGGTCGAACCGTATGGCGGCATCGGATTGCGGCACCACACCGGTTTCTTCGCGCAGTTCACGCAATGCGGCGTGTTCCGGGTCTTCTTCACCGTCGATCAGGCCGGCGGGCAGCCCCACGGCATACATGTTCGACCCTGCCCGGTATTCGCGTTCCACGAGGTAGGTGTCGCGCACGGTGTCATGCACCAGCATGACGACGCACGGCGCATGATGAATCACTTGGCGACGGATTGTCGTCGTGCCGCCATCGTTGCGTGTCAATGCGACGCGCCGGTCCTCGACACTGAAGATCGCCCCCGTGTACACGGTCTCGCTCGTGACAACAGACGCAGGCACATCCATGTCGACGCCATCCGACGTATCGTCAAATGTGCGGTTGAGTTGCAGTTCATCGGCCATCGGTGTCTCCCGCCGTCATGTTCGCGCCGATCGACAGCGCCCATGGATCCGTGTTCGTCTTGTTCCACCGCACCTGTGGGCGTTGACCGGTGGCCATTTCCACCGCGTTCGGCACATCTTCGAGCGCATAGCGGAACCACAACGATTCAATGGCGCTGTGTGGCGTGTTGATCAATGCCGGCCGCAACTGTGCATCGCCAATGCCGAGCATCACGCCTTGGTCACGCATCGCAGCCTCATATGCGGACTGCTGCAGTTCGTCGGTGGCCGGATGGTGCCGCAGGTCGCTCGTCACATAGACATCCACCCCCAATGCATTGACCGTGCCGAACATCGAATCGCCCGAACCGGGCAGCACCGCGACGGAACGCACCATGGCGTCCAATGATCCGGCCACCTGCACACCCAACTTGGTGGCGGGCAGCGCCTGTGCCACGACATCCGCGAACTCGCGCAGCCTCATCGGCTCGGCGAGTCTGCCGACACGGCCCAATCCGACCGGGTGCGTGGCCAACGGATCGTCAATCGGCTCCATTGGCGTCTGATCGATCAGTCCGAACGCGTCGGCGGCCGCCTGCCCCACACCGCGGTAGGACGCATCCGCATTGGTGTGCCCCACCCACAGCGCACAGCCATGCTGTGCCAATGTCTGCACGATCTGCCCGCGGAACGTGAGGCCTGAGACCTCATGTACGGCGCGGAAGAACAGCGGGTGGTGGCAGATGAGCAGATCCGCCCCACTGCGCACGGCATCGTCGACCGTCTCCATCGTCGGATCAGCGGCGAAGACAATCGACGAGACCTCATGCGTCAGGTCGCCCACGATCAGCCCCGGGTGGTCCCAGTCTTCCGCGTAACGCAGCGGATAGAGCGTTTCCAGAACGTCCACGACCTGTTTGAGTGTTGCCATGCTTCGGGTCCTTTCCCGTGTTCGGTGGGGTCAGTGCGCCGCGCGTTGCCAATCGGCGCCGATGCCGGTGGACACGTCGAGCGGCACCGCAAGGTCCACCGCATGTTCCATCGCGTCCTTGACGAGTTCGGTCGCCTCGTCGATTTCGCCCGGCGCCAGTTCCACAACCAGTTCGTCGTGGATCTGGAGCACGATGCGGCTCGCGAGCCCGTGTTCGCGCAATGCGCGGTCCGCGCGGATCATCGCGATTTTCATGATGTCCGCCGCCGACCCCTGGATCGGCGCGTTGAGTGCCCCGCGTTCGGCGGCGTCGCGCGCATTGCGGCTCGCTGACGTGAGCTGCGGGAAGTAGCGACGCCGGCCGAAGATCGTCTCGGTGTACCCGGTGCGCCGCGCGTCCGCGACCAGTGACTCCAGATAATCATGCACTTTGCCGAAGGTCTGGAAATACTGGTTCTTCAGTGCGTTCGCCTCAGACACACCAATGCCGAGCTGTTGCGAAAGACCGTAGGTGCTCAATCCGTACGCCAAACCGTAGCTCATCGCCTTCACACGGCTGCGTTCGCTCGCGCTGACGTCGTCCACAGGTTTGGCGAACACGAGGCTCGCGACGTATTTGTGGAAGTCGGCGCCCGATTTGAACGCCTCGATCAGCGCCTCGTCGCCAGACAGGTCGGCCATGATGCGCAATTCGACCTGCGAATAGTCGGCGCTGAGCAGCGCCTCGTATCTAGGACCCGGCACAAACCCGGAGCGGATCTCTCGGCCGGCGGCGTTGCGGTTCGGGATGTTCTGCAGGTTCGGGTCGACCGAGCTCAACCGTCCGGTCGCCGTTACCGTCTGCGTGAACGTGGTGTGGATGCGACCATCCTGCGGATTGATCGCGTCGATCAGCGTCTGCACGATCTGCTTGAGCTTGTTCGTTTCGCGGTGGCGCAACAACGCCCCCAGGAACTCGTTGGCCTTGGAGCCTTCCTCGGATTGCGCGAACAGCGCGGTCAGGGCCGCGGCGTTGGTCGTGTACGATCCCTTTTTGGTTTTCTTGGTGGGTGTCAGCTTCATTTCGTCAAACAACACGGTGCCCAACTGCTTGGGGCTCTGCAGATTGACCTCACGCCCGGCGCTTGACCATGCGACCTCTTCCATGCGCGCGGATTCCTCACTGAACTGCTCATACAGTTCGCCGAATCGCGCGCGGTCCACGCTCGCACCGGTCTTCTCCATCTGGAACAGCACCCGGGATGTGGGCAGCTCGATGTCGCGCAGCAGCGGGTATTGGTGCCGTTGCTCCACATCCGGCGCCAGATGCCGGGCGAGGGCCGTCACCAATGCCGCCCGTTCGATGCACTCCTGCTGGGGGTCGCCCTCTTCGGTCTCGATGTCGAATGCCAACGTGCCTTGGGCTGGCGGTTCCTCCGTATCGACCGACACGTTGAGGAAGTGCTCGGCACACGCCTCAAGTGTGCCGCCTTGGAATTCGGGGTCGATCAGGTAGCCGGCGAGGTTGGTGTCGAACAATGCGGTGGGCAGCTGGATGCCTGCGGCGTCCAGCATATGCAGATGCTCCTTGAAGCCGTGCACGCACAGGCTGCCGGCACGCGTGTTCAACAGGTCTTGCACCGTGGCGCGGAACATATCACTGGCGGGGTCGATGACGATGGCATGGTCCGATGCCATGATCGCCATCATCTGCATCGAGGCATGGCCCGGCTTCGCGCTTCCTTGGGCGTGGAGCGTCCATGATTGAGCCACCGCTTCGGCGCATTGCACATGCTCGCGCCTGTATTGCCCCACGATGTTCAACGTGGCGGCGGGGTCGCTGCCATGCCTATCGGGTTGCGGGCAATACTGTTCGATCCACGCTTTCAGCGCCGCGGCGTCGTCCACGGTGTCGACGACCGGTTCGACGATGCCCGGGATGTCCCGTGGCTCCACGGGCAGTTCGGTCTCTCTGACTCCCCCGTTGTTGAAGGTCTTCAGCAGTCGGGTACGCGTGCGGCTGCCGAATTCCAGCTGGTCGAACAACGCTTCCAACAGATCCGGATGCACGTGGCCGAAGGTGAGGTCCTGCATACCCACGCCCAAGTCGAGGTCGCGCACAAGCGCGTTGACCTTGCGGTTGAGTTTGACCTGCTCGATGTTGTCGCGCAGCGCCTGGCCTTTCTTGCCGCCAATCTCATCGGCATGCGCAATGATGCCCTCCAAGCCGCCAAACTGGTTGATCCATTTGGCGGCGAAGCCATCGCCGACGCCGGGCACGCCCGGGATGTTGTCCGCCGTCTCGCCGCGCAATGCCGCCAAATCAGGGTATTGCTGCGGTGTCACATGGTATTTGTCAAGCACCGCCTGTGGGTCCATGTGCTTGAGGTCTTTGAAATGGTACCCTGGATACAGCACCGTGATGTGGTCGTCGATGAGCTGGAAGGCGTCGCGATCACCCGAGAGCACCAGTGTCTTGTATCCCGCTTGCTCACTCATGGTGGCCAAGGTGGCGATCACGTCATCGCCCTCGTACCCCGGCTGTTCCACGTACCGTACGCCCAATGCCTCCAATGCCTGCTGGATGAGCGGCAACTGGCTCAGTAGCTCCTGCGGCGCCGCTTCGCGCGTTCCCTTGTATTGACCGAGCAATTCGTTGCGGAATGTGCCGCCCTTCACATCGAAGGCGATGCCGATGCGGTCGGGGTGCTCGGCTTCGATGACCTGCGCGAGCATGGTCAGGAACCCATAGACCGCGTTGGTGGGCTGCCCCTCTTTCGTGGTGAAGTTCTCTACCGGCAATGCGAAAAACGCACGGAACGCCAATGAATGGCCGTCCACGGCCAGCAGGGTTCCGTGCGTGGTGGTTGGTGAGGTATCCATGATGTCCAATCAGGTTCGGGTGATCAGTCGTCGTTCGCGGCGTCGTCACCGTACTTTTCGATGATGGCCATCGCCAAACGCTTCTTGGGGATGCGCTGGTCCATCGAGGTCTTCTGAATCCAGCGGAATGCGCCTTGTTCGGAGAAGTTGGCCTTGTCCATGAGCAGGCCCTTGGCACGGTCGACGAGCTTGCGTTCCTCGAGCGTGTCTTGTGTCTTCTTGAGCTTCTCTTCGGCGTCCTTGAGCTTTTCCTGTGTGGCCTGCAGTTCGGTCTCGTTGCGTTCCACACTGTCGAGCAGGTCGTTGATCTCCGCAAAACGCCCCATGGCCACTGCCAAGGCGGGCAGGAGCTTCGATTCCTCATACGGCTTGGTCACATATGCCATCGCTCCCGCACCGATGGCCTGCTTGACCAAATCCGTCTGCGAGAACGCGGTGAGCATGACAACCGGAGCGATGTTCTCGTCGCAGATCACACCGGCGGCGGTGATGCCGTCCATGTGCGGCATCTTGACGTCCATGCACACCACATCCGGACGCAGTTCGCGGGTCAACGCAATCGCCTCTTCACCGTTGGCCGCCTGTCCCACCACGTCGTACCCGTTGTCTTCGAGCATCGCCACCAGATCCATGCGGTTGACGGATTCGTCTTCGGCCACCACCACGGTGGGGTTGGTGTGCTCCGGTTGGGCGTCGTCCTTCGCCTGTGGCTCGCTTGCCGCCCCATCCTCCTGGTGGGCGATGTCGTCGAGTTCCTCTTCGGTGAGCACTTCCTGCTCATGCTCCTGCTCATTGTGTTCCAGTGTCATAGCAGCCTCTTTCGCGTTGTCAAACCGGCTGGACCACGCCAACCGACGGTTTCATCGTTCCATCACCATGATGGCCGGCGCCTTGCCTTGCGCCTGCGCACCGCCCCATCCCTCATGGACATGCCGGTGCATGCGCGCGCACCGCGTCTGGCACAGCGCCGCCAACCTTGGTGCAAACCATTGCATCAAGTGGTCTCCATGCAGTATAGCGCACACCATGGTGCGCCACGCATGGCATCAATGCCATGGAAAACTGGGCTTCAGCCCAGATGCTCGTCGCCCACCATGTGATTTGGCGCGAAGTACACACGCTGGATGGCGATGATCGACTTCGCGTCGAGGATGGTGCCGTTCTTGACCATGTGGAACGCTTCTTCCGGGGTGAAATAGCGCACGGACGACATCAGGGCGTCATCGTCGTTGCCGGCATGCACTGCCTTGAGCCCCGAAGCGAAGAACAGTGCGGTGTACTGCGTGGAATAGCTCGGGGTGTTGATGAAGCGGCAGAACTGAGTGAGGTGCTCGGCCTCATACCCCACTTCCTCCGCAAACTTGCGCTTCGCCACATCCAGCGGACGCTCCCCTTGTTTGATGGCATGCCCAGCGGGAATCTCCAGTGTCCAACGGTGCACGGGGATGCGGTATTGCTCGATGAGCGGGATTAGCCCATCGTCGGTCAGACCAATGACCCCGACCGAATCGCCGTTGTTCTTGTGCACGATGAGGCGGTCGAAATGACCGATGTCACGCGAATCGAACGACGTGCGGTCGATGTCGAAGTAGTGGCCGGACAGAATGGTCTCACGTGATTCCTCAGTGACAGGAGCGGCGCGCCATGGATCGAACCTGCGGTATGTGGCTTTGCTCATGATGTTCCTTTCAACCTTGAACAGCTGTGTCCATTGTACGCACAGGGTCTTTGCACGTTCCGCAGCAGCGAACAAGACCATGTGCCGGACGGCTTCATGAGGTCAGGGCCTGTATTCGAGCAAGTCCCCCGGTGTGCAGCTCAGCGCTTCGCAGATCGCGGCGAGGGTGGAAAAACGGATCGCATTGATGTGGTTGTTCTTGATTTTCGACAGGTTCGCCTGTGTGATGCCCACGCGCCCCGACAACTCGGTCAACGACACCCCGCGTTCAAACATGATGCGGTCGAGATGCACCACAATATGCGGCATATAGGTCATTTTGTGTTGATTTAGACTCCTAGTCGGTGGTGTTGGGGTAGCGGGTGTTGGTGTGGAATTCGTTCCAGTCGATGCCGGTGCCGAGGGTGGGTTGGCTGGTTGGTTCGTTGTCGTCGTCATTGACGATGGGGTTCTTGGTGTCTTGGTCGTGTTGTTTGAGGATGCGGGCCGGGGCGGGTTTGGCGCTGTTCATGGTGCAGTGCCATTCGCAGGCGCGGCGCATGTGTGCCTCGGGAAGCCCGCGGTGGTTGACGAGCATGCGTTCGGGCGCGGCGTTGAGGCCGCCTTCGAGCCGGTTGCTGTCACGCGGCACCGGGCCGAGAATCGTGAGCTCGGGGTCGGGGAAACAGAAGAGTGTGCCGTCTTTGAAGAGGCGTTCGAGTCTGAAATAGGCGCGGCGCAACGGCAAATGGGTCCACCACCATCCGCCCCTGCTCGTAGCTGCCCTGGGGTCGTCCGGGTTGTCCTTGGCGTAGGTGCGTTCGGCCAGCATGCGCTTCCAGCGTCCGTGCCACGCGTCGGGCGCCTCGCCCCATCTGACGGCGGCTTCGGGATCGTGGACGCGGGTGAGCATGTCGGCGAGTCTCTTGAGCTCCCGGCCGGCCTGCAATCTGGGTTTGCCGGTCAGGTCCGCCCTAGTGTCGCGCTGCACGTGCACCAGGCAGCGTTGGATCCGCGTGTCCGGCCATGTTTCGGCGCATGCCCGTTGGATGCCTTTCATCCCGTCGCACACGAGCACGTCGGGCGGCGCGATCTGTTCGAACAGGGCCTTGTAGGCGGCGGTGCCCTCTCGGCTGCACCATTGCCAGGCGAGCACCTCGCCGTCATTGCCGTCGACCGCCGTCAGCAGGCACCAGCCGTTCACCCAGGTGCCATCGGCCATGACCACATGGTGCACCACGCCATCGGGGTGGATGCGCGGTTCGAGGTCCCAGCACCATGCGCTGCGTCGTCGGAAGGTACGCGCGTCGCATCCCAGCCGCCGCTGGGGCGCGGCTTCGAGCAGCCAGTCCAGGAAGGCACGCAGTGTGGACGCGCGGCTCCGTGACTCGATGGTGGCGGTCGTCGTCGCCTTGCAGGTGTCGCACTGCCAACGCTGCCGGCCGTTTCGGTCGTGCCCGTTCCTGCGCATCGGCCGCCCGCAGACCGGGCATTTGCGGGCCCGCTTCGATCGTGTTCTCACGGCACAATCCAACGGCCCCGAACCGGCGCGAAACGCGCTTATTTACGGGAAAACCGAAAATAACACCCCGACACGCCTACTGCCACAACGGCAAACCAGCAACATAATCAACACATTTTGACCTATATGCCCAATATGCGAATCATCGAAGCGCTGTACCATAATCCGCCACTGTCCTTCCACGCTGGTCCCTGCTGCCTGTGCCGTGGCTTCCATACACACGGGCATATAGGAACTAAAGTTATTGATTTAGAGTCTGGTTTGCCTTTTCGCCAGTAGGCGTGTCGCCCCGTGGCAGATGCGCACGGGTATCTGCTTGTGTGGTTTCGTGTGCAATGTGTGTCATGAGG
>SKEZ01000201.1_pt1 | contig 57805 bp, 40 predicted proteins | sample 4843881 | NCBI WGS metagenome assembly SKEZ01 (sample SAMN11008796, study PRJNA524170) | human gut metagenome | isolation source: fecal sample from pouch patient p1, p46 | place: Israel: Tel-Aviv | reverse complement strand
GCCCTCGATCTTGGGCCCCCTCTCTGAGGGGAGCTGGCCGCGAAGCGGCCTGAGGGGAGCGAAAGCAAAGCTCGCGTCAAATCAGTTTGGCATGCTCCCGCTGGCGGGAGCTGGCTCGCGAAGCGAGACTGAGGGTGGTTAAAAGCTGTGGTCAAGGCATACCCAGTCATCCACACCACCAGCCACCCACCAGCGGGATCGAAGTACGTGCCGTATGTCTCTCTACAACACCCCACCCCCGCGTCTGCCTCGTGACAACACCCGGCGAAAACTTCCCCCGTGAGGCTACGATAGTGGTGCATACGACGAGGGGAGCGGCATGACGGCCTACATGGATCACAAGGATCTTGCCAACGAGACGATCGATGCGGCGCGCGCGCAGGAGATAACCGACAACGTGCACCGCGTACTGGACTCCGTGGCCAAGGCGGAATCCGACGCCGGCCGTGACGGCGGTTCGGTGCGTCTGCTGGCCGCCACAAAGACCCGCGACGTCGGCGAGATCATGGCCGCCATCGACGCCGGCGTGCGCATGATCGGCGAGAACCGCCCGCAGGAGGTGGCCGTCAAGGCCTCCGGGCTGATGCGCCAATGCGCGCAGCGCGGGTTCTCGTTGGGTGTGGGCGAGGAAGTCCCTGTCACGCCTAATGCCGATGTCGCCGATGCCGCCACATCCGGCACATCCGGCACAGGCAATGCCCCCACGCACATTCCCCTCCACCTGATCGGCCAGTTGCAGAGCAACAAGATCGGCAAGGTGCTGCCGGTGGTGGACACGATCGAATCCGTGGACTCCATCGAGCTCGCGGAGAAGATCTCCCGCCGCGCGGTGATGCGCGGCGTCACGGTCGGCGTGCTCCTGGAGGTCAACGAATCCGGCGAGGCCTCGAAATCCGGCTGCGATCCGGCGCACGCGATCATGCTGGCGCAGCGCATCGGCACACTGGACGGCATCGAGCTGCAGGGGCTGATGACCATCGGCGCGCATGTCGACGACGAGCGCACGATCCGCAAGGGATTCGCGCATCTGCGCCGCACGCGCGACCAGATTCTCGACGCGAAGGCGCCCGGCACCGAGCGCTGCACGGAGCTGTCGATGGGCATGACCCACGATATGGCGCTCGCCATCGCCGAGGGATCGACGATCGTGCGCGTCGGCACGGCCATCTTCGGCCAGCGCGCGTTCGTCTGATCGATACTCCCTTTGGTCAAGGAGGGGGGGTCGCCGTTGACAGTATGCGGCGGTAGACTATCCGTGATCGGGTGGTAGTCGTGCGAAGATCGGCCGAGTCGTGGCCGGCCGCCGCGGGACGGCGGCATACAATATTCGGCGGCTGTTCGGCGGAGGCCAGCGATATTCGCCGGCTGACCGGCGCGATGCCGGCCGTCGTGCGGCGGAGAGCTTGCGGCTGGCCGCTGGCCGGCCATCGGATGGTGCATAGGACGGAGGATGCATGGTGCGCGAAGCGAGTGAGACCGGCGGGGTGGATTCCGACGCCAGGCGCCAGGTCCGTCATCATGCCCAGCGCCGGCCAAGGGGCGCGCGCAGGCGTGCCGCAGCCCCTCGTCCGCGCCCGTACTCCACGTATTCGTTCGAACAGACCGTCGATGTCACCGATGTGGTCACGGAACGCAAGCGTCTGCGCCGTTCGCTGCTGATCATGCGCGTGATCGCGCTGCTGCTGTTGATCGCGTCCATCACCGTGGCGGGGTTCCCCGTGGTCATGCAGTACCGCAGCTCGCTGGCATTGGCGAGGACGTCTACCGAGGCCGCCCAGCACGTGGAGGGCTGGCCGTACCCTCAAGCCGAGGATTCCCTGGCGTCCGCGCATGAATATAACCGCAAGCTTGTCGAGTCCGGTCAGCCGGTGTTGGGCGAGGCGGTCGACCCGTTCTCGTCGGCGCAGGGCGGATCGCATGCGAAAGGCGAGGATTCGGCCGCGTCCAAGGATAAGGAGTACCAGTCCCAGCTGGACAGCGGCAACGGCGTGATGGGCACCATCAAGGTGCCGAGCGTGTCGATCGAGCTGCCGATCTACCACGGCACGTCCGAGGAGGCGTTGGCCTCCGGAGCCGGCCATCTGTATGGCACGAGCCTGCCGGTAGGCGGCGACTCGACGCATTCGGTGATCACCGGTCACCGCGGCCTGGTGGAGGCCCTGATGTTCACCCGTCTCGACGAGGTGAAGAAGGGCGACTTCTTTTATATAGAGGTGATGGGCGAGACGCTCGGCTACGAGGTCGACCGCATCACGGTGATCGAGCCGGACGACACGAGCCAGCTGAAGATCGTGCCGGGCGAGGACCGCGTCACGCTGATGACCTGCACGCCATATGGCGTGAACACGCATCGTCTGCTGGTGTCGGGCCACCGCGTGGAGATCCCGCTGCCCGCGCCCAAACCGGGCGACGTGCACGACGGCCGCAATATGGGCGTGATCGTCGGCGCCTGCCTGCTGCTCGGCGGCTGGCTGCTGGCCGCCCTGATCACGCGCCTGCGCCACCTACCCTGGCGCGTCATGCGCCACGCCGTCTGGCGCCCCCGCTGACCCCGTATCAGTCCATGAGAGGGCCGTCGGCGCAGCCGACTGAGGGGAGCAATGCTTCCCGCCCAAGTCCTCCAGCCTCCGCCCCCGCTGGCGGGGGCCGTCGGCGCAGCCGACTGGGGGGGGGCATGGTCGCAAAAACATCAATCCCGTGCCACGCAGCCTCCGCCTCCCCAACCCAATCCAGCACCCCGTAATCCCCTAATTCCCCGTTCCCCTAAACCTTCGAATTTCTTAGAAACGCTTAGTTGGCGCTAAGATTTCCTTCGTCCCCCGTAGTACGGCGTGTCATTCCGTAATTTGGCGATTTTATCTCGTCTCGAAGGGGTGAACTTTCGAGGGGCTGCAAACGCTCGAAATCACCCGATATTCGGTATTCACGAGGGGGAGTTCACTCCCCCGTCAGGGTGTACGCGAACCGGGGTAATCGCAATTAACGTCGCCCATTATAGGCGCGTACTGGGCTTTGGTATGCGCGAACGACAGTAAGAGATGGACGACACTATGAAGAAGATCTCAGATTGGTTCGCCGGGGCGAAGGCGGGGGTGTGCCGGAACGTTGGCACGAAGATCGTAGCCATGGTCGCCGCAGTAGCGATGCTTGGGGGCGTTGCCGGCGTGAGCATGACCGCCATGGCCGAGGAAGGCCAGACGCCTGACGTTCAGACGACGCAGCAGGCTACCCCCACCACGGACACCGCCACGACCAACGACGATGCGTCAGCCGATGGCGCCGCGACCGGCTCGCTGCTGGTTGATGAGACGTTCAAGAACAGCACGTTCTCCGATCCTTCCAAGTGGTCGACCAAGGATGGCGCGTGCCTGACCGCTAGCGGCTGCTCCAACACGATGGATACTTCTGACATTCAGCAGAAGGGCGATGGCACGGGCTATCTGCAGCTCACGGATGGCTCCACCAGCAAGAGGGGTTCCGTGCTGTACAATCAGGCGATCCCGTCTGGCAATGGTCTGGACATCACCTTTGATTACTACATGTATGGCGGTGATAAGTTTGACGGCAACTATGGCGATGGCATCAGCTTCTTCCTGACCGATGGTGCCGCCACGCTGAGCCAGACCGGTGCCGGTGGCGCCGGCATGGGCTATGCGTCCGTGGATGAGGACGGTGCCGGCAGCGGGGCTCGTGTGGAGGGCATCGCTCAGGGTGTTCTGGGCATCGGTCTTGACGAGTTCGGCAACTTCAGCAAGCAGTCCATATACTCTCCTGGCAGCACGGAGCGCGTCACCGGCGGCAACGACTGCACCGTTCCCTATGACGGTGGTCCCCACACGGTGACCTTGCGTGGCAAGGGTGCCCAGGATGACAACGGCAAGTGGAACAACGGATACTGCGTCGTCGCCGGCGCTCAGCAGGACAGCAGCTTCCATACCGGTACGGCCACCACCTCCGAGAATGACAGCAACGGCAAGACGGTTCGCGTGCTGATCTCCGAGCCGAACGCAGATGATGGATTCCAGACTGTCACCGTCTACATTGACGGCACGCAGGTGGTGTCTCATACGCTTGACTACAAGCTGCCCACTACCATCAAGTTCGGTTTCTCCGCCGGCACCGGTGCGGCCAGCCAGGCCCAGCTGATCCGCGGCCTGAGCGCGCACTCGGTCAAGAGCCTGACCGCCATCGATCTGGTCAAGGCCGTGAGCAAGGATGCGTACCCGGATGCGGACACCCATATCTTCAAGTCCGGCGACACGGTTCCGTATGTGTTCACTGTGACCAACGGCGGCACCACCACGCTGAACAACGTGACGGTCACCGATCCCAATATCTCGAATATCTCCTGCCCGAACACGCCGCTCGCTCCCGGCAACCCGATGACCTGCACCGGTGAGCTGACCCTGACCGACGACATGGTCAAGGACGGCAAGTTCACCAACACCGCGACCGCAACCGGCACGGACGGCGACAAGACCGTCTCGGACATCGATTCCGTGACCATCAATACGGTCAAGCCCCTTGGCGCGCCGGATCATCACAAGAAGATTCTGAGCAACGGCAATGGTTCGTACACGCTGAACCTCGACGTGGTGGGTGATTCTACCGAGTCCACCACGACCACGGTCCAGCCGCTGGACATCGCTCTGGTCCTGGACGTGTCCGGTTCTATGGCGGATCCTATGGGAGACGATTCCTACTCTGAGGTGTATGCCCTTGACACTGATAGTTCGTATTACGTGCTTGTGGACGGCCAGTATGAAAAGGTGTCATACAACAGCAAACGTGAACAATGGCGTTACCAAAGTGGCCAGGAGTGGGTTACCGTGACTCCGAGGACGAGTGCTGATGATACGAATCAGTCGCACACACAGTTCTATTCCCCTTCTTCGAAGATTGATGCTTTGAAGACCGCTGTGAACAATTTCATCAGCGCGACGGCTGCCGAGAATGCGAAGATTAACGATCAGACTCAAGGCCAAGGGGATCTGAACCGAATCGCATTGGTGAAGTTCGCCGGTAATACGTCGGATTCTGTTGGTAACGATCATTACCGCGATGGTCGGTATACCTACAACAACACGCAGATTGTGAGTGAATTGACGTCGGATCTTTCTGGTTTGGCGAATACGGTCACTTCGCTTGATGCGGCAGGTGCTACGCGGGCTGATTACGGTTTCCAGAAGGCTCAGGTCGCATTGCAGAGTGCGCGTCCCAATGCGAAGAAGGTCGTCATTTTCTTCACGGATGGTCAGCCGACATCGAGCGACTCCTTCGAGGATACGGTCGCGAATGATGCGATTAAGAATTCCAAGGCGTTGAAGGATGCCGGGGCGACGGTCTATTCCATCGGCGTGTTCGCGGATGCTGATCCGAGCAACACCTCGACCGACCAGAAGAATCGTTTCAATGCGTACATGCATGGTGTTTCCAGCAATTATCCGAATGCCACGGCATGGAACAATCTTGGTCAGCGTGCTGATGGCAGCGACTATTACAAGGCTGCTTCGAATGCCGATGATCTGAACAAGATTTTCTCTGAGATTCAGCAGGAGATCACGACGGGTACCTCGTATTCGAACGTGTCGATCACGGATGAGCTGTCGAAGTATGTGCAGCAGTCCGGCATCGAATACTCCGATGCTGCGGATGGTAACGGCTTCCATACGGTGACGGACGGCGTGACCCTGACTGTCAAGGATACCGACGGCAATCCGCAGACGCTTGCTTCGGATCAGTACACGCTGCTGTTCAACCCGGCCGGCAACGGTACGGTGAAGGCGCAGTTCGCCTCCGGTTACAAGCTGCAGAAGGGGTGGACGTACACGCTGTCCTACAACGTGGATCTCACCCAGACCGCCTACGACGAGTATGCAGCGAACAATGGTGGTTACGGCAACGTGACCGGCGATAAGGACACGGACATCAATATCGAGAATCCGACATCCTCCGAGAAGCCCGGTTTCCACAGCAACGACTACGCCTACGTCACCTACACGGCGGATGGCAAGGAGAAGAACGATCCTTACGGGCACCCGGTGGTTCAGGCCGCTGATGGCTCGTTGCAGGTGAGGAAGGATTGGGACCCGGTTACCCCGGGTGCCGATTCCGTGACCGTCAAGGTGTATAAGTCCGTTGACGGCAAGGAGACTCAGGTCGGTGACCCGTTGACGCTGAATGCCGAGAACAGCTGGACTGCTACGGTTGATCATCTCGCTCCGGGCAAGTATGTCGTCAAGGAGGAAACCGTCGGCAACTATGAGTCGAAGGTCGTCTGGACTGACAACGACAGCGAGCTGACCACCACGGACGTGTGGAAGGATGCGGCCAGGACGATCTCGGCCACGATCACAAACACGCAGGAGACGGTGACGCTGGACGGTTCCGCGTTCGTGAACGTCGAGAAGATCGTCAAAGGCAAGGATTGGCCGACCGATACGGCGTTCTCGTTCACGCTTACTGGCGAGGACAAGGCTCCGATGCCGCAGGCCGAGGGCAAGGATCAGTCGACGCTGACCCTGTCTAAGGATGGCGACAAGAACGAGCGGATCGGTTCGTTCAACAGCATCGCGTTCCCGTATCCGGGCAAGGGCAAGACTGAGACCTACACGTACACGGTCGTGGAGAACGGTGCCAACGGCGCCGCCCAAGCCGGTGGCGTCAAGGGTGGGTTCAACTACTCCAAGGCGAAGTACCAGGTCACGGTGACCGTGTCCGAACAGAACGGCAAGGCTCAGGCCGTGGTTTCCAAGATCGAGCAGATCGTGGACGACAACGGCAAAGAACTTAAGCCGGCCGCGGATGTGACCGAATCGAAGATCGCGTCGTTCACGAACATGTATGTGTCCGTGTCGAGTCTGCCTTTGACCGGTGGTACGACCGCTCGTGACTGGCTGGTCTATGGCGGTGGCATGGGCTTGGCGGTTTTGCTCGCCGGTGCCGGCTACACCATCTGGCGCAAGCGCCAGCTGGTGTGACGGTTCCGTCGTGCCCCCGCTGGCGGGGGCTGTCCGGCGAGAGCCGGACTGGGGGTGGTCCGGGCTCCCCTCACAGAGGGGAGCTGGCCGCCACAGGCGGACTGAGGGGAGCGAAGCTATCGCCCCCGGTGGTCCGAAAAGTTAATAAGGATTTGCGGATCGCAGAGGCTTGTGTGGTCTCGGCCTTTCGCGATTGCAGAAAACAGTAGGAAATAACAAGTAAGGAAGAGAGGATTTCTCATGAGGATGAGGAAACTTTTCGCAGGCGTCATCGCTGCGGCGACGATGCTGGGTGGTCTGGCCCTCGGCGCCTCCACCGCCAACGCGGCCGAGACTATCACTCTGAACCCGGGTGCCACCGGCGTGGTTGCCGGTCACACCTACAAGGTCGTCGAACTGGCCAAGTACGTGACTCCTGACACCCAGGAGATCCAGACGGTTGCGGGCGCCCATGACGCGATCGTCACCGCCATCGCGGCTGCGACCAAGTCCGACTCGAACCCGGATGGCCTGCAGGTTCCCACCGGCGTCGATCCGCTGGTGTGGGCCCAGTCCGGTGATCTGAACGGTACCGGCGCCCCGCTGTTCGGCGACAGCTCCGCTTTCCCGTGGAACGGCAATGCCGCTTCCCGCGCGTTCGCCGATGCGCTCGTCGAATACGCCAAGGCCAACGGCACCGACGTTACCGCCAATATTGAGCCGTATGAAATCTCCGTTGCCGAGGGTGGCCTGTACCTGATCGTGGACACCACCGAGGCCGCCGAGGGCGTGACCCAGAAGTCGCTGCCGATCATCGTCGGCACTGCCAACACGGCGTTTAACTACAAGGGTGAGATCGATGTCAAGAACCAGGACAAGGACATCCCGCCGACCAAGACCGTGACCGGCGACACGGATAAGACCGTGTCCGTGGGTGATACCCTGTCCTACACCATCGAGGGCACTGTCCCGTCCACCACCGGCTTGGGTGCCGACTACACCTACGTGTTCAAGGATTACGCCTCCGCCGGCCTGTCGATCGACACCGCCAAGACCAACGTCAAGGTCTACGTGGAAGGCTCCGAGCAGCCTCTCGCCGACACCGAGTACACCGTCACCCCGGCCGATCAGACCGTGACCGGCAACGGTACGAACGTCACCTTCTCCGTCACCCTGACCAAGGCCGCTCTCGACAAGCTGCAGGACAAGGCCGGCAAGAAGCTCTCCGTCAAGTACGCTGCCACCGTGACCGATGACGCCAAGACCAACCCGGTGACCAACGCCGCCGAGGTCGTCAACGGCGGCAACTCCTCGGGCCAGGGCACTCCGGTCGAGCTGTACTCCAACAAGTTCGACTTCACCAAGGTGTTCGCCGATGGTTCCAAGCAAGGTCTTACCGGCGCCGTCTTCACGGTCACCGATGAGGCGGGTACGATCGTCGCGACCGCCAGCCCCGACGCCGACGGCAAGGTTTCCTTCTCCGGTCTGAAGAACGGCACCTATACCGTCGCCGAGACCACGGTGGCTACCGGCGCCCAGAACGTGACCGGCAAGTTCACGGTCAAGCTGACCTACAACGAGACCACCAAGAAGACCGATGCCGAGTACACGGTCAACAACGTGACCCTTGATCCTTATGACCTCGTCAAGCAGGATGACAAGGGCGCCGTTACCGTGACCAACGTCAAGTCCATCACCCAGCTGCCGCTGACCGGTGCCGCCGGCACCGCGCTGTTCACGGTGATCGGCCTGCTGCTGGCCGGTGCCGCCGCGACCGTGGCGCTCAAGTCCCGCGAGACCAAGCGCGCCCTGCGTGCCTGATCCGCATCGGCAAAGTGGACGCTGAACGACGTTCATGACATGGGGTGGGCTCGCCTTGCACAAGGCAAGCCTACCCCTTTCGCATAGCGGTGGAGGCCTGTCGTCGAACCCTGTTCTCGGGTTCTATCATCAGATGGCAGGCTGGTATCGGTGCCATCCCACCCCCATAATGATTACAGTCAGTATCACAGGCGCTACCAGGCGGTGACGGCGGAACGGCGTCGCCAAAGCGGAGCGGGGCGGTATTGCCCGATCCGTGTAAGGAGGATGCATGAAAACCGGCGAGTTCACCAATGAGGAGATCGCGTATCTGCGTTCGTTGCCGGCGGTGTCGCGGGTGACGAACGGGCGCATCCGCTATACCGAGGACTTCCGGCGGGAATGCATGCGCCGGTACGCGGCGGGGGAGTCTCCGGCCAAGATCTTCCACGAGGCCGGTCTGGATTCCTCCCTGATCGGATACAAACGCATCGAACGGTGCATTTCCCGCTGGCGTGATTCCTCGGTGTCCGCGACCGCCGCCGCGGATACCGGTGAGCCTAAGGACGACGAATCGGCGCGCGGCTTCTCGCCGAGCCTGCATCTGCGCTCGGGCAAGCGTGACCTGCGCGATCTGCTGATCGCTCAGCAGGTGCGTCGCATCGACGAACTGGAACGGGAAGTGGCCCAGCTGCATGCGTGGATCGACGGACGGTACCACGGTTCGGATGACGGAACTGTCGTGACGGGTGACCTGTCTGTGCCGTCTGTGCCGACTACGGCGATTGCGCCGCGCGGAGCGACGGCATCGGCGCCGGTCCGGTCGGTGGATTCGACGCTGTCCGATGCCGACGGCCGTGACGGCTCCGTAGCGCCGGTCGATGCGCCGGTCGATGCGCCGAACGCGCCGTGGTGAGCGTCATGCGGCAAACGATCTTGCTCCGGTGTACCCCGATCAGGAATAACGCCGTCATACCCCCTCCACCATGCGCATGAGTGATGCGCGTCATCCCCGTCGGCCCACGATGTTCGCTGCAAGCGACACCCGCGCTGATAAGCTGGGCGTGAGGGGAGGTTCAGCATGGGGCATATACAGGCTGATCGCATTGGCGTCGGAACCACGCCCGCCGGGCGCGAGCGCATTCCGGCCGGCGAGGCGTATGGTGCGTTCGATGAGGAGCGCTGGGCACCCGAACCGCCCAAATCGAAGTCGCGTACGGCGTTCGAGCGTGATCGCGCGCGGCTGATCCATTCATCCGCACTGCGCCGGCTCGGCGCCAAAAGTCAGGTGCTGGTCGCCGGAACCGATGATTTCGCACGCACCCGGCTCACCCATACGCTGGAGGTTGCCCAGATCGGCCGGCAGATCGGCGCGCTGCTCGGCTGCGATCCCGATATCGTCGACTGCGCGTGCCTGGCCCACGATCTGGGTCATCCGCCCTTCGGGCACAACGGTGAGCACGCGTTGGCCGCCATCGCCGAACATATCGGCGGATTCGAGGGCAATGCGCAGACCCTGCGCCTGCTGACGCGCCTCGAGCCGAAGGTGTTCCATGCCGATGGCCGGTCGGCCGGCGTGAACCTGACCCGTGCCTCGCTCGACGCGGCGGTCAAGTATCCGTGGACACTCGCCGAGGCCGACGCGCATCCCAAAGGGGAGCGGTCCAAGAAGTTCTGCGTCTACCCGGACGACGAGGACGTGTTCCGCTGGCTGAAGATCGGCGCGCCTGAGGCCGCCAAGCCGATGGAATGCCAGGTGATGGACCTGTCCGACGACATCGCCTACAGCGTGCACGACGTGGAGGACGCGATCGCCACGGGCGCGTTCAATCCGCTGGCGCTCGCCGATCCGCGCATCATCGATCGCATCGTCGAGGAGGCCCGTGCATGGTACGGGTCGCAATGGGACGGCGACAAGCTGGTCGCCGCGTTCGAGCGGCTGCAGCGGCTGCACATGTTCCCTGCCCATTTCAACGGGTCGAGGGCGGCGCTTGCCCAGCTCAAGAACATCACCTCCGACCTGATCGGCCGGTTCGCGTGGTCAGTGGAGACCGCCACGCGCGACACGTACGGCGATGGCCCGCTCGTGCGGTATTCCGCCAACGTGGTCATCCCCGAGGAGACCAGTTACGAGATCGTCGCGCTCAAGGGCATCGCCGTGTATTTCGTCATGGCCCCGCGCGAGCGTGAGCCGTTCCACCAGAAAGAGCAGAAGATCGTCGAGGATCTGATCGACGTGTTCATGGCCGACAGCCCGCGGGCTTCGGACGCGCTGGAAAGCGTGTTCCTCGCCGACTGGAACGAGGCCACCAACGACGACGAGCGACTGCGCGTGGCCGTCGATCAGGTCGCCTCGCTCACCGACAGTTCGGCGCTGGCCATGCACTCCATCCTGTGCTGAGCCGCGCTATCGGCGTGCGGCGCCGGTGGATGATATGGGACGCTAGCGCCGTGCGGCAAGGATCCTGTCTACGCGCGCGACGCGCTCCAGATAGGCGTCGCGGAACCGGTAGACGTCGACGTCGATCGGCACCCGCACCGTGCGCTCGCTGACCGGCACGTCCATGAACCGCACCTCGGTGATCGTGTGCAGTGACGGATACGGCTGCGGGACGATGTCCACCCGCGCTTCGGCGGCCACATACAGTTCCGGCTGCAGATAGAACAGCACGGTCGCCGGATCGTACAGCTGGACGCCGGGCTTGGCCGTGACCGCGTCGTCGTGATACGACTCGAGCATGCGCGCGATCAGGCCGCCGACCGGGCCGGAACCGGCCAGCGCGGCCAGATCGTCGGCGTCAAGCACGGTTTTCCGCCCGATCTCCACGCCGATCATGTCGATCGGCACTCCCGCGCCGAACACGATGCGCGCGGCCTCGGGGTCGACCGCGATGTTGAAATCGCACGCCCAGCTATATTTCGGGCCGAAGCTGCCGCCCATCAGCGTGATGCGCCCGATGCGCTCCGCCGCTTGCGGATATGCGCCGAACAGTGCCCCAAGATTGGTCAACGGCCCGATCGCGATGACGTCGACCGGTTCCGCGGACCGTTCAAGCACGTCGCGGTAGGCCTCGACCACGTCGCCGTTCACCAATCGCGACGGATCGGGCGCCGGCAGTGCGACCCCGCCGATGCCCGACTCGCCGTGCACCTGCGGCGCATAGACGGCCGGGCGCCGCAGCGGGGCTTCGCTTCCCTTGACAACCGGTATGTCGAGTCCCAGGAATTCCAGCAGTCCCAAGGTATTGGCGGTGGTCCGCCTCACATCGACGTTGCCGCTGACCGTGGCGATCAGCTTCACGTCGACCGTGTCGTCGAACAGCAGCGGCACCAACGCGGCCACATCGTCGATGCCCGGATCGGTGTCCACGATGACCGGCCGGCGGCGGTTGTCCTCCGCCCGGCTCGCCGCGCCCGCCTTGGGCGTCGGTCGTTCCCCCAGTGAGGGTGCGGAATGCGCTGTCATATGCTCTCCTCGCGATTGCCGTTGTCCCGATACCCGTCATCGTAACCCGCGCCGCGCCGCCGGGCGCGCCGGCGCGGGTTCGGCGCTCAGTACGTGAACGCCGGCTTTGCCGCCCCCTTGTACGCCTTGGCGATGGCGTCGTCGGGGCGGCGGCTATCGGCGTTGGTTAGAGGGCGTTCTCATGGCGTGGAAAACCGGGCGGAATCGGTATGGTGACGTCACTTCGTGCCGAGACGGTGCCGAATCGGGGTCGCAATGCTCGCTACCTTTGAGTTGTCGGTGCGCGGGTCGGTAGACGACCGTGATTGTAACGTTATAATTCACCGGGAAAGGGCTTTTGCCGGCCGGTTCTTCAATGCCATGCACCGACAACTCGACGGTACGACGCATGGGGGGCTCGTGTTGAGCCCTGAGCTGGGACACCGCCGCGTGGCATGGCGGCGTGCGGTAAGGTAGGGCGTTATGGCCGGGATGATTCTGAAGGAAGACGTGGAGAAGGTGCGCGCGGCAGCGGACCTGTACGACATCGTGTCCGCAAGCGTGACACTCAAAGCGTCGGGCACGGGCACCTTCGTCGGGCTGTGCCCGTTCCATGACGAGAAATCCCCGAGCTTCAACGTGCGCCCGGCGTTGGGCGTATGGCACTGCTTCGGATGCGGGCTGGGCGGCGACGTCTTCGGATTCGTCGAGCAGCAGGAGAACATCGACTTCCGCGAGGCGGTGGAGCTGCTCGCCGACAAGTACCACATCGAACTGCACTACGAATCGGGCGCGAAAACCACCGAGCGCACCGGCTCGAAGCGCACCCGCCTGCTCGATGCGAACGAGGAGGCGCAGCGCTTCTTCACCGCGCAGCTCATGACCAAGGACGCGCTCGCCGCCCACAAGCTGCTCGACGGCCGCAACTTCTCGCAGGCCGACTGCGAGCGCTTCGGCTGCGGCTATGCGCCGCAGGGGTGGGACAACCTCGTGCGGCACCTGGCGTCGAAGGGCTTCACGCAGCAGGAGATGCTCGATGCCGGACTGGCCCGGCAGGGCCAGCGCGGCATCTACGACTACTTCCGCGGTCGCGTCACCTGGCCGATCCGCGATTCGACAGGCCGCACGCTCGGCTTCGGCGCGCGCAAGCTGTTTGAGGACGACGCCATCAACGCGAAATACATCAACACGCCCGACACCCAGCTCTACCGCAAGACGCAGGTGCTCTACGGCATCGATCTGGCCAAATCGGCGATCGTGAAGAAGCGCCAGGTCGTGATCGTCGAGGGGTACACCGACGTGATGGCCATGCATCTGGCAGGCGTGGACACGGCCATCGCCACCTGCGGCACGGCGTTCGGCACGGAGCACGCCAAGATCGTGCGCCGTCTCATCGCCGACGATTCGCTCGGCGCCGTGCAGCTGGTCGGCCCGCTCAAGGTCGACGGCCAGTCGCTGAGCTCGCGCATCGTGTTCACCTTCGACGGCGACGCGGCCGGCCAGAAGGCCGCGCTGCACGCCTTCGGATTGGATTCCGCGTTCCTGTCGCAGACCTTCGTGGCGGTGGCCGACGACAATCTCGACCCGTGCGACCTGCGTATCGAACGCGGCAACGAGGCGGTGCGCTCGCTGGTGGAGCATGCGCGGCCACTGTACGATTTCGTGATCGACACCGCGATCAACCGCTTCGACACCACCTACACGACCGGCCAGATGGGTGCGGTGAAGGCCGTGGCCCCGCTGATCGCGCAGATCCGCGACCGCTCGCAGCGGGATCTGTACGCGCGCAAGGCGACGCGGCGCATCGGCGTGGATCTGGACATCATGCAGCGCGAGGTGCGCATGGCCCACCAGCAGCTGCATGTGCGCGACGAGGACGCCTATGCGCCGAAGCGCCGGTTCGGCGGCGGCGCGGGCCCCGGCGCCGGAGCCGGCATGGGCGCCGGGGAGACCGGGCGCGCGATGCCTGGGCAGAACCCGTACGAGAATCCCGTCGTGCGCAAGGCGCTGGAGCGCCGCGGCGCCAGCGAGCAGACGTACTATCGGATCGACGACGCGGTGTTCATCTGCGAGCAGCAATTCATGGCCACGCTGATTCAGGTGCCCCGGGCGATCAACCGTGACATGTTCGCCTCGCTGTCGCTGTCGAACTTCATGACGCCGGTGTTCCGGTCCCTGTTCCAGGCCATCGTGGCGGCTGGCGGGCTGCCCGACGCCGGCACCCCCCAGGGATTGTGGATGCACAATCTGGCCAAGGCCGGCGGTCCGCTGCTCGAACCGGTGGTCAACGAGCTGGCGGTGATGCCGCTGCCGTTGCCGCCCAGCGACGCCGACATGCGCGACGGGGGAGACCCCGCGGCCGGTGCCGCAGGCGCTGGCACGGGCGGGGCGGCCGTGCAGCTGCGTCCGGCCACGCCGGCCGAACAGCAGTATGCCGCGGAATTGCTGGCCCGTCTGCTCGATATGGGTTTCATGCGCCGGATCGGCGCCGCCAAGCGCAAGATGGCGGCCATGCCTGACGGAGCGGAGAAGATCGCGCTGCTCGGCCAGATCACCGACATGGAGGCGGCCCGCAAGGACCTGCAATCCGAGATCTTCGGCAACAACGTCGGCTGACGATTCGATCGGTCGACGCGAGTATTCCGCGTCTGCTGGCATACGGTCGGCATCCGGTACGTTGCAGGTTGTATGCCAGCTGGGGTCGACTGGGGTGGTGCTGGCCTGCTGGCATACGGTCTGTAATGGGTGCGTAGCAGGCTGTATGCCAGCAGGGTGGCGCGCGGCTTGCGAAGATGAACGATGGGCTCCTCCCCGATGATTTCTTGGGAACGGGGGATGACGGGAGCCCGGGTGCGTTCTATGCTGTCACCGGAGGGAAGCGGGAGAACCGTGGGCGCCACGCGGTGGCGTCCGTGTGTCCGAATGACTTGGTTGAGGAGCATGAGTGGAACGGTGGCGCGACGATGGAACGCAAACGCCGGTAGTGCCGGTCGTGGGATCGGAACCGGAGGGCGAGCCGGCATCGGCGGCGGAACCGCCGTCGCGTGATACCCCGCTGCCCGCGGCTTCCCGCAGGCGCGCGCCGTTCCCGTGGTGGGCCTACGTCGTCGCGTTCGTCGCGTATGCGGCGGCGTTCGTATCCATGCTGCAGTGGAGCATGATGGGATTCCGATCCCGTACCACCCCTTGGGATTTCTTCGTGAAGATGTTCACCCAGGGGCAGTGCCAGTTCCTGCTCAATCTGCTGGTGATCGGACTGGTGTATGCGGCGGTGGTGCTGATCGTGAACCGGTTCTGGGCCGCGACGGCGGCACTGACCGTCGTTATCGGCGTCATCGCCGTGCTGGAGCGGATGAAGGTGCTGGTGCGCTCGGAGGCCATACGGCCGACCGACATCACGCTGCTGCAGAATGGCGGCGTCGGCGGCATGGGCGACACCGCCACCAATATGCCGGCCGGATCCGTGCAGGCGATCGTGCAGATGAGCGTGATCGCCGCGGTGCTGGTCGCGGTCTGCGTGGCCGCGGCGATCCTCGACGGCCGGCGCGCGCTGGTGGCCACGCCGAGACGCATCGTCGGCCGCGTGCGCCGTGGCGTGGCCGCGGTGATGTGCGTGGCGCTGCTGGTGACGTTCTCGATCGATCTGGGGCAGACCGGATCGTGGGCCAACTCCTTTGCGGCGGCGTTTGGCGACAAGCCCAAACTGTGGGATTCGATTACGGACGCGCAGGCGAACGGCGTGGCGATCGGGTTCCAGCGTCTGCTGCATCCCAAGGTCATGGACGAGCCGGCCGGCTACGGCGAGGCGGCGATGAAGCGGATCGCCAAGCGGTACGCGGCCCGCGCGGCCGAACTGAACGAGGACCGCGACGCGAACCTGGCCGATGGGACGGTGATCATGATCCTGTCGGAGTCCTTCTCCGACCCGACGCGTGTGCCCGGCATCACGCTGAACGACGATCCGATGCCGTACATCCGCGATCTCAAGACGAAGACGACCTCCGGCCTGATGCTGTCGTCGGGGTACGGCGGCGGCACCGCGAATCTGGAGTTCCAGGCGCTGACCGGGCTGAGCATGGCGAATTTCGACCCGTCGCTGGCGAGCCCGTACCAGCAGTTGGTGCCGCGGATGAACTGGGCTCCGGCGTTCAACCAGATCTGGAATGCGGAGGCCGGCGGCAGCGAGGCGGTGCATCCGTACAATCCGGCGCTGTATTCGCGCGCCGGCAACTATCGGAAATTCGGATTCCGGCATTTCTACTCGCAGAAGGATCCGCTGGTCGCCGACCGGGCGAAGAAGCTCGACCGGTCGCATTACATCAGCGACCAATCGGCGTACGACAGCGTGCTCGCCTTGATGAATGGCCGGGAAAGCGGCGCAGCCGGGAAGAGCGGAGAAGACGGCGGCCAGTTCATCCAATTGGTGACGATGCAGAACCATATGGGCTACGACGACTGGTATGACGGCAACCAGTTCAGCGTCAGCGCGACGGGCGTCCAGCCGCTGAGCGCCGCGGAACGCACGCAGGTCGATACCTATGCCAAGGGCATGAGCCACACCGATACGGCTACCAGGGACTTTCTCGGCGCGCTCGACGGGATGGACCGTCCGGTGACGGTGATCTTCTATGGGGACCACCTGCCGAGCATCTACAAGCACGCCAGTGCGGACGACGCGAATTCGCTACCGCTGCACGAGACCGACTACTTCATCTGGTCGAACAAGGCGAGCGGGGCCTCGGGGCGCAAGCTGGGCGCCGCCGAAAGCGACTATACGTCGCCGAACTACTTCATGGCGCAGACCGCCGAACACCTGAATGCGAAGGTGTCGCCGTTCCTGGCGTTCCTGACGGATATGCACCGGGCGATTCCGGCCATGGAACCGCCGGTGGTCAACACAACGCAGGGATGGACGCGTATTCCGGCCGGCCAGCCGCTTTACCTCGACGCCTCGGGCAAACGGATCGACGCGAGCAAGGCCTCGAAGGCCACGAAGCAGCTGCTGAGCGACTACCGCATGATCCAGTACGACGTCACCGCGGGCGAAGGGTACCTGCGCGGTCTCGGTTTCATGGACGTGCCGCGGTAGCGTGGCGCATTGGGGGGCTCCCCTCTCTGAGGGGAGCCAAGGTGATGAGTCGTCGCAACGGACCAGCGTAGTATATGTTTGCCGTTAAAAGTTTATTGACAAACGATAAATTCGGGCGCATAATGATAGGCAAGAGGTGACGGAAGGAACGCGGAAACGCCGCTCGGGAGCCTCGGTGACAAGGAGGTCATCATGAACCAGCTGACGGTGAAGCGTGTGAATGGGCAAAAGGGTCGCGCGGCGGGGCCGGCTCCCATGCTGCTCAAGGCCAATGCGGCGGCGAAGATCGTCGCCCGGATCGGCGAGGTGGTGCTGTGGATCAGCTCGGCGCTGTACGTGCTGCTGGTCGCCGTGTTCCTGTTCAGCGGCGACCGCTTCCACCTGTCGCCGGACGCCGACGCGCGGATGGACGTCGGCGACTGGCATTTCAGCATCGGCAGCACGGTGCTGGACTACGATATACGGCTGGTGCGTTTCGGCGAGGGCCCGCTCGACTTGCCCGTCGTGGTCATGGTCGGTTTGACGGACGCGATCATATTTGCGCTGCTGGCGTTGGTGTTCCATGAGGTGGCGGCGCTGTGCGGCGAACTGGGCCGCTGGGGAGGGGCGGCCGACTCGGGTGACGGCACGCCGTTCAGCCCGGCCGCCGCGATCCGGCTGAACCGGGTTGGATGGTATCTCATCGCGGCTCCGGCCGTGGCGTTCGTGCTGGCGGTGATCTGCGCGCTGCTGGGGTGCAGCTTCAGCGCCGGCCTGTGGATGAGCGCATTGATGGTGATGCTCGGCATCATCGTGCTGCAGCTGGCGCGCGTCTTCGCGTATGGCACGGCCCTGCAGCAGGATGTGGACGGGTTGCTGTGAGCGGGCATATCGTACTGCGGCTGGACCGGATGATGGTGGAGCGCGGCCGTTCGCTCAACTGGCTGGCCGATCAGGTCGGCATCACCAACGTGAACCTGTCGAAGATCAAGAACAACCGCGTCTCCGCCATCCGATTCTCCACGTTGGCCGCGATCTGCGAAGCGCTCGAATGCCAGCCCGGCGACATCCTCGAATACGAGGAGGACTGAGCCGGGCGGCGTTCGGCGCCCCTCCCGTGCGGGTCACGCGAGCTGCGCGAGCAGGGTCGGCAGCTCGGCCATCGTGTCGATGACGGCATCGGCGCCGGCGGCGACGAACGCCGTGCGGGCGGCGGCGCGAGCCGCGTCGCGGTCCGCGGGGGAGAGGGCCTCGAACTCGGTCTGGCTCAGGGCCATCTGGGAGCTGCCCTCCGTGACGCCGATGGTGAAGACGCCGGCGTTCTTGCCTTCGCGGATGTCGGAGAGGGTGTCGCCGATCTTGGCGGCCTTGCGCACGTCGGTGACGTGCAGGGTCTCCAGATTGCGGAAGATCATGTACGGATAGGGGCGGCCGTAGCCGTCGGTGCCGTCCGGGCTGATCCAGTAGTCCGGCGCGTACCCGGCCTCGGCGGCCTTCGGCACGACGATGTCCATCATCGAGTCCGTGTAGCCGGTGGTGGAGCCGATCTTCAGGCCCATCCCGCGCAGGGCGGCCACCGCGTCGAGCACGCCGGGCTTCGGGGTGGAGAACCGGTCCAGGATGGACAGCAGCTTCGGCTCGAAGTGGCTGTAGACGGCATCCACGTCGGCCTCGCTCGGGGCGGCGCCGTGGGCGTCCTCCCAGGCGCGGGCGATGCGCTCCATGTGCAGCATGGTGTTGATGTGGTCGTGCTTGAGCATGCCCATCGGCTTGCGGGTCTCGTCCATGGTCGGCTCGATGCCGAATTCGCGGAACGCCTCCTGGAAGGCGCGGACGGGGGCGAAGCAGCCGTAGTCCACGGTGGTGCCGGCCCAGTCGAAGATGACGGTTTCGAAACGGGTGTCGGTCATGTGTGTCTCCTTGTGTCTCTCAATAAGATCCCTCCCCTCAGTCAGCGAAGCTGACTGAGGGGAGCTGGTGATAGGAAATCAGGCGGCGAGCCTGACGCCGGCGGGGGCGGCGGCCTTGATCGGGGCGCCGGCGGCGTCCATCGCGGCGATCGCGGCGGGGACGGAATCGGAACCGGTGGCTACGGCCAGCAGACCGCGTTCGCCCATGTACATGGCGAGCAGCTCGGTCACCTTCTCGATATCGTCGGCGTAGATCTCGCCGATGTTGCCCAAGCGGAAGGTCTCCTCGTCGGTGAGCTTGCCCGGGTAAATCGCGTAGCCGCGCTCCTTGATGAACTCGTACATGTCGTGGAAGTCGAAGTCGGCGCCCTCCGGGTAGAGGAAGGTGGTGATGATCGGGCCCTGGTGGTCGGCCAGGAAGGTGCGGAAGCCGAGCGCCTTCATGCGGGCGATGAGCAGCTGGTTGTTCGTCGCGTAGCGGGCCGCGCGGACGGGGATGCCGCCCTCGGCGAACATCTCGTCGAGCGCCTTGGAGAAAGCGAGCACCACATGCGTCGGCGAGGTGTAGCGCCACTTGCCGTTGGCCTTCTCCAGCGTGTTCCACTGGTCCCACAGGTCCAGCGAGAGCGAGCGGGCCTTGCCGCGCGAGGCCTCGAGCTTCGCCGTGTTGCAGATGATGAAGCTGAAGCCGGGCACGCCCTGGATGCACTTGTTCGCCGAGGAGACGAGGAAGTCGATGCCCCAGTCGGCCACGGGGATGTCCACGCCGCCGAAGGAGCTCATCGCGTCCACCATGAAGGTGCAGCCGTGCGCCTTGGCGACCTTCGCCACGGCCTCGATGTCGTTGAGCAGGCCGGAGGTGGTCTCGGAGTGGATCATCGAGACGTGGGTGATCGACGGGTCGGCGTCCAGGTACTCGGCCACCTTCGCCGCGTCCGGAATGCGGTCGTACGGTTCGGCGTACTGGGTGTACGCGATGCCGGCGTGGTCGCAGATCTTCGCCTGGCGGTCGCCGTATGCGCCGTTGGTGCATAGCAGCACCTTCTCGTCGGTGCCGATCACCGAGGTCAGCGCGCTCTCCACGCCGAAGGTGCCGGAACCCTGCATGAGCACCACGGTGTAGTCGTCGGCGCTGCAGTGGGCGAGCTCGAGCAGCTGGCGGCGGATCTTCTGCGTGATCCGCTGGTAGTCCTCGTCCCAGGTGCAGTGGTCGAAGAGCATCTCCTCCTTGACGGTGCGCGTGGTGGTCAGCGGGCCGGGGGTGAGCAGCTTGTATGCGTTGGTCATTGGTATTCCTTTGCTGTGTTGTTGGAAGTTGTTGTGGGGGTGGGGTGTGCTCCCCTCCATGAGGGGAGCTGGCTCGCGAAGCGAGACTGAGGGGAGCAAAGCTGCCGGCCTACTTCCCCTGCGCCAGGCGCTTGCACTCGGAGGAGAAGTCCTGGTGCTGCTGGAGCAGGTCGACGGTCAGCGCCTTGGGGAAGGACTTGGACCGCTTCGAGGCGTTGGCCGGGGCCTTCTCGCCCTCGTACAGCGGCGTCGGATAGGTCTTGAGCAGTTCCGCGCGGCCCTGGTCGATGATCACGCCGGCCATCCGCTGCGCCTTGGGATTGGTGTTGCGGCCCTTGTCGAGCACCGCCACCGATTCGGTCAGCGAGTAGTTGCCCTCGGTCGGGTCGACGTAGTCGATCGGCAGGCCCTTGGCCTTGTCGGCCACCGCCTGATGGCGCAGGCCGAAGCCGATCGCCACCTCGCCGGAGCGCACGGCCTTCAGCGGGCCCGATCCGGACTGCTCCAGATGCGGACCGGCGTTGCGGAAGATGCCGGTCAGCACGTCCCGGCCGCGGTTCCCGGTGCCGTAGGCGTCGACGATGGCCTGCACCATCAGCCAGCCGGTGGAGGATCCCTCCATGTCCGGCACCGAGATCAGTCCGGAATACTGCGGGTCCGCCAGATCGGCCAGACTGGTCGGCTCGGGCACGCCGGCCGCGGCCAGCGCCGTGGTGTTGACGATGATCGCGCCCTCCTGGGCGGTGGTCGGGGAGCGCCAGGCCGGGGCCTTGGCGTTCTCCGTCGTGCCGAGCAGGCGCGACTTCACGTCGGTCAGATCCGCGAACATGTGGTTGCGCTCCTGCGCCGAATCGATGTAGTAGGAGCTCATGGTCAGGAGGTCCGCCTCCAGCGCCTTGCCCTCGGCGAGCATCTTGCCGCCGAGCTCCGAGGTGCCGAACGACTGGATGATGTACTGGTCCTTGAACCCGTTCCTGTCGAGCGCGTTCTGGAAGGCCACCACGGCCTCGTCGTCGGCGTTCGTGTAGATCACGACCTGGCCGTTGGCGGCGGCGGTGGAGGTCGCGCCGAAGCCGAAGGCCACGAGCAGCACCGCCAGCACGCCGGAGAGCACGCTGGTGAACAGGTTGCGCGCGCGGCGGTTGCCCGAGGTCGGCAGAGGGTAGTCGGGCGAGCCGGTGGTCGCGGCCTGCTGCATGGCGACCAGCCGGTCGTCCTCATGCACGGTGTTGCGCACCGCGGCGACCGGGACCTTGGCCGGGACCTTGGCCTTGGCCGCCATCGGCTTGCGCTCGCGGGTGGCGAACGCCACCACGCCCTTGACCGCCAGGTTCGTGGCCAGGATGAGCAGCGAGAGTACGAACACGTCGTCGAACTTGGCGATGTGCTGCAGCGCGGAGATCTTGGTGGTGATCACCTGCGTGCGCGCGCCGGTCAGGAACACGACCGCGGAGATCGTGACCATCGCGTTGACGAAGTAGTATCCGAACACCTGCAGGATGGTCGGCCAGGCGTTCGGCGTGATCACGCGCAGGATCGTCTTGAGCCAGCTGTCGCCCATGAGCTTGGCCGTGGTCTCCCACGAGCCGTTCATCTTGGAGAGCGAGTCCTTGATCATCTGGTACGGCGTGGCGAAATAGTGCACGATGTTCGCGATGATGAGGATCCAGAACGTGTTCTGCAATCCGGAGCCCGAGAAGGTGAACAGGAACGCGATGCCGAGCACCATGCCGGGCACGGTGTTGATGATCGCGGAGACCGAATCCACCGCGCGCTTCGCCCAGACCGGCAGCTTGGACCGGGAGGTCACCAGGCCGGCCGCATAGGCGAACAGGCAGCCGACGATCGCGGTCATCACCGCCACGTACAGCGAGTTCGTGTACACCTGCGTCAGTTCGGAATCCGCGAACAATGAGGTGATATGGTCCAGCGTGAACGAGGTGTTGAACGGCCACTCGGCCACGAACGGAATGAGCAGGATCACGGCGAACAGGCTCAGCACGCACGCCAGCGACACCACGGAACCCAGCCCGCACAGCCAATCGCGGCGGCGGCCCTTCGGCAGCTCCACCTGCGAGACCTTCGAGTAGCGGATGGAGAAGCGCTCCAGCACGGTCATCAGCACGATCGAGATGATCGAAGGGATGAGCATGAACACGGCGATCACCGCGCCGCGGTTGAAGTTCGGGATGGAACCGAGCATCTGGTTGAACAGGGTCATGGCCAGCACGTCGTACTCGCCGCCGACCGAGGTCGGGATGCCGTAGTCGGTGAACGCCAGGAAGAACGACTGGATGAACGCCACCGCCATCGTGCCGATCAGCGGCCGCAGCACGGTGTTGAGGAAGGTCGTGACCGGCTTGTCGCCCATGATGTGCGAGACGATGATGAACTTCTTGTCCACGAACTGGAAGCTGTTGTGGATGAGCAGGAAGCAGGTCGGCAGCGTGTAGACCACGTAGCCGATCAGCAGGCCGTTGAACCCGTAGATGTCGAAGGGCTGGAAGCCGAGCAGCCGGGTGATCAGGCCCTGTTTGCCGAAGGAGTAGATGATGGCGAAGCCGTAGGTGATGGTCGGCAGCAGCATCGGCACCTGCGTGAGCAGGGTGATGGCCTTTTTCAGGCCGCCCGGCACGTTCGTGCAGTTCACCGTGTAGGCCAGCAGGAACGCGAGCAGCACGGCCGCCAGCGCGGAGGCGGCGGACACCTTGACCGAGTTGAGCACCGACGCGCCGAATTCCGGCCGGGCCAGCACGGCCGCGTAATTGCTCAAGGTGGCCGCGCCGGAACCGGTCTGGAAGGATTTGACGACGACGATCGCCATCGGCACCACCAGGAACGCGGCGAACGCGACGGACACGATGGCCAGCAGCGTCCACAGCTCCGTCTGCTTCGGCTTGGAGGGGCGGCGCTCGTAGTTGACGAGGTCGGGGCGGATGCCGGGCAGCTGCTTGCCCGCCTGGATCGATTCGATCGACATGTCAGGCCGCCTTATCCGCGCCGGCCGCGCTCGCGTTTGGCGTGTTCTCGTTGAACAGCGAATAGATGTTGTTGCGCTTGACCTCGAGCTGGTGCAGGATGAAGGTCCTCACGAAGTCGCTCGCCGGATGCTCGATGATGTTCTCCGGGGTGTCATACTGGGCGATCCGGCCCTGATTGAGGATCAGCACGCGGTCGCTCATCGTGCAGGCCTCCTCCGGGTCGTGGGTGACCATGATGGTGGTCAGCTGGTACTGGTCCACGATCTGCTTGATCTTGGCCTTGATCGACTCCTTGATCACGCCGTCGAGCGCGGAGAGCGGCTCGTCGAGCAGCAGCAGCCGGGGCTTCATCACCAGCGTGCGGGCGAGCGCGACGCGCTGCTTCTGGCCGCCGGACAGTTCGTCGATCTTCTTGTTGAGATGCTCCTCGAGGCCGAGCAGCGCGATCATCTCCCTGATCTCGTCGGGGGAGGAGATGCCCGGGTTGTTGCGCAGGCCGTAGGTGATGTTCTCGTACGCGGTGAGGTTGGGGAACAGCGCGTAGTCCTGGAACACGATGTTGAAGCCGCGCTTCTCCATCGGCACGTGGGTCAGGTCCTCGCCGTCGTACAGGATCTGGCCTGAAGTGGCGTCGGTGATGCCGAGGATGATGTTGAGCAGCGTGGTCTTGCCGCCGCCGGAGGGACCGAGGATCGACATGATCCGGCCCTTGTCCAACGTCAGGCTGATGCCGTTGAGGACATTCGCGTCCCCGAACGATTTGGTGATGTTCTTCAGTTCGAGCATATTTCGTCGACTTGCCTTCCATGGGCCGCGCGTGGCGGCTGCGGCGGCGCTGCCGGCCGGTGTGTCATGCCGGTGCGCCGTGGTTCGATATTCAGTTGTCGAGCGTGCTTGCGGGGCGTATCCCGGGCACAATTCCATGGTCGTCCGGATCCGGTGCTGTTTCGGACGGAATGGGCGAAAGCTCGACGAAAGAATGGTGAACTGCAAGCGAAGTTACATGTGCTCCACGTAGTTTTGTTGTTTGACGCGTGTGCCTTGGATCGGGCGCGTATGCCGGATGCGCGGCCGCGGCGCCGCGCGTCTTCCGGTCAGGCGTGGAATTCGCGGTCGGCGATGATGCGGCCGGAACGGTCGAGCGCGGTCGAGAATCTGCCGTAGTCGCTGAGGATCACGCTCATGTACAGGATGTCGACGATCGTCGTGTGCGCCACGCGGGAGAAGATCGCGTTGCCGTAGATCGTGCGCTCGCCGCGGCCGGCGTACAGGCATGCGTCAGCCCACGCCGACAGCGGCGAACCGGCGGCGTTGGTGACGGCGACGGTGCGTGCGCCCTGCGATTTCGCCAGCCGCAGGGCCTTGACCGTGTCCGCCGAAGAACCGGAATAGGAGAAGGCGACCGCCACGTCGGACGGGGCGAGGTGACCGGCCCCGATCTGCTGCAGATAGGCGTCGGTGTTCAGCCTGCATGTCAGGCCGAGGTAACTGAGCTTGGTGAACAGATCGGTGGCCGGAACCAGGGAATTTTCCACGCCGTAGATGTCGATCAGCCGGGCGCCGGCAATCAGGGAGACGGCTTTGCGCAGTTTGGCCTGGTCCAGAGACCCGGCCAGCTCGTCGAGCAGCGTCTTCGCGCTGGCGACCGCCTTGGACGGCACCGATTCCACGTCGTCCCACGGATTGAGGTCGAATCCCTCAAGCGGGTCGCACGTGACCCGGCGCTCCTCCTCGGGGTGGCGCAGCACATAACGCAGCTCGCGGTATCCGCTGAATCCCAGCTTGCGCGAGAAGCGGATCACCGTCGGCTGGCTGACCTGCGTGGCCTGCGCCAACTGACCGACGGTCATCTCGGCCGCCTCGTCGAGATGGTCCCGCACGAACTGCGCGACGGCGCGTTCCGCCGGCCGCAGCGACGAATACACATGGTCGATGCGCTCGCGGATGCCTACCGAGGACTGCATGCCGTCTCCCTTGAATGCCTTACTCACTATTCATCCGCCAGACTATCCGACCAGGGTGTGCGCAGGACCGACGCCAGTTGACCCCCAGATGAACTCGAGTTGAACAGTTTTTGGACGAGGGGTCTCGCCGTTAGGGGGAATTCGTGCGCCGGGGCCTTGGTATAGCGGCGATGATGGCCGATAATGGGAGTCATGACGACGATAATGGTGGACGAGCCGACGCACCCGGTCAGCGACCGGCTCTATGGCGTCTTCTTCGAGGACATCAACCATGGGGCGGATGGCGGGCTCAACGCGAACATGGTGAACAACTACAGCTTCGACGGGGTGTATCTGAGCCACAGCCGGTTGCGGCTGCATGGGGCCCGGCGCTGGCGCACGCAGGCCGATCCGCTGCGGTTCTGGCGTTTTTCCGGCGTGGACGCGGTCAGCTGCGGCACGCGGGTGCGCGGCGAACGCGGCGGATACGTCGACACCGACTGCCCGGCGCCGCCGGTGCACGACAACAGCCGGTACGCGCGCGTCACGGTCGATGGAGGGGCCGACTGGGGTTCGGCTCCGGAATCCGACGGTTCGGCGGGCGGTGACGCGCCGGCCGCGGACGGCCCGTTCATCGAGAATCTGGGGTACAACGGCGGCGGCGACAACGCCGGCGCATGCGCGATGTCGATCGTTCAGGGGCACGACTACGCGTTCGGCGCATATGTGCGGCCCGTCTCCGGCGCGGTCGCGCTGCGCGTGCGGGTGCTGGACGGCGAGGACCGGCCGCTGAGCGACGAGGTCCGATTCGATCTCGACCGTTTCGCCGGCGAGAACCTGCACGACGGCTGGATCCGCGTCGAGCGCTCGCTGGCTGGCGAGCGCACCGGGTACGGCAAGCTGCGCATCGACGTGGAGGCGGCCGGGGCCGCGACCTTCGATCTGGACCTCGTCTCGCTGATGGACGGCGACTACTGGGGCAAAGACGATCCGAAATGGCGGTTCGGCAGGCTGCGGCGCGATCTGGTCGAGTCCATGGCCGCGCTCAAGCCGGCGTTCCTCCGCTTTCCGGGCGGGTGCATCGTCGAGGGCGTCACGCCGGGCAACGAGTACCGCTGGAAGGACACGATCGGCGCGCTGCCGGCCCGGCGCCAGCAGTACAACATGTGGGCGTTCAAGGCGCCTGATGGCTCCAGCTACTCGCAGAGCTACCAGATCGGGTTCTATGAGTACTTCTGCCTGTGCGAGGACCTCGGCGCCAAGCCGCTGCCGACGCTGTTCGCCGGCATCACCTGCCAGTCGCCGTACCGCGACCCGAAGCACGTCGCCGTCGACGGCGAGTACTTCCGCAGCACGGTGGTGCAGGACTATCTGGACCTCATCGAATTCGCCAACGGTGATCCGGACTCCAGCCGATGGGCGGCCATCCGGCGTGACATGGGCCATCCCGAGCCGTTCGGGCTCGATATGATCGGCGTGGGCAACGAGAACTACGGGGCGGACTACGTGGAGAAGTTCGACCGCATCTGCCGCGCCATCCACGAATGCCACCCCGACATGCTGTGCGTGATGAGTGCCGGGCTGTTCCCGTTCAAGGTACCGATGCGCCGCTCGTGGAGCCACGCGCATGCGGTCGCCGCCGGCCGGGTGCCGGGCGTCGGGCGCGAGGGCGGCGCGCCGTCCATACTGGTGGACGAGCATTCGTACCATTCCGCGGACTGGTTCATCGCGCAGGCCGGCCGCTTCGACGACTACCGGCGCGACGGCACCGCCGTGTACTTCGGGGAGTATTCGGCCAACGGCTACTTCGCCGCGCAGCCGCAGACCTACGAGCACGCCAGCCAGTGGCATTCGGCGCTCGGGGAGGCCGCGTTCCTCACCGGCTGCGAGCGCAACTCCGACGTCGTGGCGATGACGTCGTACGCGCCGCTGTTCTCGCATGTGACCGGCCACGGCTGGGAGCAGAACCTCATCGAGTTCAGCCCGTCGCGGGTGATGCCCAGCGTCAACTACGAGGCGGAGCGGCTCTTTTCGGCCAATGTCGGGCGATTCGCCTACTCGTGCCGGATCGATGGGCCGCGGGACGACCTGTTCGTGTCGGCCACGGGGGACGGCGGGTCTCGCCGCTACGTCAAGCTCGTCAACACGGGCGGCGAGCGGATCAACGTGACGCTCGACATCGCGTCGGGGATGCAGGCGCTGGGCGCCGGGGCGCAGCAGGGCGCCCTGTTCGGCGACTTGGCGGGCGGTGACGGTTCCGCGGAGGCGGGGCGTGCGGTTGCCGCTGCTGGTGTTGCGGGCGGAATGGGCGGAACGGGCGCGAGCGATGGCTCGGCGGGTTCTGCGGCGGACGGCATCGCGGCGGCGCACGGTTTGCATGTGCCGGATCTGAAGCCGATCCGGGTGCCGCTGCATCCGGCCGGCCATGCGCTGCGCGTGGAGCGCGCAGGCGCGGCGTTCCAGCGTATCGTGCTGGGAGGCGAGGCGCTGGAAGGCTTCGCCTCTCACGGCTTTGACGACCATACCAAGCTTTTTTTCCCCGAGCCGGGCGCGGCATTTACCCCGCCGCAGGTGACCGAGGAGGGGATTGACTGGGGGGAAGGCGTGCGGCCTGCCACCCGCGACTATACGCCGCTGTACGATGCCGAACGTCACGAGCTGGCTTACGATTTCTATATCCACGATGGCGGTATCGCCAGCCGTTGGGCGCTGGAAGCAAAAGTGGGCGATAAGCTGGTGATCGGCGGCCCGCGCGGCTCGCTGGTGGTGCCGGAAGATTATGCCTGGCAGCTGTATGTTTGCGATGAGTCCGGCATGCCGGCGCTGCGCCGTCGTCTGCTGGGATTACGCCAGCTGCCGGCGAGGCCGCAGGTGACGGCCATCGTTACTATCGCCGATGCGTCGTATAAAGATTATCTGGCGGATCTCGACGGCTTTAACATCGAGTGGGTGGTGGGCCACAATCCGGCCTTCGTCGCCGAGCGTCTGGCGCAGGTGAAGGTGCCGGCGGAGGATTATTTTATCTGGCTGACCGGCGAAGGCGCGGTGGTGAAATCGCTGCTGGCGCGCTTTGAAGACGAGAGCATCGATCAGCAGCTGGTGCGTTCCCAGGCGTACTGGCACAGCAAGTAAAAAGCCATCGTGGTAAAACCCGGATAGCGGCGCGTCGCGCCTTATCCGGGCTACCGGCGGTGCCGTTTTTTGTCGGGTGGCGGCTTACGCCTTACCCGACCTGCTATTCGGCGGTGTTACGTCGCCCCGGTAAGCGCAGCGCCACCGGGGAAGGCTTAGCGTTCCGCCAGCGCCTTAAACACCATCGCCACCGCGTGGGCGCCGGGGTCCATGTTGCCGAGCAGGCTCTCGCTGTTGAGATAGGACGCGCGTCCGGCGCCGGCTTTGCTTGACTGGCAGGTGCGATCCGCCCCGGCCTGCGCCGCGGCGAAAGCGGCCTGCAGATTATCCGGTTCGGCCAGCAGCGCCGCCAGGGCCGGCTGCAGAGCGTCGATCATCGTCCGGTCTCCCTCATCGGCGCCGCCGTAAAACTTCATCTGTTCCAGACCGGCGTTCAGCGCCTCGGCCACGCTGGCGCCTTGCCCCAGCTTCTGCCCGGCAGCGGTGAAGAAGATAGACATCAATACCCCGCTGGAGCCGCCCATCACCACCGTCAGGCGTTCGCCGATCAGCGCGAAGAGCGTTGGCAGATCGTTCAGGGGCAGCTGCTGACGCTCGAGCCGCTCGGCAATCTCGCGCGCCCCGGCGGCGAAGGTGGAGCCGGTATCGCCGTCGCCTACTTTGGCATCCAGCGCGTTGAGATGTTCTTCAAGATCGATGAGGGCGCCGGTCACCTGCGCCACGTAATCGCCCACCTGTGGGTTGGCCGAGGGTGTAAAATCCACCCGGGCGCTGTCGAGGGTGGACGGCACGACGTTGATAGTCCGCGGCTGCACCGGCTTCTGCCAGCTGGCGGTTTCCACATCCGAAAGCAGCGCTTTCTCAATACTCTCCTCCAGCACGATGGCGGTCAGCGAGAAGCCTTTCATATCCAGCGCCGTCACCAGCGAGGCCGGGCCTATTAACCAGTCAATGCGCGCCTGCAGCGGGGTGTTGGCCAGCTCGCGGGTCAGGATCGCCATCTCAGCCACCGACACGCCGCCGAGGTTATTGAGCATCACCGCCAGGCGGCCGGTTTCCGGTAGGGCGGCGGTCAGTTTTTCCACCATCAGGTTAACGATCTCCGCACTGTTTTGCGTGGCGATCGTCGAGGCGCCCGGCTCACCGTGGATGCCCATTCCCAGCTCGGCGTGACCGGCCTGATGGCGCGGCGCGCTGTCGGCTTCCTGCGGCAGGTGGCAGCTGGCCAGCGCCACCCCGATGCTGGCGGTATGGCTGGCGGCGTATTGCGCTTCACGCAGGACGGTGGCGAGGTTGAAGCCGCGCTCGGCGAAATAGCCCGCCACTTTATGCACCAGAATGGTCCCGGCGATGCCGCGCGGCTGTTTGTTATCCGGCAGCGAAATATCGTCGCCGACGATCAGCATCTCCACGTTGTAGCCGAGTCGGCGCGCTTTCTCCGCCGCCAGACCGAAGTTAAGCCGATCGCCGGTGTAGTTTTTGACGATCAGCAGGCAGCCCGCCTCGCCGGTCACTGCCTGAATGGCGGTGAGCACCGCGTCGACGCTCGGCGAGGCGAACAGATCGCCGCAGACCGCGGCGGTCAGCATGCCTTTACCAATAAAGCCGACGTGCGCCGGTTCATGGCCGGCGCCGCCGCCGGAGATCACCGCCACGTTGTTTTTATTCAGATCGCGACGGACCACCACCCGGATCGCCGGGTCGCTCTCCAGACGGGCGAGGTTATTCCACGGGCTGGCGATAATGGTACCCTCAATCACATCGTTGACGAGGCTGGCGCGCTGGTTAAAAAAGAATTGAGACATAGTGGTTCCTGAAGAGTAAGCGAAAACTCACCCTCCGGAGGCAGGCCCCCGGAGCGGTAACGGTCAACGTGAATTTTAGTCACGGATAAGGCGCTGGTGGCGCATATCGAGCACGATAGTCTCGCCGGGCTGCACGCTGTTCAGCGCCTCGCCCTGCTGGCTCAGCCAGGCGATCCCCGCCGCGCGGGCGATAATCGCGCCGTGAGCCTGTTCGCTGCCATCGCGCAGGCACAGGCCTTTAACGAAGCTGGCATCCAGCTGTAAGACGGTTGAGGGATAAATGTTGTCGGCAATAATAATTGTTGGCTCGCCGGGCGTCGGCACTCTCTCCTGAACGCCCTGCAGATGGCGCAGGGTGCGCTGCAAAATATCTTCGATATCGATATAGCGCGCCTGCAGGTAGGGGTCATCCAGCTGGCGATACTGCTGGCTGAGCTCCATCAACACCTGATGCCATGCCCATTCCGCCGTGCATTGTTCGGTGAGCAGGCGATCGTTGGCGGCATCAAACAGATCGTCATCGTCGAGCAGGGTGTGGTGCCCGGCGAAGATCGCCGCGATATCGGCGTTAAATTTATTTTCCGCCAGCTCGGTCAGGGCGATAAGATCCGCCAGCGTCTGGTCAATGGCCTGGCGCAGGCGCTGCTGCTCGCGGGCGGCATCGGCGGCAGCCGGGCGGAGCGGCTGGATCAGGGCCAGCGGATAGCGCAGGGCAGCGCCTTCGACGCGCTCGGGCGTTGCCGGAGCCGCTGCCGGTTGCGCCGCAGGCGATTCACCGAAGTTATCGGCGGCCAGCGCCTGAAACGCCGCCAGCGCCGCGTCGGCATCCGGACCGCGGGCCAGCAGGCGCAGCTTATCGTTGCGGCGGACCTGCAATAGCGCGATTTGGTTGAGGCTGTCCGGTTTGACGCACTTCCCGTTTTTCTCCAGCAGCAGATCGGCGTTAAAGCCCGCCAGCGCGGCGACCAGCTTCGACGCCGGACGCACGTGCAGGCCGTTGTGATTGTTAATAATGACTGACACCGATTTTGTGTCGCCGTCGTCGGCAAGCATCGGCGCCGGCGCGGCGTCAGAAGTTGGCGAAGGTAAACCCAGCTGAACCCGCTTGGCCTCCAGGGCGCTCATGGCGTCGGCGATCACCTTGTCGATCCCGGCGCCGGAGGCAGCGCTGACGGTGGCCGCCAGCGTCCCTTCCACCAGCGGCGCGGCGCACAGTCGCACCTTCGCGGCAATCGCCGGATCGAGCAGATCGAGGGCGGTTTCGGCGCTGAGCAACGCGCTGCCGATATCCATCATCACCAGCACGTGATCGGTATCGGCCACGGATTCGATCGCCTCCATGACTTTAAGCGGATCGGTGCCGATCGGGCTGTCGGGATCGTCGATCCCGGCGGCGATCGCCAGTTTGCAGCCATCGTTGATTAACATCTGCCGGGCCAGTTCTCCGACACCTTCGCCCAGCCGGGCGCTATGAGAAACAATAACCAGGTTTACCATCGCAATTTCCTTACTCTTTGGCGGCGGCGGCCAGCATCTGAACCATAAACAGCACCGAGGTCGCGCCGGGATCCTGATGTCCGATGCTGCGCTCGCCGAGATAGCTGGCGCGGCCTTTACGCGCCTGCATAGTGATGGTGGCGTGGGCCGCACGCTCGGCCACTTCGCAGGCGGCATCCAGCGCGGCGGCGATCGACAGGTGCTGCTCGCTGGACTGGCGCAGGGAGTCCACCACCGGCAGCCAGACGTCGCACATGGTTTTATCCCCTGGCTCCGCTTTGCCGCGGTTGACGACACCGTCCGCACCTTCGCGGATCATCAGGTACAGCTCGTCGAGCGTCAGGCTCTGGTGGGCCTGGGTCACCTGCGCGGCGCGAATGAAGAAGGTGCCGAACAGCGGGCCGCTGGCGCCGCCGACGTTGGAGAGCAGCGTCATGCCGGTGTTTTTGAGGATAAAGCCAATATCTTTATCGGCAATCGACGGCAGCTTTTCGACCACTTTACTGAAACCGCGGTGCATATTGAGACCGTGGTCGGCGTCGCCAATCTCTTTATCGAGGCCGGTGAGAAAATCGCTCTCTTTGGTGAAAATATCGCCGCAGCGGTACAGCCAGTCGACGATTTGCGTTCTGTTCAGTGACATGTCGTGCTCCTTAGTTTCCCCAGTTCAGCGCCGGGGTGTGAACCGGGGCGTCCCATAGCGTCAGCGTCTCGTCATCCACTTTCAGCAGAGTGATGGAGAAGCCCGCCATATCCAGCGAAGTACAGTAGCTGCCGATGAGGTTGCGTTCGATGATGATGCCGGACGCTTCGCAGCGCTGGGCGAGGCGGTTATACACGCCATACAGTTCGGAAAGCGGAGTGGCGCCGAGGTTATTAACCAGCGCGATAACCCGGTCGCCGTTTTGCAGCGCGGTTTTGCTCTGCTGCACTTCCTGCCACGCGCCCTTGACGGTATCCCACTGGCGCAGCGTGCGGCTGTAAGCGCCGTTTTCCAGCAGGGTATCGAACATCTCATCGACGGTTTGGTCCAGCGAGCTGAAGCGGCGGCGGTCGATGCCCGGCTCGCCGTGAATGCCGACGCCGAACTCCATCTCGTCATCTTTCAGCGTAAAGGAGGGCTGCCCGGCAGCCGGTACGGTGCAGGCGCCAAGGGCGATACCAATCGAGTGGCCGAGATTGTTCAGGCGGCGGCCCAGTTCAGCGCAGGCTTCCAGCGAGTCGCCGCGCTCGGCGGCGGCGCCGACCAATTTTTCGATCAGTACGGTGTTGGCGACGCCGCGACGACCGGCGGTATAGAGGCTGTCTTTCACTGCCACGTCGTCGTCGACCACCACGGTGGTGACTTTAATGCCGCTCTCATGCAGCAGCTCGGTGGCGGTCTCAAAATTCAGGATGTCGCCGGTATAGTTTTTGATAATTAGCAAGACGCCTTCGCCGCCGTCAATTTGCATCGCGCATTCAAACATTTTGTCCGGCGTCGGCGAGGTGAAGATTTCCCCCGGACAGGCGCCGGAGAGCATGCCCTGGCCGATATAGCCGCAGTGCATCGGTTCATGTCCGCTGCCGCCGCCGGAGAGCAGGGCCACCTTGCCAGCCACCGGCGCGTCGGTGCGGGTCACATACAGCGGGTCCTGATGCAGGGTCAGCTGCGGATGGGCTTTAGCCAGCCCCTGTAATTGTTCATTCAGTACATCTTCAACACGGTTAATCAGCTTTTTCATTATTCAGTGCTCCGTTGGAGAAGGTTCGATGCCGCCTCTCTGCTGGCGGAGGCAGTCATCGCGTAGGGGTATCGTCTGACGGTGGAGCGTGCCTGGCGATATGATGATTCTGGCTGAGCGGACGAAAAAAAGAATGCCCCGACGATCGGGTTTCATTACGAAACATTGCCTCCTGATTTTGTTTCTTTATGGAACGTTTTTGCTGAGGATATGGTGAAAATGCGAGCTGGCGCGCTTTTTTTCTTCTGCCATAAGCGGCGGTCAGGATAGCTGGCGAAGCGGGTGGAAAAAAATTTTTTGCTGATTTTCTGCCGACTGCGGGAGAAAAGGGGGTCAAACACGGAGGATTGCAAGGGCATTATGCGGCAAAGGAGCGGATCGGGATCGCAATCCTGACAGAGACTAGGGTTTTTTGTTCCAATATGGAACGTAAAAAATTAACCTGTGTTTCATATCAGAACAAAAAGGCGAAAGATTTTTTTGTTCCCTGCCGGCCCTACAGTGATCGCACTGCTCCGGTACGCTCCGTTCAGGCCGCGCTTCACTGGCCGGCGCGGATAACGCCAGGGCTCATCATGTCTACATGCGCACTTATTTGAGGGTGAAAGGAATGCTAAAAGTTATTCAATCTCCAGCCAAATATCTTCAGGGTCCTGATGCTGCTGTTCTGTTCGGTCAATATGCCAAAAACCTGGCGGAGAGCTTCTTCGTCATCGCCGACGATTTCGTAATGAAGCTGGCGGGAGAGAAAGTGGTGAATGGCCTGCAGAGCCACGATATTCGCTGCCATGCGGAACGGTTTAACGGCGAATGCAGCCATGCGGAAATCAACCGTCTGATGGCGATTTTGCAAAAACAGGGCTGCCGCGGCGTGGTCGGGATCGGCGGTGGTAAAACCCTCGATACCGCGAAGGCGATCGGTTACTACCAGAAGCTGCCGGTGGTGGTGATCCCGACCATCGCCTCGACCGATGCGCCAACCAGCGCGCTGTCGGTGATCTACACCGAAGCGGGCGAGTTTGAAGAGTATCTGATCTATCCGAAAAACCCGGATATGGTGGTGATGGACACGGCGATTATCGCCAAAGCGCCGGTACGCCTGCTGGTCTCCGGCATGGGCGATGCGCTCTCCACCTGGTTCGAGGCCAAAGCCTGCTACGATGCGCGCGCCACCAGCATGGCCGGAGGACAGTCCACCGAGGCGGCGCTGAGCCTCGCCCGCCTGTGCTATGATACGCTGCTGGCGGAGGGCGAAAAGGCCCGTCTGGCGGCGCAGGCCGGGGTAGTGACCGAAGCGCTGGAGCGCATCATCGAGGCGAACACTTACCTCAGCGGCATTGGCTTTGAAAGCAGTGGCCTGGCCGCCGCCCACGCAATCCACAACGGTTTCACCATTCTTGAAGAGTGCCATCACCTGTATCACGGTGAGAAAGTGGCCTTCGGTACCCTGGCGCAGCTGGTGCTGCAGAACAGCCCGATGGACGAGATTGAAACGGTGCTGGGCTTCTGCCAGCGCGTCGGCCTGCCGGTGACGCTCGCGCAGATGGGCGTCAAAGAGGGGATCGACGAGAAAATCGCCGCGGTGGCGAAAGCCACCTGCGCGGAAGGGGAAACCATCCACAATATGCCGTTTGCGGTGACCCCGGAGAGCGTCCATGCCGCTATCCTCACCGCCGATCTGTTAGGCCAGCAGTGGCTGGCGCGTTAATTCGCGGTGGCTAAACCGCTGGCCCAGGTCAGCGGTTTTTCTTTCTCCCCTCCGGCAGTCGCTGCCGGAGGGGTTCTCTATGGTACAACGCGGAAAAGGATATGACTGTTCAGACTCAGGATACCGGGAAGGCGGTCTCTTCCGTCATTGCCCAGTCATGGCACCGCTGCAGCAAGTTTATGCAGCGCGAAACCTGGCAAACGCCGCACCAGGCCCAGGGCCTGACCTTCGACTCCATCTGTCGGCGTAAAACCGCGCTGCTGACCATCGGCCAGGCGGCGCTGGAAGACGCCTGGGAGTTTATGGACGGCCGCCCCTGCGCGCTGTTTATTCTTGATGAGTCCGCCTGCATCCTGAGCCGTTGCGGCGAGCCGCAAACCCTGGCCCAGCTGGCTGCCCTGGGATTTCGCGACGGCAGCTATTGTGCGGAGAGCATTATCGGCACCTGCGCGCTGTCGCTGGCCGCGATGCAGGGCCAGCCGATCAACACCGCCGGCGATCGGCATTTTAAGCAGGCGCTACAGCCATGGAGTTTTTGCTCGACGCCGGTGTTTGATAACCACGGGAGGCTGTTCGGCTCTATCTCGCTTTGCTGTCTGGTCGAGCACCAGTCCAGCGCCGACCTCTCCCTGACGCTGGCCATCGCCCGCGAGGTGGGTAACTCCCTGCTCACCGACAGCCTGCTGGCGGAATCCAACCGCCACCTCAATCAGATGTACGGCCTGCTGGAGAGCATGGACGATGGGGTGATGGCGTGGAACGAACAGGGCGTGCTGCAGTTTCTCAATGTTCAGGCGGCGAGACTGTTGCATCTTGATGCTCAGGCCAGCCAGGGGAAAAATATCGCCGATCTGGTGACCCTCCCGGCGCTGCTGCGCCGCGCCATCAAACACGCCCGCGGCCTGAATCACGTCGAAGTCACCTTTGAAAGTCAGCATCAGTTTGTCGACGCGGTGATCACCTTAAAACCGATTGTCGAGGCGCAAGGCAACAGTTTTATTCTGCTGCTGCATCCGGTGGAGCAGATGCGGCAGCTGATGACCAGCCAGCTCGGTAAAGTCAGCCACACCTTTGAGCAGATGTCTGCCGACGATCCGGAAACCCGACGCCTGATCCACTTTGGCCGCCAGGCGGCGCGCGGCGGCTTCCCGGTGCTACTGTGCGGCGAAGAGGGGGTCGGGAAAGAGCTGCTGAGCCAGGCTATTCACAATGAAAGCGAACGGGCGGGCGGCCCCTATATCGCCGTCAACTGCCAGCTGTATGCCGACAGCGTGCTGGGTCAGGATTTTATGGGCAGCGCCCCTACCGACGATGAAAATGGTCGCCTGAGCCGCCTTGAGCTGGCCAACGGCGGCACCCTGTTTCTGGAAAAGATCGAGTATCTGGCGCCGGAGCTGCAGTCGGCCCTGCTGCAGGTGATTAAGCAGGGCGTGCTCACCCGCCTCGACGCCCGGCGCCTGATCCCGGTGGATGTGAAGGTGATTGCCACCACCACCGTCGATCTGGCCAATCTGGTGGAACAGAACCGCTTTAGCCGCCAGCTGTACTATGCGCTGCACTCCTTTGAGATCGTCATCCCGCCGCTGCGCGCCCGACGCAACAGTATTCCGTCGCTGGTGCATAACCGGTTGAAGAGCCTGGAGAAGCGTTTCTCTTCGCGACTGAAAGTGGACGATGACGCGCTGGCGCAGCTGGTGGCCTACTCGTGGCCGGGGAATGATTTTGAGCTCAACAGCGTCATTGAGAATATCGCCATCAGCAGCGACAACGGCCACATTCGCCTGAGTAATCTGCCGGAATATCTCTTTTCCGAGCGGCCGGGCGGGGATAGCGCGTCATCGCTGCTGCCGGCCAGCCTGACTTTTAGCGCCATCGAAAAGGAAGCTATTATTCACGCCGCCCGGGTGACCAGCGGGCGGGTGCAGGAGATGTCGCAGCTGCTCAATATCGGCCGCACCACCCTGTGGCGCAAAATGAAGCAGTACGATATTGACGCCAGCCAGTTCAAGCGCAAGCATCAGGCCTAGTCTCTTCGATTCGCGCCATGGAGAACAGGGCATCCGACAGGCGATTGCTGTAGCGTTTGAGCGCGTCGCGCAGCGGATGCGCGCGGTCCATGGCCGTCAGCAGGCGTTCGAGCCGACGGGCCTGGGTGCGCGCCACGTGCAGCTGGGCGGAGGCGAGATTCTTCCCCGGGATCACGAACTGTTTTAACGGGCCGCTCTCGGCCATATTGCGGTCGATAAGCCGCTCCAGGGCGGTGATCTCCTCTTCGCCGATCGTCTGGCTCAGGCGGGTCAGGCCCCGCGCATCGCTGGCCAGTTCAGCCCCCAGCACGAACAGCGTCTGCTGAATCTGGTGCAGGCTTTCCCGCAGCCCGGCGTCGCGGGTGGTGGCGTAGCAGACGCCCAGCTGGGATATCAGTTCATCGACGGTGCCGTAGGCCTCGACGCGAATATGGTCTTTCTCGATGCGGCTGCCGCCGTACAGGGCGGTGGTGCCTTTATCCCCGGTGCGGGTATAGATACGATACATTCAGTTTCTCTCACTTAACGGCAGGACTTTAACCAGCTGCCCGGCGTTGGCGCCGAGCGTACGCAGATGATCGTCGCTATCGGTGACGTGTCCGGTAGCCAGCGGCGCGTCCGCCGGCAGCTGGGCATGAGTGAGGGCTATCTCGCCGGACGCGCTGAGCCCGATACCCACCCGCAGGGGCGAGCTTCTGGCCGCCAGGGCGCCCAGCGCAGCGGCGTCACCGCCTCCGTCATAGGTTATGGTCTGGCAGGGGACCCCCTGCTCCTCCAGCCCCCAGCACAGCTCATTGATGGCGCCGGCATGGTGCCCGCGCGGATCGTAAAACAGGCGTACGCCTGGCGGTGAAAGCGACATGACGGTCCCCTCGTTAACACTCAGAATGCCTGGCGGAAAATCGCGGCAATCTCCTGCTCGTTGCCTTTACGCGGGTTCGAGAACGCATTGCCGTCTTTCAGAGCCATCTCCGCCATGTAGGGGAAGTCGGCCTCTTTTACTCCCAGATCGCGCAGATGCTGCGGAATACCGATATCCATCGACAGACGCGTGATAGCGGCGATGGCTTTTTCCGCCGCGTCGAGAGTGGACAGTCCGGTGATATTTTCGCCCATCAGTTCAGCAATATCGGCGAATTTCTCCGGGTTGGCGATCAGGTTGTAGCGCGCCACATGCGGCAGCAGGACAGCGTTGGCCACGCCGTGCGGCATGTCGTACAGGCCGCCCAGCTGGTGCGCCATGGCGTGCACGTAGCCGAGGTTGGCGTTATTGAAAGCCATCCCGGCCAGCAGAGAGGCATAGGCCATGTTTTCCCGCGCCTGCAGATTGCTGCCGAGGGCCACGGCCTGGCGCAGGTTGCGGGCGATGAGGCGGATCGCCTGCATGGCGGCGGCGTCCGTCACCGGGTTAGCGTCTTTGGAGATATAGGCCTCTACGGCGTGGGTCAGGGCATCCATCCCGGTCGCCGCGGTCAGGGCGGCCGGTTTACCGATCATCAGCAGCGGATCGTTGATAGAGACCGACGGCAGGTTGCGCCAGCTGACGATCACAAACTTCACTTTGGTTTCGGTGTTGGTCAGGACGCAGTGGCGGGTGACCTCGCTGGCGGTGCCGGCGGTGGTATTGACCGCGACGATAGGCGGCAGCGGGTTGGTCAGGGTCTCGATTCCGGCATACTGGTACAGATCGCCCTCATGGGTGGCGGCGATGCCGATGCCTTTGCCGCAATCGTGCGGGCTGCCGCCGCCCACGGTGACGATGATGTCGCACTGTTCGCGGCGAAACACAGCGAGGCCGTCGCGCACGTTGGTGTCTTTCGGGTTCGGCTCGACGCCGTCAAAGATCGCCACCTCGATCCCGGCCTCCCGCAGATAATGCAGGGTTTTGTCCACCGCGCCATCTTTTATCGCCCGCAGGCCTTTGTCGGTAACCAGCAGGGCTTTTTTACCCCCCAGCAGCTTGCAGCGGTCACCGACCACGGAAATAGCGTTGGGACCAAAAAAGTTAACGTTTGGCACCAGATAATCAAACATACGATAGCTCATAATATACCTTCTCGCTTCAGGTTATAATGCGGAAAAACAATCCAGGGCGCACTGGGCTAATAATTGATCCTGCTCGACCGTACCGCCGCTAACGCCGACGGCGCCAATTACCTGCTCATTAAAAATAACTGGCAGGCCGCCGCCAAAAATAATAATTCGCTGTTGGTTGGTAAGCTGCAGACCGTACAGAGATTGTCCTGGCTGGACCGCTGGCGTAATTTCATGGGTACCTTGCTTCAGGCTGCAGGCGCTCCAGGCTTTATTCAGGGAAATATCGCAGCTGGAGACGAAGGCCTCGTCCATCCGCTGGATAAGCAGCGTGTTGCCTCCGTGGTCAACCACGGAAAACACTACCGCCACCTTGATCTCAGTGGCTTTTTTTTCCACCGCCGCCGCCATTTGCTGGGCGGCGGCCAGGGTGATTGTCTGAACTTGTTGGCTCTTGTTCATCATTCTCTCCCGCACCAGGATAACGCTGGCGCGAATAGTCAGTAGGGGGCGATAGTAAAAAACTATTACCATTCGGTTGGCTTGCTTTATTTTTGTCAGCGTTATTTTGTCGCCCGCCATGATTTAGTCAATAGGGTTAAAATAGCGTCGGCAAAACGTAATTAAGGGCGTTTTTTATTAATTGATTTATATCATTGCGGGCGATCACATTTTTTATTTTTGCCGCCGGAGTAAAGTTTCATAGTGAAACTGTCGGTAGATTTCGTGTGCCAAATTGAAACGAAATTAAATTTATTTTTTTCACCACTGGCTCATTTAAAGTTCCGCTATTGCCGGTAATGGCCGGGCGGCAACGACGCTGGCCCGGCGTATTCGCTACCGTCTGCGGATTTCACCTTTTGAGCCGATGAACAATGAAAAGATCAAAACGATTTGCAGTACTGGCCCAGCGCCCCGTCAATCAGGACGGGCTGATTGGCGAGTGGCCTGAAGAGGGGCTGATCGCCATGGACAGCCCCTTTGACCCGGTCTCTTCAGTAAAAGTGGACAACGGTCTGATCGTCGAACTGGACGGCAAACGCCGGGACCAGTTTGACATGATCGACCGGTTTATCGCCGATTACGCGATCAACGTTGAGCGCACAGAGCAGGCAATGCGCCTGGAGGCGGTGGAAATAGCCCGCATGCTGGTGGATATTCACGTCAGCCGGGAGGAGATCATTGCCATCACTACCGCCATCACGCCGGCCAAAGCGGTCGAGGTGATGGCGCAGATGAACGTGGTGGAGATGATGATGGCGCTGCAGAAGATGCGTGCCCGCCGGACCCCCTCCAACCAGTGCCACGTCACCAATCTCAAAGATAATCCGGTGCAGATTGCCGCTGACGCCGCCGAGGCCGGGATCCGCGGCTTCTCAGAACAGGAGACCACGGTCGGTATCGCGCGCTACGCGCCGTTTAACGCCCTGGCGCTGTTGGTCGGTTCGCAGTGCGGCCGTCCCGGCGTGTTGACGCAGTGCTCGGTGGAAGAGGCCACCGAGCTGGAGCTGGGCATGCGTGGCTTAACCAGCTACGCCGAGACGGTGTCGGTCTACGGCACTGAAGCGGTATTTACCGACGGCGATGATACTCCGTGGTCAAAGGCGTTCCTCGCCTCGGCCTACGCCTCCCGCGGGTTGAAAATGCGCTACACCTCCGGCACCGGATCCGAAGCGCTGATGGGCTATTCGGAGAGCAAGTCGATGCTCTACCTCGAATCGCGCTGCATCTTCATTACCAAAGGCGCCGGGGTTCAGGGGCTGCAAAACGGCGCGGTGAGCTGTATCGGCATGACCGGCGCTGTGCCGTCGGGCATTCGGGCGGTGCTGGCGGAAAACCTGATCGCCTCTATGCTCGACCTCGAAGTGGCGTCCGCCAACGACCAGACTTTCTCCCACTCGGATATTCGCCGCACCGCGCGCACCCTGATGCAGATGCTGCCGGGCACCGACTTTATTTTCTCCGGCTACAGCGCGGTGCCGAACTACGACAACATGTTCGCCGGCTCGAACTTCGATGCGGAAGATTTTGATGATTACAACATCCTGCAGCGCGACCTGATGGTTGACGGCGGCCTGCGTCCGGTGACCGAGGCGGAAACCATTGCCATTCGCCAGAAAGCGGCGCGGGCGATCCAGGCGGTTTTCCGCGAGCTGGGGCTGCCGCCAATCGCCGACGAGGAGGTGGAGGCCGCCACCTACGCGCACGGCAGCAACGAGATGCCGCCGCGTAACGTGGTGGAGGATCTGAGTGCGGTGGAAGAGATGATGAAGCGCAACATCACCGGCCTCGATATTGTCGGCGCGCTGAGCCGCAGCGGCTTTGAGGATATCGCCAGCAATATTCTCAATATGCTGCGCCAGCGGGTCACCGGCGATTACCTGCAGACCTCGGCCATTCTCGATCGACAGTTCGAGGTGGTGAGTGCGGTCAACGACATCAATGACTATCAGGGGCCGGGCACCGGCTATCGCATCTCTGCCGAACGCTGGGCGGAGATCAAAAATATTCCGGGCGTGGTTCAGCCCGACACCATTGAATAAGGCGGTATTCCTGTGCAACAGACAACCCAAATTCAGCCCTCTTTTACCCTGAAAACCCGCGAGGGCGGGGTAGCTTCTGCCGATGAACGTGCCGATGAAGTGGTGATCGGCGTCGGCCCTGCCTTCGATAAACACCAGCATCACACTCTGATCGATATGCCCCATGGCGCGATCCTCAAAGAGCTGATTGCCGGGGTGGAAGAAGAGGGGCTTCACGCCCGGGTGGTGCGCATTCTGCGCACGTCCGACGTCTCCTTTATGGCCTGGGATGCGGCCAACCTGAGCGGCTCGGGGATCGGCATCGGTATCCAGTCGAAGGGGACCACGGTCATCCATCAGCGCGATCTGCTGCCGCTCAGCAACCTGGAGCTGTTCTCCCAGGCGCCGCTGCTGACGCTGGAGACCTACCGGCAGATTGGCAAAAACGCCGCGCGCTATGCGCGCAAAGAGTCACCTTCGCCGGTGCCGGTGGTGAACGATCAGATGGTGCGGCCGAAATTTATGGCCAAAGCCGCGCTATTTCATATCAAAGAGACCAAACATGTGGTGCAGGACGCCGAGCCCGTCACCCTGCACGTCGACTTAGTAAGGGAGTGACCATGAGCGAGAAAACCATGCGCGTGCAGGATTATCCGTTAGCCACCCGCTGCCCGGAGCATATCCTGACGCCTACCGGCAAACCATTGACCGATATTACCCTCGAGAAGGTGCTCTCTGGCGAGGTGGGCCCGCAGGATGTGCGGATCTCCCGCCAGACCCTTGAGTACCAGGCGCAGATTGCCGAGCAGATGCAGCGCCATGCGGTGGCGCGCAATTTCCGCCGCGCGGCGGAGCTTATCGCCATTCCTGACGAGCGCATTCTGGCTATCTATAACGCGCTGCGCCCGTTCCGCTCCTCGCAGGCGGAGCTGCTGGCGATCGCCGACGAGCTGGAGCACACCTGGCATGCGACAGTGAATGCCGCCTTTGTCCGGGAGTCGGCGGAAGTGTATCAGCAGCGGCATAAGCTGCGTAAAGGAAGCTAAGCGGAGGTCAGCATGCCGTTAATAGCCGGGATTGATATCGGCAACGCCACCACCGAGGTGGCGCTGGCGTCCGACGACCCGCAGGCGAGGGCGTTTGTTGCCAGCGGGATCGTCGCGACGACGGGCATGAAAGGGACGCGGGACAATATCGCCGGGACCCTCGCCGCGCTGGAGCAGGCCCTGGCGAAAACACCGTGGTCGATGAGCGATGTCTCTCGCATCTATCTTAACGAAGCCGCGCCGGTGATTGGCGATGTGGCGATGGAGACCATCACCGAGACCATTATCACCGAATCGACCATGATCGGTCATAACCCGCAGACGCCGGGCGGGGTGGGCGTTGGCGTGGGGACGACTATCGCCCTCGGGCGGCTGGCGACGCTGCCGGCGGCGCAGTATGCCGAGGGGTGGATCGTACTGATTGACGACGCCGTCGATTTCCTTGACGCCGTGTGGTGGCTCAATGAGGCGCTCGACCGGGGGATCAACGTGGTGGCGGCGATCCTCAAAAAGGACGACGGCGTGCTGGTGAACAACCGCCTGCGTAAAACCCTGCCGGTGGTAGATGAAGTGACGCTGCTGGAGCAGGTCCCCGAGGGGGTGATGGCGGCGGTGGAAGTGGCCGCGCCGGGCCAGGTGGTGCGGATCCTGTCGAATCCCTACGGGATCGCCACCTTCTTCGGGCTAAGCCCGGAAGAGACCCAGGCCATCGTCCCCATCGCCCGCGCCCTGATTGGCAACCGTTCCGCGGTGGTGCTCAAGACCCCGCAGGGGGACGTGCAGTCGCGGGTGATCCCGGCGGGCAACCTCTACATTAGCGGCGAAAAGCGCCGCGGAGAGGCCGATGTCGCCGAGGGCGCGGAAGCCATCATGCAGGCGATGAGCGCCTGCGCTCCGGTACGCGACATCCGCGGCGAACCGGGCACTCACGCCGGCGGCATGCTTGAGCGGGTGCGCAAGGTAATGGCGTCCCTGACCGGCCATGAGATGAGCGCGATATACATCCAGGATCTGCTGGCGGTGGATACGTTTATTCCGCGCAAGGTGCAGGGCGGGATGGCCGGCGAGTGCGCCATGGAGAATGCCGTCGGGATGGCGGCGATGGTGAAAGCGGATCGTCTGCAAATGCAGGTTATCGCCCGCGAACTGAGCGCCCGACTGCAGACCGAGGTGGTGGTGGGCGGCGTGGAGGCCAACATGGCCATCGCCGGGGCGTTAACCACTCCCGGCTGTGCGGCGCCGCTGGCGATCCTCGATCTCGGCGCCGGCTCGACGGATGCGGCGATCGTCAACGCGGAGGGGCAGATAACGGCGGTCCATCTCGCCGGGGCGGGGAATATGGTCAGCCTGTTGATTAAAACCGAGCTGGGCCTCGAGGATCTTTCGCTGGCGGAAGCGATAAAAAAATACCCGCTGGCCAAAGTGGAAAGCCTGTTCAGTATTCGTCACGAGAATGGCGCGGTGGAGTTCTTTCGGGAAGCCCTCAGCCCGGCGGTGTTCGCCAAAGTGGTGTACATCAAGGAGGGCGAACTGGTGCCGATCGATAACGCCAGCCCGCTGGAAAAAATTCGTCTCGTGCGCCGGCAGGCGAAAGAGAAAGTGTTTGTCACCAACTGCCTGCGCGCGCTGCGCCAGGTCTCACCCGGCGGTTCCATTCGCGATATCGCCTTTGTGGTGCTGGTGGGCGGCTCATCGCTGGACTTTGAGATCCCGCAGCTTATCACGGAAGCCTTGTCGCACTATGGCGTGGTCGCCGGGCAGGGCAATATTCGGGGAACAGAAGGGCCGCGCAATGCGGTCGCCACCGGGCTGCTACTGGCCGGTCAGGCGAATTAAACGGGCGCTCGCGCCAGCCTCTCTCTTTAACGTGCTATTTCAGGATGCCGATAATGAACCAGACTTCTACCTTAACCGGGCAGTGCGTGGCCGAGTTTCTTGGCACCGGATTGCTCATTTTCTTCGGCGCGGGCTGCGTCGCTGCGCTGCGGGTCGCCGGGGCCAGCTTTGGTCAGTGGGAGATCAGTATTATCTGGGGCCTTGGCGTCGCCATGGCCATCTACCTGACGGCCGGTGTCTCCGGCGCGCACCTTAATCCGGCGGTGACCATTGCCCTGTGGCTGTTCGCCTGTTTTGAACGCCGCAAGGTGCTGCCGTTTATTGTTGCCCAGACGGCCGGGGCCTTCTGCGCCGCCGCGCTGGTGTATGGGCTCTATCGCCAGCTGTTTCTCGATCTTGAACAGAGTCAGCATATCGTGCGCGGCACTGCCGCCAGTCTTAACCTGGCCGGGGTCTTTTCCACGTACCCGCATCCACATATCACTTTTATACAAGCGTTTGCCGTGGAGACCACCATCACGGCAATCCTGATGGCGATGATCATGGCCCTGACCGACGACGGCAACGGAATTCCGCGCGGGCCGCTGGCGCCGTTGCTGATTGGCTTGCTGATCGCCGTGATCGGCGCGTCGATGGGGCCGCTAACCGGCTTTGCGCTGAATCCGGCGCGCGACTTCGGCCCAAAACTGTTTACCAGTCTGGCCGGGTGGGGCTCGATCGCCTTTACCGGTGGGCTGGCGATCCCTTACTTTCTGGTGCCGCTGCTGGCGCCGGTGGTGGGGGCGATTATCGGGGCGTTTTTGTATCGCAAGCTTATCGGCCGCCATCTGCCGTGCGAATGCGGTATCGATGAGTAAAGCGGGACCCGCCGCAGCGCGGCGGGTTTCCCCGGCCTGATGCCGGGGGGGGTTATTTTTTGATGACCGCGCTGAGATCGCCAAGTTTAGCGGCGGGGTTCTTGTGGCACTCCTGCAGCATTTTCGGTACCGAAACGGTCTCGACTTCATGCCAGTCAACATAGTCGCCGCCGCTAAAGTCGGTGTTGCGATTCACTACCCAGAAGGCCACCGGGGTCATGCTTTTTGGGTTCATATCCATAAATTCCTGACAGGTCATATTCTGCGGCGTGGTTTCCTCAACCGCGAACGCCGGGCTGGTCATCAGACAGAATGTGGTAGCCGCCACGGTCAATACGAGTGCTTTAGGTAAATTCATTTTCTTCTCCAGTGACAAAATAGGGCTTAAGCCTGAGCGTGCTTCATTTTATTGCGCAGGACCAACAAGCCGATGGCGCTAAATATCATTTCAACGCCGATAAAGGCGGTAATAAATAACCAGCTTTGCTGCGGGTTCATGGCCAGCCACAGGCAGGCGATAAGTAAATCCAACAGGCCGATAAAAATATTCCAGCCAGCGCCGCTTTGTTTGCGGGTTTGACATCCGTTAACGATGCGGGAAATACCGCCGAGAACAAATAAAAAGCCAAATAAAATGGCCAGACTGCTCATACCGTTGAGAGGATTGACGACAAAGCTCAGGCCGAGCACGATCCAGGCGATGGCGAAGATCAGCGCCACCAGGCGTGATTTCCAGTGCTGCTGGCGGAAGACAATCAGGCTGTACAGCGAATAGAAGCCGCAGATCATCAATAACATGCCGGTTACTGTGGCGAGATACCAGCCGGCGACCAACGGCCAGGCCAGACAACAGGCTCCGCAGATAAACAGCAATACCGCCATCAGGCAGGCATGCCGTTTATATCGAATGAAGACGCGTGGGCTAAACGCATTTAAGGTGTAATGGCTAAACATAAACATAATTGCTCCGCAGATCCCGGTTGGCGGCCTGACGCTGAATAAAAAGCGTGAGGGTTTATTCAGCGGGCCAAAAGAAAGGTCTGAGGAAAATAGTAGGCCGCGCGATCGGCAGGCGTAAATAAGAGCGCCGAGGTCACTTTATACGCCTGGTCTGACAGCTGTCAGACCAGGCCCGCAATATTACTTCCGGGCTCTGATTCTCAATGCCCGCGATATTTTTTAAGCTGGCTGCGTTTGGTGATGCTTACCGATTTTAATCAGGAGTCAACGATGAAAAAAGTCATTCTGGCGAGCCTGCTGGCAACCATGATGAGTACCTCTCCGGTATGGGCAACAGATAGCGCGACGGCAGCGCCAGCCGCGGCAGCCACGACGCAGGTACAGAAAGAAGCCGCCGATGTGCTGCAGGTGGCGGTGCAGGGCGCGAATGCGATGCGCGACATCCAGTTCGCCCGTCTGGCGCTGTTCCATGGCCAGCCGGATAGCGCCAAAAAACTGACAGACGACGCCGCCGCGCTGCTGGCCGCCGATGATGCCAGCTGGGCGAAGTTTGTGAAAACTGATGCTAAAGCCAAAATGATCGCCGATCGCTATGTGATCATTAACGCCTCTATCGCCCTGTCTGAAGACTATGTGGCCACGCCGGAAAAAGAGAGCGCTATCCAATCCGCCAACGAAAAGCTGGCGAAAGGCGATCAGAAAGGGGCTATCGATACCCTGCGTCTGGCCGGTATTGGCGTGATTGAGAACCAGTATCTGATGCCGCTTAACCAGACCCGTAAGGCGGTAGCGCAGGCGCAAGAACTGCTGAAAGCCGGTAAATATTACGAAGCGAATCTGGTGCTGAAGGGCGCTGAAGAGGGCATTGTGGTGGATAGCGAGATGCTGGTGGCAGGCAACTGATACTTGTTCCACCCTGAGAGAGCGCAGAGGAAAAAACTGACAAGGATGTCCCCTTAACGCTCGGGCAGGCGGACTGCCCGAGCGGAACGGCTAGCGGCCGATCAGGGCGTCGATTTCGCCATCGATCTCGCGCATGACGCCGGTGATGCGCTGTACCACCTCCAGACAGCTTGCCGGCGTCAGCGAATCAGGCCGCTTTGCCTCAAAAGGGGCGCACAGTTGTTGTAGCGCAGTAATCCCCAGAATTTGTGCTGAACCGTGCAGACGGTGCAGCGCCCGCAGAAAGATCTGCGGCTCATGCCGGGCGATTGCCTGTCCGGCAGCCTGTAAATCCGCGGCCGACGCATCGCGGAACGTCTCCAGCATCTCATTCATCAGCGCCTGGTCTCCCCCCGTATTCTCGCTCAGCACGCTGAGCTTCAGGTGCCGGGTAGCGTGAGGTGATGCGCGGCCCACCGCTAAACGGCTGAGCTCATGACTCAGCGTCTGGACCGACACCGGCTTAAACAGACACATATTCATGCCGCTGGCCAGACACGCCTCCCGCGATTGCGGCAGCGCGCTGGCAGTCACGCCCCAAATTACCAGGCCCGGATAGCGACGGCGTAGCGAGGCCGCCAGCGCCAGGCCATCTTTCTTCGGCATATTGAGGTCCGTTATCAGCAGATCGTAATGTTTGCTGGCGAGCTTATTCTCTGCCTCTTCACCGTCGCAGGCTTCATCGACGCTATAGCCGATAGTGCTGAGCTGGCGCTTGAGCAGTAGCCGGTTGGTGGGGTGATCGTCCGCTATCAGTATCGCCAGCCCGGGTAGAGCTTGCGGTCTGGCGGGCGACGCCTGCGGCGCGTGGATCGCGCAGCGGCTCGCCTTGACCGGCAGCGTGATGGTGAAAGTGGTCCCCACGCCCGGACGGCTGACCATCTCCAGGCGACCCTGCATCAGCGCAACCAGCTCTTTGCAAATGACCAGCCCCAGTCCGGAGCCGGTCTGCTGTCGTCCCTGGCGCGCCTGGGCATAGCGGTGGAAGAGGGTGGCCTGCTCTGCTTCACTGATCCCGCAGCCGCTGTCGCTAACCATGAGGGCCAGCTCTCCCTGTGTCTCATTCGCCGGCGTCAGCCGGCAGGAGACCTGAATTGCGCCTTCGACGGTAAACTTCAGCGCATTGCCGATGAGATTATTGAGGATTTGCCGTAGCGCCTGCGGGTCGACCCACAGCATGGTCCCTTCCTGCAGCGCATTATGGTAGTGCAGATCGATGCCCTTTTGCTGCGCCAGCGCGTCGAAGGTATGACACTGCTGCGACACTAACTGTGCGACATCGCTCCACTGCGGGGTAACCTGGTATTTTCCCGATTCAATCTTGTCGATATCAAGAATATTGCCGATAAGTCCCAGCAGGGTTTGCGCCGTCGACCCCGCCAGCTCGATCGCCTCTTTACGCTGGCCGACGTTCAGCTCAGGTTTCGCCAGCAGCTCCAGAAAGCCGACGATGGCGCTCACCGGCGTGCGCAGCTCGTGGCTCATGCTGGCCAGAAAGCGGCTCTTGGCTTTTGTCGCCTGAATCGCTTTGTCTTTTTCGCGCTCCAGCGCACAGGAGAGGGCCTCCTTCTGCGCCAGCTCCTCCTCGAGCCGCTGCTGGGAGTCTTTACGTTTGCGCACTTCCCGACACAGGGAGAGTCCCCAGCCGAGGCTGATGGCGATCAGCACCAGCGCAAAGGCGATCAGCTGGTAAAACTGGCGGCTGTACTGGCTCCAGTTCTCTATTTGCTGACTGGAGATTTTCGACCACTTCTCGGTCATCTGCAGAATATCCCGTGGCGGAATAACCTGCAGCGCTTTGTTAAGAATGGCGGCCAGCACCGGTTCATCGCGCGGGATGGCCAGCCGAATGGCCGCGACGGGGAGTCCATCAATGCGGGTGTAGTGCAGACCCTGTGGATAGTAGTGGTCGATCATATAGCGGGCGGAAAGCTCCGAGGCTACGGCGGCATCCACTTCGCCTTCCTCTACCATCTTCATGGCGACGCCAACGTTATCCGTTTCCACCCAGTTAATCAGCGGAAAACGCGCTTTCAGATCATGGGCGGCGATAGGCCCGACCGGCAGGGCGATCCGTGCCGAGCGCGTCAGCAGATGCTGGTCGGGGGCGCTGCCGCGGGCGACCAGCACAAAGGCCACGTTAATAAGCGGATCGCTGAGGGTGACGTAGGCCTGCGGCTGTGGGGTCAGGGTGGCGGCGGGCATGATCGCCCAGTCCTCTTTTTCCATGCGCTTTGCCAGAGCCTGACGGTTGCGCACCAGAATAGGGTCAAACTGCAGGCCGGTCTGGAGTGAGACAATATTCAGCATATCGGCCATGATGCCGCGCAGTTCATCCTCGTTATCCACCAGGGTAAATGGCGGAAAATAGGGGTTCACCAGCAGGCGGACGCGACGATGCTTCTGCAGCCAGCGCTGCTCTTCGGGGCTAAAGGTAAGCGGGGTATTGAGAAACGACAGATCGCCACGGTTGAGCCAGTTTTGCATGATCCGCATCGCGGTGTCGCTGTCGACGACATGGATAAAACGGTCGAAGAGTTGATGCAGCTCTGGCCGATCGTCACGGGTGACAAAGCGGTTGTGTTGCTCCTGCTGACGAAAATAGTGCGCGATAACCAGCGATTGCGAGAAATATTTCGAGATGCAGTGGCCAGTGGTGATGTTGTTGCCGATAAAATACTGATTCTCGCCGCTGACCACCGAGGCGAGAGCCTGATAGTCGCTATCATAAAGGGTGATTTTGGCGTTGGGAAACGCCTGCTGAATAATATCGAAAAAAGCGCAATCGCGGGTGCAGGCCAGCGTGACGCGGCGGTCAGTGGTCAGCGGCGGCAGAGGGGATTTCAGCGAGGTGACCAGCGTCGGCCAGGTTTTAAGCAGCGGCGCGGATTGATCCAGGCCCGGGGCGAGCGCATCCCGGTGCGCCACCTGAGTGAGCAGGGTATCCACCTGGCGGCCGGCCAGGGCGGTGAGCGCCTGCTGCTCGGTGTCATACTGGCGGATAATCACCTTCAGTCCGAGGCTGTGCGCCATCAGCGCCAGATAGTCGGCGTTAATGCCCTGATAACTTTTCTCGTCGCCGTCATAGACGATGGGCGTCCTCTCGGGAAGCGAGGTCCCGACGGTCAGCGTCGGCTGCGCCGCCAGCCATGCTTTCTCCTTACCGCTAAGCGGGATATCGATCGCCGCGATATGAGAATGGCTCTTCAGCTCCAGCTGTTTCATGGCATACGCGGCAGGCGAGAGGCTCAGCGCCAGCCCGACAACGACGGATAAAATAAGACGAACCGCCATGCCATCACCCTATTTTATTGCGTTGCGCAAAGTCATATAGCTCAAGCAGGGTGCTGCAGCCTAATTTATCCATCAGACGGACCTTATAGGTACTTACCGTTTTATTGCTGATATTCATTTTGCTGCCGATGGTGGTGTAGTCGACGCCGCTGAGAATATAGCGGAACACCTTCATCTCCTGCGTTGACAGCGTATCCAGCCGGTCCTGATCGGTGATGCCGTGGGTGCAGAAGCGTTCCAGTGAAAAGGGGAAATAGCTGTAGCCATTATTGGCTGCGTCGATTGCGGCGAGGATATTATTCATTCCCTCTTTTTTACTCACAAAACCATTTGCTCCGCAGTCGGCGCTGCGTTTGCCGTAGAACAGTTCATTCTTAGCGGAAATGATGATGATTGTTCCCTGGTAGCGGCGTTTGCGCAGCTGCTCCAGCACCTCGATACCGCTGAGCTCCGGAATATCGACGTCGACGATGAGCAGGTCAGGCTGCATGCTTTCCGCGGTCTGCACGGCATGAGCGCCGCTGTCGAGCTCTGCCGCGACGGTAATACCGTTGCTGTCGAGAAGGTTGCGAATGGCGATACGTGCCAATGGATGATCGTCAATGATTATCGCATTCATGGGGGCGTAAATCCTGATATGAAAAAAGAAGGGCGATGCCTGATGCAGGTGCGGCGGGGGTTATTTTTATCGATGCCGTTATAAGGCGTAATTGTAACACAAATCGTTTTGGGCCAGGGAAATATTGTGGAGCTGAGCCAGACGAATATATTTGCATAGCTGGATGACAGCTGTAGGAACGGGCGTTCACTTGCTTCAGCGCGGTCTGCTGTTAAAAAAAATGCAAACGATTAATCTGCTCTTATTAAGGTGAGTTCTCGGGAATATCGTCCGGCGACAACTGGCAGGTAAAATAATAACAATGGCGAAAGAAAAACGCGCCTTCTGGCGAAAATGGGTTTGGAAACATCTGCTGGCAGGAATAACAGTACTGGCAATGAGTAGCGCCGCGGTGGGAAAGGATGTCGTCCCCGATGAGGCGCGGACCCGAGATATGATGCGCTGTCAGGATTATCTGCAACTGGATCCGCGCGCCTGGACGCCGATGGTGATTTGGCTGATGAACGATCCTTTTTCACTGGAGCCGCCGGAGTGGACCGACTTCCATGAAGCCGAGCTGGTGCTGACGCCGATCCTCACCGAAATCTGCCGTCAGGAGCCGGATGTCTGGCTCACCTCGCTGCGGGAACGGCTCAATTCTTATCAGCAGGTGCGGTCGCTGAACTAAGCGACCGCGGTAAAACGGCAGAAAAAGTGACTAAATGCGCAGTTAGCGGCCTTCTTCTGCGCAAAGGCTCAGCAGCGGCCCGCTTTTTGCGACAGGGCGTCGCAGGTTTTGCTCGCTAGCGTCGGGTTGGCGCCGGCGCAGATGGCATCTGAGACGGTGCTACCGCCGCCCAGCGGGATCAGCCCGTAAAGCTTCGGCTCGGCGGCCTTCGTCACATAGCAGCGATGGCTGGTTTTGCCGATGGTGACCATAAAGTTGGTTTTCACATCCTGCTGCCTCGCATCGGAAATTGTCACCTGCGAAGCATCGACATTAAAAGCAAACGCGGCGGCCTCTTTCATTTTCCGTCGTCATGGATGGTTTAGCTACGCAACCCATTAATAACAGTGCCAGACAGGTACTGATTGATATATCCCGTATTTTCATCATTTCATCCTTTTTGTAAGTCAGCGGGTTATATATAAGAGCGGGGGGAGGAACGCGTTGATTTCGATCAGCTGGCGCAGGCTATGGTTATTTTTCGGAAATTGACCTGTGTTGTTACATTTATCGTGAGTAGTATGAATTCCAGCATTGCAGGAATGAAAGATATTTTAAGACTACGTTGCGTAGTTAGACAGAAGTCAACAGGAGTGCGGCGGTTATGGGCTGCCCGAGATGCTCTGAGCAATATTTTGCTAAGGCAGAATGCTATCTGTTTTAGCGTAAGCGCAAATTTTCCCTGCGTTATAACGGACTTTTTATCCTCTTAATGGGATAGCGACAACACGCTAAGCCATGCGCGCTGCTCAGCGGTTTGTGGTGCCATTTTAAAATTCAGGAACAAAAAAGCCACTCTTTCGAGTGGCTTAATTATATGATTTTAAATCTAAAATTTGGTGGCCCCTGTTGGGTTTGAACCAACGACCAAGCGATTATGAGTCGCCTGCTCTAACCACTGAGCTAAGGGGCCGTGGCGAGGGATTATAAAGTAACTGGCGATTGCAATCCAGCGTAAAGCGCGCAGCTGCTGTTTTTATAAACAATGCATTTTCAATCCTTTATAATCATGTTTTAGCCATACAGCCGGAGAAAACATGATTAGCGATATCCTTGCGCCGGGCCTGCGCGTTGTCTTTTGCGGTATCAACCCGGGGAAGTCCTCCGCCCATACCGGCTTTCATTTTGCCCATCCTGGCAATCGCTTCTGGAAGGTCATCCATCAGGCCGGGTTCACCGATCGGCAGCTCAGGCCGGAAGAGGAGCTGCAGCTGCTGGATACGCGCTGCGGCATCACCATGCTGGTAGAGCGTCCGACGGTGCAGGCCAGCGAGGTCGCCTTGCAGGAGTTACGCAGCGGCGGCCGTGAGCTGGTGAGGAAGATTGAGGAGTATCAGCCGCAGGCGCTGGCGGTGCTCGGCAAGCAGGCCTTCGAGCTGGCCTTTAACCAGCGCGGCGCGAAGTGGGGGAAACAGGCTATGACCATCGGGACGACCCAGGTGTGGGTGCTGCCTAATCCCAGCGGCTTAAACCGGGCGACGCTCGATAAGCTGGTGGCGGCCTATCGTGAACTGGACGATGCCCTGGCAACCCGCGGCCAGTAGCGGAGAGAGGCGACTTTCCCGGGATGGCCACCTGAACGCCATAAAAAAAGCTCCCCGTAGGGAGCTTTTTAACAGGCTGTAGACGATGCCCCGCGACGATTAATCGTCGAGGAAGCTACGCAGCACTTCAGAACGGCTCGGGTGGCGCAGTTTACGCAGCGCCTTCGCTTCGATCTGACGGATACGTTCGCGGGTAACGTCGAACTGTTTACCCACTTCTTCCAGCGTGTGGTCGGTGTTCATGTCGATACCGAAACGCATACGCAGCACTTTCGCTTCACGAGCGGTGAGGCCGGCCAGCACGTCATGCGTTGCCGCGCGCAGGCTCTCGGTGGTCGCAGAATCCAGCGGCAGCTCGAGGGTGGTATCCTCGATGAAATCCCCCAGATGCGAATCTTCATCGTCGCCGATCGGCGTTTCCATGGAGATAGGCTCTTTGGCGATCTTCAGCACTTTACGGATTTTGTCTTCCGGCATCAGCATACGCTCAGCCAGCTCTTCCGGGGTCGGTTCACGGCCCATCTCCTGCAGCATCTGACGGGAGATACGGTTGAGCTTGTTAATGGTCTCAATCATATGCACCGGAATACGGATGGTGCGCGCCTGATCCGCGATAGAGCGGGTGATGGCCTGACGGATCCACCAGGTGGCGTAGGTCGAGAACTTGTAGCCGCGACGGTATTCGAACTTATCGACCGCTTTCATCAGACCGATGTTGCCTTCCTGAATCAGGTCGAGGAACTGCAGACCGCGGTTGGTGTATTTCTTGGCGATAGAGATAACCAGACGCAGGTTCGCTTCAACCATCTCTTTCTTCGCACGACGGGCTTTCGCTTCGCCGATGGACATGCGACGGTTGATATCTTTAACCTGCTCGATGGTCAGGCCGGTCTCTTCTTCAATCTGCTGCAGCTTCTGCAGGCCGCGCTGCACATCTTCTTTCACTTCCAGCAGCTTCTCAGACCACGGCTTGTTCATTGCCACCGCGGCGTTGAACCAGGTTTCGCTGGTTTCGTTGCCGGTGAACAGGGTGATGAAGTTTTTCTTCGGCATTTTGCACTGCTCAACGCACAGCTTCATGATGATACGTTCCTGAGTACGAACGCGATCCATCATGCTGCGCATGCTGTTGACCAGGTAATCGAACTGCTTCGGCACCAGGCGGAACTGCTTGAAGACTTCAGACAGCTTCAGGATCTCTTCCTGGGCGGCGGCATGGCTACGACCTTTGGCTTTGATGGTGTCGCGCGTCAGCTCGTACTGGGTACGCAGCTCGGCGAATTTCTCACGGGCCAGCTCTGGGTCGATGCTGTTGTCGTCATCGCTGTTGTCGTCGGCGTCTTCATCTTCGTCTTCGTCTTCGTCGTCATCCATCTCTTCCTGAGACAGCTCGGAGCCAACGTGGGTGGCGGTTGGCGCCATATCTTCTTCGGCGTTCGGATCGACGAAACCGGTGATCAGATCGGACAGACGGGCTTCTTCCGCTTCAACGCGGTCGTACTGCTCAAGCAGGTAGGTGATCGCTTCCGGATATTCGGCAACGGAGCACTGCACCTGATTGATGCCGTCTTCGATGCGTTTGGCGATGTCAATTTCGCCTTCACGGGTCAGCAGCTCTACGGTACCCATTTCACGCATGTACATACGCACCGGGTCGGTCGTGCGCCCGATTTCGGATTCCACGCTGGAGAGCACCTGCGCGGCGGCTTCGGCAGCATCTTCATCCGCGGTGTTTTCGGCAAGCATCAGATCATCGGCATCCGGTGCTTCTTCCATCACCTGAATACCCATGTCGTTGATCATTTGGATGATGTCTTCGATCTGATCGGAATCGACGATATCTTCCGGCAGATGGTCATTGACCTCGGCATAGGTCAGATAGCCTTGCTCCTTACCACGTTGGACAAGAAGCTTCAGCTGTGACTGCGGGTTTTGCTCCATAAGACGGTATCCACACTTAATTCGTTTGATTGGTGTCGGCAGACGGGCTGTCGACATTTAAAGCGAGGGCGTACTTATATTATTGCCGCTGCGCCTCTGCGCGGCTGTCGGGGGCTTCCCGATCGATACTCGGCACTTAAGCCGTTAAATACTTTTCCTTCACGTTGTTCTGCGTTTTCTTACTGCTTTGATACAACGTGAAGGATATTGTCTGTCATTTATTTTTTCGCCAGCTCCTGGCTGATGGTCCAGAGCTCCCGGCGTTCTTCACTGCTTAAACCGTGTGTGCGATCGCGAGCTATCAACTCTTCCTGTCGCAGTTCCAGCAGTGAATCAAACATATGGTTGAGCGAGTCGGTGAAGGTTTGTTCAGCGATGTCTTTATCTGCTATATCGTCCCACATCGACAGTTTTTCAAGGGTTGCCGCCTCTTTTGTGCCGCGATATTGCTCTAAAAGTTGCCCGGTTGTCAGACCAGGCTGCGCCAGACAGCTCTTCACCAGTTCGCTGAACAGGCTCAGCCCCGGCATTTTGCGCGAGTCCAGTCCCTCCAGCGGCGGGACTAACGGCGCCAGATCCGGGTTTTGCACCAGCAGTCCTATCAGTATACGCATGGTCGTGCGTTTTAGCTGCGGTGCGGGACGCGGCGCGCCATTTTCCGCCTGTTTTGGCATTAATCGTTCAAGCTGCGCGTCATCTAAAATGCCCAGCTTATTGCCCAACTCCTGACGCAAATAGATGCGCAGCGTTTCGCCCGGGACCTGGGTTATCAGCGGCAGCGCCAGCGTGCTCAGCTGCGCGCGCCCGTCCGGAGTACTCAGATCGACCTGCGGCAGCAGGCTGTTAAACAAGAACGTGGAGAGCGGCTGAGCCTGCTCCATCCGCGCCTCGAACGCCGCTTTGCCCTCTTTACGCACCAGCGTATCCGGGTCTTCGCCGTCAGGCAGAAACATAAAGCGTAGCTGGCGACCATCGGTCATGTACGGCAGCGCCGTCTCCAGCGCGCGCCAGGCGGCATCGCGGCCGGCCCGGTCGCCGTCGTAGCAGCAGATGACGTTATTCGTCACCCGGAACAGCAGCTGGATATGGTCGGCCGTGGTCGAGGTACCCAGCGAGGCCACGGCATAATTAATGTCGTACTGCGCCAGCGCCACGACGTCCATATACCCTTCGACAACCAGCAAACGCGGTGGTTCGGGGTTATCCTGCTGCGCTTCATACAGGCCATACAGCTGGCGGCCTTTATGGAATATGTCGGTTTCCGGGGAGTTCAGATACTTCGGCAGGGCATCGCCCAGCACCCGTCCGCCAAACCCAATCACCCGGCCTCGCTTATCGCGGATGGGGAACATCACCCGTTCGCGGAAGCGGTCGTAACTGCGTCCCTGATCGTTGGTGACCAGCATGCCGGCATCAATAAGCGACTGGCGGTTTTCCTGATTGCCGCCAAACCGTTTTAAAACGTTATCCCAACCTGGGGGAGCATAGCCGATGGCAAAGCGCGTAATCACCTCGCTGCTTAACCCCCGTTTCGCCAGGTACTGGCGCGCAGGATCGGCGGCGGGCTGCATCAGAGACTGTTGATAAAACGCATTCAGACCATCCAGTAACTGGTAGAGGTTCTGCCGTTGATGGCGCTCTATCTGGCTGGGTCCGTTGCCTGCTTCATAAGGCACTTCGAGGTTGTGCATGGCGGCCAGCTCTTCGACCGTTTCCACGAACTCGAGCTTGTCGTAGTTCATCAGGAAGTCGATAGCATTGCCGTGCGCCCCGCAGCCGAAGCAGTGGTAAAACTGTTTTTCACCGTTGACGGTGAAAGAGGGGGTTTTTTCGTTATGGAACGGACAGCACGCGTGAAAATTTTTGCCCTGCTTTTTCAGCTTTACCCGCGCATCGATCAGATCGACGATGTCGGTTCTGGCAAGCAGATCGCTAATAAATACACGTGGAATTCGTCCAGCCATAAGCCCCGTTATTTCTGATGACTATAAACGAAAATAAGCCGCGCATTCCTTTCGGAAGCACGGCCTTACAACTACAACTCGGTCTGAATTGAGAGCGTCGCTCTCAACAGATTAGTACAGACGAGTACGGCGTGCGTTTTCGCGAGCCAGTTTCTTCGCGTGACGTTTCACTGCAGAAGCTTTAGCGCGCTTACGTTCGGTAGTCGGTTTTTCATAGAACTCACGACGACGAACTTCCGCCAGAACACCTGCTT
>SKEZ01000200.1_pt1 | contig 57863 bp, 43 predicted proteins | sample 4843881 | NCBI WGS metagenome assembly SKEZ01 (sample SAMN11008796, study PRJNA524170) | human gut metagenome | isolation source: fecal sample from pouch patient p1, p46 | place: Israel: Tel-Aviv | reverse complement strand
CCCCGGCGGATGGGGGGGAGGGGGCGGAGGGGGCGGACGCGGCGGCCGGTGCCGGCATCGGTTCCGCGATACCGGCGACGGTGGAGGCATCCGGCCTGTCCGGTGTATCCAGTTCCGAACGCCCCGCAACGGACGGAACCTCGCGCGGGCAGGATCAAGGCGCCCTAAACAGCGGGGGCGCTCCGGTGTTCCGCGCGTCGGCCACCGATATCGTGCTGTTCGCGATCACCGATCTGGGGTTCCTCGCGGCCGCCTTTGTCGTATACGGCTTCATTTCCCAGCTGCGGGACGTGCTGCCCAAACGGTGGCTGGAGAACGCGGACCAGTCAGTCGACCGGATCCTCGCCCGGGGCCTGGCCTCGATCGTCATGATGGCCGCGCTGTGCCTGATCGTGCTGCTGATCGTCAGCGTCGTGTCGTCGCTGCTGCGTTTCCACGGGTTCGAGGTATGGCGGCGCGGCGACGACCTGGTCGTGGTGCGCGGACTGCCGACCCGCCGCGTCACGACGGTGCCGGTCAGCCGCATCCAGACCATCGTCATCCGGCAATCCGTGCTGAGAAGACCGTTCCGCCTGTGCTCGGTTGGCCTGGGATTGAGCTCGTCGACCTCCGGCGAGGACAACGGCGAGGGAAGCCTGGCCGTGGCGAACATCCTGCCGGTGATCGGCACGCCGCATGTGGTCGGGGTGCTGCGGGCCATGCTGCCCGAATGGGATCTGCACCAGCCCGACATTCACCGGACCGGCCGGGGCTTGGCGAGGTATTACCTGGGCATGCCCGTGGCCGTCGGCACCATGGCCACTGGCGGCGCGGGCGCCGTGTTCGCGCTGTTGCGGAGGATGTCCGTGATCGACATATCGTACTGGTGGCTGGCGGTTCCGCTCATTGCGTGCGCGTGCTGGTCGACGAGCCGCTGGTTCGCGTCGCGCATCGAGGGATTCGCGCTGCCGGACGGCGACCGGCCCGAGGGTACGACGCGTGAGACCGGATCCATTGACGATGCCGGAGCCGATGCCGGGGCGCCGGGCGTTCCGGCATGCCATGAGGACGGCAGGGCATGCGTCTCCGTGCTGCCGCACCGGATCGCGGCGACCGGCGTCAGAGGGGTGTCCTGTTTCACGGTGTTCACGCGGCGGTCCCACGTACAGTCGTTCCGCAGATCCACCACGGCATGGCGGGCACCGCTCGGCATCGAACGGGTGGTCATGCCCCTGTTCGTCATGAACGGCCTGTCGGAGCTGCGGTTCCGGTTCATTCGGCGCGAGGACGCGGACCGGCTTGCCTGCTGGGCGGAACAATAGGCCCTGCCGAAACACCGATCGACGCGCTTTTGCGCAACAGTGGCGAGTTGTCGGTGCGTGGGGTCGGAGAACGAGGCGTTTGTCACGATTCAACAGCGCAATGGGACGTTCCAATCCCCGTTTGCTACTCGACCTCGCACCGACAACTCGAGTCTTGAGCGCACAGGTACCACGATAAGGTACCGTTCACACCTTCATCGGCCACATCTTTTTTTCAGGCACACCGCCCCATCACGATGGCACAGGTCCGATAGATTGGCGCACAACCAACCGCACTTCCGAGAGATGCCGATCATCGACTGCACTCTCCCCTGTGATCAAGAGCATCGCCGCGCTTTTCCCGATCTCATACGATTCCTGATGCACTGTGGTTAGAGAAGGAGATAACGCAGGCGCGAAATCCACGTCATCATATCCGATCACCGATAGATCTTCGGGAATGGACACCGCATGCTCTTTACATGACAGCATCACACCGAGAGCCAAGACATCATTCGCGCAAATCACTGCGGTAATGTTTTCAGAACCTTCTGCCTTGCCATCGGAAAATATACGGTTTGCCATCATATACCCCTCATGTGTCGTCATATCATCCACCACATATTCATGCAGATATACGGATGGATCGCAGCCAAATTCACGCAAGGCTTTCTCAACACCAACTTTTCTGGCCATACACCATGAGACAAAGTCTTTTCCGTTGATCAAGGCAATGTGCCGGTGTCCAAGTTCCAGCAATTTCCGCGTCGCAAGAAACATGCCCTCAAGACCATTGGATCCCACATATCGAGTCATAGGAGTTTCACCGATAGACACGATCCCCAACCGACTCCGGAATGCGGTTAACTCCTCGCACCGCACATTGATCGGAGCAATGATCAGACCATCCACGCCCTGATGCATCAGCATGCGGAGTGCTTCCTTCTCTTTCTCTCTGCTTTGTCTCGTTGAGCTTACGATCATCCTCATATGGTGCTCATCACACACCTGTTCGATGCCCAATAGCACAGAGGCCCAATACGGATTGCCTACATCAGGCACTATTGCACCAATCAAACCCGATTTGCCGCTGCGCAACTGCCCAGCCGCACCTGACGGTATGAATCCTAAAGAGTCCATGGCCGCACGAACTTTTTTCAAGTTCTTCTCGCTGACGTAATCTGGACGGTTCAATACATTGGAGACGGTACCCAACGAGACACCAGCCCTCTTGGCGACATCGCGGATACCAATCTTCCCATCGTCTCTATTCGTCGGCACTGTGGCTCCATCTACTCTGTACAGGCAGCAATGCTCCCCGGACATAGTACAGCCCGACTTCAAGCATTCATTTACCACCGATTATACGTAATTATCCAAACATCCTACGCTCCCATCCCAACGGCCGACCATCACATCCAGCTTCAACACGCGTAACATATCGATAAGATTCAGAAGGCTCGAGCCATAGCACTTCACCATCACGTTCAGCTTGGTCGCGACCGGCATCACGAGACGTCGATGGCTCGATGCCCAGCACATTGACTCCCTCGGACGCGTCTCTCCATATCACTAGCATCGGCCAAGTGTCAGTCTGTTGAGAAACACTCACCCAAGTACCATCCGGCGCCGTCACACACGTCGTGCACCATTCAGACTCATTATGAGGCCGGCAGTATAACACCTGCTCACGCGCATGATCATGGACCTCAAGAGAAAACGGAAACGATTCGATATGAGTAGAAGTTTCCCGACTGCCGACAATTGACGCACTGCTATCGACCGTCGACCCAGGGCGCACGATCGGATACCCGAAGTTACAATGATGCCTCATCATATGACCAGCACGTCGGTACCCGCGATTCGTCACTACATCCTCAACGGTAAGTATCGGTCGCTCCGTACTCGCGATAATGACACGATGCAATTCCAAGGTGTCGCATCCAAGTCCTGTCTGCACGGCATCACCCTCGATGATGATGAATCGTTCACCATCATCCACATCGACCCTCCAATTGATATTATCCGCCGGAATATGACCAATTCGATCATGTAGCCCATAGGAGATCCCATGTGACTCGGAAGGCATGCCGGTGCTGGACAGACCACATGTCGATAACAGTCCTCCGGGAAAGGTGCGCACCCATCCAGATCCGTGGGGCTCATACCGGGTCGACGCTATATCACCGCGACTGGATGTCCACGCTAGCGGAATTCCGCATGCGTCAGCCCACCCAATGTCCAGGCAGCGGTCGCCATATGCTTCAAAGGATATCCCCGCAGGATTATGGACCTCCACGATCGAAGCCCCTGCAGCCGGCCCCTGATCGCAGATGAAATGCCCGACCTTGAACAATTGGTCCTGCACAGGTACCAGCCGTCGTATATCCGATGGCAACGCTCGGGAAGAATAACCGAACATCAGCTCTCTCCCCGGACTTCGAGCATGGTCAGCTTCCGGTTTCCGAAAGAAATCGCAGCGACAAGCACCATGCCTGTCACCACATACTGCCAATATGAGGACACGCCGATCAGATTCAGCGCACTTGACAGCACCGCAAAGAAGATTGAGCCGACAAGAGTGCCGAACACTGTGGCCCTACCTCCTCGCATCGAGGTGCCGCCAACGACGACCGCGGCAATAACCGTCATCTCAATGCCGATCGCCATATTGCCCTCGGTGGAGGACAGCCGCCCGGCAAGAAACACGCCCGAAACCGCTGCACACATACCTGAAAATGCATACACCAATATCTTCGTACGGACGACACCTATGCCTGCCAAACCCGCCGCCACAGCGTTCGAGCCGACACTACGCGCTCCACGTCCTAAATATGTGTGCTGCAACAAGAAATACGTAACCCCAATCAATATCAAGAATACGACCAACGATACCGGTATGACGCCGGTGATCCTCTGCGTCGTTATCATGCGGTAGTTCCGCGACGAGATCGCAACAACCTTGCCCTGCGTCCACATAAAAGCGGCACCCAAAAAAAGATAATTACTGCCTAACGTGGCGATGAACGGGGGAATTTTGACAACACCGACCAGCAAACCGTTGACAAATCCGAACAACATGCCCAGCAATAGCGCGATCAAAACAGCGAGTTCCACGGTGCCTACCGGCAATATGCGCGCCACTGCGATAGAACTGACCGCTATTACTCCAGCAACGGACAAGTCGATCAAACCGCTGGCAATCAGAACCGTCATTCCGCAGGCGGCAATCCCAATATACGCCGTCTGGAACAACACATTGGATAAGTTACTGACACTCCAGAACGTCGGCTGTGCAATGCCTACACCTACGCACAAGGCAAGAACAAGCAGCACCATATAATATCGAGAAAGAAGCTTTGTCGCGGATACCTTCATACTCTTGCTGCCTGCAGCCGTAGCTGACGACGGGCGTATTACCATCTTCTTCATGACTTCACCTGCCCTTGAACAGCCGGACAACCGTCGCCCGCTGCGCACTATCAACGCTCAGGGCAAAGACCAGGAGTACGCCCAAAGCAATGTATTGATAAAATGACGGGATATTGAGAATATTGAGACCTGAATAAAGAAAAGGCTTCAACAATAATTCGCAGTTATGACCGCTTATTTATTGAGCAGACAAGGAGGGAAGCGCATGGAACTATCCATACCAGAACGCCTAAAAGACCTGCGTGTGGAGCGTGGCTTGACGCTGGAACAGCTTGCGGAGCAAACCCATCTCTCCAAGTCCGCTTTAGGCAGTTATGAGGGGGATAATTTCAAGGACATCAGCCACTATGCCCTTATCCAGTTGGCGAAGTTTTATGAAGTGTCTGTTGATTATCTACTGTGCCGTTCCCACACAAAAAATCACCCAAACGCCGATCTTGCAGACCTGTGTTTGAGTGATGATATGATTGAACTATTGAAAAGCGGGCTGGTGGATAATTCCCTTTTGTGTGAGCTGGCAACACACCCGGATTTTCCCCGGCTCATGGCCGACCTTGAAATCTATGTGAACGGTATAGCGACAAAGCAGGTGCAGGGCGCAAACGCCATTGTGGACGCTGTGAGCGCAAAAGTTATGAAAAAGCATAACCCCAGCATGAGTGATACGCAGTTAAGACAGCTTATCACAGCCCATATTGACGAGGACAGCTTTTGCCGCTATGTGATACAGCAGGACATAAACGAGATTGCCCTTGACTTGCGGGAAGCCCACAGGGACGATTTTTTCAGTGTTCCAGAGGACAACCCGCTGAAAGGATTTTTGCAGGCAGTTGATGAAGCTGTCAGTGAGGACAGCGACCCGGAGCAAGCGTCTTTGGCATTTATCTGTAAGCGGCTGAAATTGAATTTGAAGAAGCTGTCAGAGGACGAAAAGAAGTGGCTGAAAAAGATTGCGGAGAAATCAGACTTGCTGAAAAATCCAAACCCACGACGGGGAAGAAAGTAAGAAAAGGAAAGTTGAAAATTATAAGGAGAAATACATGAACACCCCAACGCTCGAAACCGAACGCCTGATTTTAAGAAAATTTACAGAAGGCGATATAGAAGCTTTGTTCTTAATTCTTAAAGATGAGGAAGTCAATAAATTTCTTCCGTGGTATCCGATGAAAGACCTTGAAGAAACTAAGAAGTTTTATGAAGAACGATATGCCGCAAAGTATGCAGAGCCACAGGCTTATGCGTATGCTATCTGCCTTAAAGAAGATAACTACCCAATCGGGTATATAAAGGTTGATATGGAGGAACACCACGATTTTGGTTATGCTCTTCGCAAAGAATTTTGGCATAAAGGTATTGTTTCAGAAGCGGCAAAAACCGTTGTCTGTCAGGTAAAAAAGGACGGACTTCCGTATATTACTGCCACACACGACAGAAATAATTCGAGAAGCGGTCATGTTATGGAAGCCGTTGGCATGAAATACTGCTATACTTATGAGGAACAATGGCAACCTAAAGACATCCCTGTATTCTTTAGAGTGTATCAGCTTAATTTTGATGGAAATGATGAACGAGTATATAGGAAATACTGGAATATGTACGAAAACCATTTCATTGAGGAATTGTCAGCCAAATAAATCATACGCTTTGTGTAACTCCCCGCTTATCGGGAAAATAGCAAAGCCAGCCGAGCCGGTCAACGGTCAAGATGAACGGCGCATTTCATGCGCCGCCGTTGACAGCCCCGCCCGTCTTTGCTAAAGGGTAATCAAGGCGGGAAAGCCCTAAAATGGCTTCCCGCCCATTTCAATTTTGAGGAAAGAAACGCTCCAAAATCAGAAAGAGAGCGGACAAGCACTTTGAGGGATTGGCTACCTTGTCCACCCACCCAGCAGGGCGGTGGGGAACGGTCAAGGCCGGGTGTCAGCCCATTCATTTCAGCCTTGACGGTTTCCCGCTGTCCTGCTACTTTTCCGGGAGTGTGGCCGCACTTCGGGACACTTTGTCCACAAGTCGGGGCGTAAAACGGGGGACGGGGGCTTTCATATACGCCCTGTCTGCTGATGAAATCAGCCCCGTATTTGTGGCTTGCCCTGCCCCAAATACAGACCTGTTTTCCTACTTCTTCAAATCCCTTGCCCAACCCGGCGGCAACCGCATTTTCGCAGCAACGCTGACAGAGCGTATAACACACTACACTTTGCAAGCAAAGTCGTGTGCCAAGGGGCAAGCCCCTTTGGAAACCCCGGACAACAAAACAGGCTGAATATCTCGCACTTTCCCGGTGCTTGATACTCAGCCTTTATTTGTTGTCAGCAGCCCCCGTTTCGTGGTCTGCGTGTAGTTCCTTGTAAACTGACCTAAATCATAGTTAACAACACTGATCCCAGCAGCGTGCCTACAATACGCGGATGTCCACCGAACATACTGGTGCCGCCAATAACCACGACTGCGATGGTCTGCAGTTCCAGTCCGGTTGACACCGTGGCATTAATCGTCCCCAACTGGCTGGCCAGCAAAACACCAGCAATACCGGCGGTCATACCGCAGAAAGCATATCCTTTCAGCAATATGCCGATCACATTAATACCACTGTCGCGAGCGGAAAGCGCATTATCGCCTACAGCCACCACATGCTTGCCGACCGGCATGCGTTCCATGACAAACCATGTTATGGCACCGATGATCAATGCTAAAACAAAAGTCAGTGGAATACCTGCAAACGACCGTGTGGCAATCGACTTGAAATGCGGGGAAAGAATCTCGATCGGAGCTCCTGCAGTAATCAACAGCGCCATGCCACGGAAAATGTTCATTGTGGCCAGCGTCGCAATAAAGTCGGTAACTTTAAGCTTCACGACGACCAAGCCGTTGAGTATGCCGAGCATTGTTCCCAGTACGATACCTCCGACCGCGCCTATCAAAGGATTCGTCCCATTGACCAGCAAGGCTGTCACGCAGACCACGAGCGCCTGCATGGCGCCAACGGACAGGTCCAAACCGAATACCGCTATAACCACGGTTTGACCCATCGCCGTGATTGCCAAAATGGACGCATTGATTAGCATGTTGGTGACGTTTGACCCCGAAGCGAAATTCGGAATACACAGCATCCCATATATCAATACCAGAGAAAAGGGGATGAGGATACCCGCCCCCTGCAGCAATCGTCTGGTTCGGTCCGCTTGTTGCGCGCGCTCAATGGCACGCTTCCTATTCTCATCGACTAAGCTAGCCGTCGACGAGGTCTGCCTGGACTCACTCATGACCAGTCTCTACTTTCTGTCCCACGGATGCAGTAACGATATTGTCTTCAGTGATATCCGATCCCCGTAACTCAGCGATCTGGACACCTGCGAATAGAACGATGCAACGGTCCACGATCGAGGCAATTTCTGGAGCATCGGAACTGGATACGATAACGCTCACTCCAGAATCAGCAAGGTTTTTGATCAGTTGATAGATCTCTACCTTGGCCCCGACATCCACGCCACGCGTCGGCTCATTGAGAATCAGCACGGAGCACCCGGTCAATATCGCGCGCCCAAGCAACACCTTTTGCTGATTGCCTCCGGATAGGCCGGTAATCAGTTGCTTATTATCACGAACTCTGATACTCATTCGGCGCTTAAGTTGCTCGAAGGCCTCATTCTCGGAAGCTGGTACGGGCAGCAATCTGTCCCAGAGCGGCAGAATTCTTCTCGATTTAGAGACCATGGCATTTTCTGTCACGTCGAGATGAGGAATAATGCCTTCCGCCTTACGGTCTTCGGAGAGCATAAATATGCCAGCACGGATCGCATCCCTATTGTTGTGCAGAACGATCTTCTTACCATCTACAGTGATATCGCCCTCCAGCACCGGAACCTGGCCGAACAAGGCGCGAGTCATTTCGGCCCGTCCGGATCCGACCAAACCTGCCAGACCGAGAATCTCACCACGCCTGACCAAGAAATTGAATCGTTCGGGGAAACGTCCGATTCGCACGTTAGACACCTGCAGCCCGACAACGGCGTCATAGTCCTCCTGCGACCCTTTGTTGAACGGTTCAGGCTTGCGTCCCAGCATGTGCTCAATGAGATGAGCTTCGTCGGTTTGGGATACTGGGCTTATATCAACCAACTCTCCGTTGCGGAGCACTGCGACAGTATCACATATCTGGAATACTTCCTCCAGATGGTGCGATACATAGATGACGGCTTTGCCCTGCTGTGCAAGACGCTTGACTATGACATGCAACCGTTCGATTTCCACACCGCTGAGCGCCGCAGTTGGCTCATCCATCACTATGACATCGAACTCACGGGACAACGCCCGCGAAATCTCAACCAATTGCTGGTCACCAACGGTCAGCGACGATACATAACGATCCACATCCAGATCAAGGCCAAGATCACAGAGTAACTTCTTCGCGCGTTGCCGAGATTCCTTACGATCGATGATCCCGTTATGAACAATTTCGTGACCGAGGAAGATATTCTCCCCAACGGTCAGTTCATCCACCAATCGAAACTCTTGGCTTACCACCGCGATCCCAGCGCTCTGCGATTCAGCTGAATTTTTAAAATGCTGTTCGCGCCCCCTCAACGCAATCGTGCCGGACACCGGCTTTTCGATACCGGCAAGCATACGGATCAAAGTACTCTTGCCAGCGCCGTTTTCCCCGACGAGTGCCAGAACCTCACCTGGATGAACAGATAGTGACACTCCCTTCAATGCGCGAACACCAGGGTACTCCTGCACCAAATTATCGGTCTGCAAAATCGCATTCATTGCCATTCCTTTTACCCTTAGGAGAGGAACGGAACGCATTCCGTTCCTCTCTCACCAAACATCATGACATTCAGTCCTGCTTGGCCTTGTTGGCCTGGAAATCGGCAAGTCCGGCTTGATCAACCACTTCGGTGGGATATAGCATCGTCCTCTCTGAGGCATTGTCGAAGGATGGATCCTTGCCATCAGCCAAAGCCAAGGCAATCTCCACTGCTTTCTTACCCTGTGCATAGGGATCTTGTGCCACCGTGGCAGTCATACGCCCATCCTCAATCATCTGCAAGGCTTGATCATTGCCATCGAATCCGATGAGCACAAATCCATCATGCACTGATTTCCCTGCAGCCTCCATCGCTCTCTGGGCACCGACGGCAGAATTGTCATTCGCCGCATAAATAGCCTGCAGATCAGGATTGGCTGACAACATATCCTGAGCCGCCTTGAACCCTCCATCTACGGAATCCTTACCGTCAAGACTAGAGACAATCTCAATATTGGAATGCTTGGCAATTTCTTCTTTAAAACCATCACGACGCTGTTCTCCCACAACAGAGCCGGCATGGAGCTCGATGACACCGATCTTGTGATCACCATTCCCCAGTTTTTTCACCATATATTGGGCCGCTTGCCTACCACCCTCCCTGTTGTCCGAAAGCAGGTAAGCATCATAGTCACCTGCAACGCCGATATCGCCGATCACCACGGGAATTTTGGACTCATGTGCCGATTCTATAGTTGTAGGCAGCGCATCCGGCTGCACAGGTGTGACGATCAAACCGGAAATGCCTTGATTGATCAAATCCAAGCTGTTGGACACTTGCTTGGACTGATCCATTTTGGAATCCAACACCTGTACGTCCACTCCAGCAGCTTTTGCGCCAGCTTCCACACCTTTGGCATAATTCTGCCAATAGGGATTCGACAAGTCCTGGGTGGAATACCCCAGTTTTACCGGGCTTTTCTTTTCGAATTGAATTTTGACGTATCCAACGTCTCCACCGGACGTCGAGCTATCACTGCCACTGGTACCGCACCCGGCAAGCACCATACCAATACTAGCCATTGTTGCCACCAAGACCGCGGCCATTGCATATTTCCTCATATTCATCACTCCTTTGTGATTTGAGATTCACTGTTATTTGTCAAATGAATTCCATCTCGGACGAGATCGCTACTCACGAATATCCTCACTCAGCCGCCCGGTATTCGCTGATGGGGATAGGAACGTATTATCATGCAGACCACGCCACGATTCCACCGGTACCGGGTCATTCTTCTGATCCTCGGTCGGTTCGTGACTGTATGTGGAGACCTCACGCACACATAGCGGCACCCGAGAATCCGGAGGACACCGGAAGGTATGCAAATGCTTGCGGTGCATTACGAATTTGGGATCTCCAGATTCAATCCGCTTATAGCTGGTAAGCTCACGATAAGTGTCTTCCCTACCAGCCGGCAGAGCTACATCATCAGGCCACGGGTCACCCTCAGGCATAGGCCGGAAACGCATCACATCTTCATCACCAATCACTACCGGCTCGGGACGGTAAAACAATTCCATCGTTCCAAGCATTACCTCGTAGCTCTCAGTCTTGCGCTTGTGGAAATGCGGCGGGCAAAACTTGCCTGGATGTACAATCATGATTTTGTCGCATAGCCCGGAATATTCCGCATACGGCGCTCCCTGTGTCGGAAGACCGTCAACTGCAGCCTCATTCAACGCCTGAAAGATGATCATCAATTCATAAGGATCACCGGACCATAACCCTTTTTCAAACGCTTCATACTGGTCAGCACCGAATACAATGCCCGCACTGTCGTTGACCATATCCGGAGTCATCGGATACCGCAATGCGCGAGCTAGCGACTCGCCCTCGTGCATCCATTCATCATATTCGCGACGAGTAACGTATTGTCTTGCCATAGCAATCCTCCTCGATATTTCCTGTCCCTCATTGACAGATATGAAACGGTTCATTTATGAACCGTTTCATTTATATCATATAGCTTATTTAAATGCAACTTGATCACTAATTGGCCAATTTCGACCATACCACGCGAATAACCAACAGCTCATATCGCCCACGCCCTCGTCGAGCGCCGCATTCTTGCGCAGCAGTGGCGAGTTGTCGGTGCGTGGGGTCGGAGACCGAGGCGTTTGTCACGATTCAACAGCGCAATGGAACGTTCCAATCCCCGTTTGCTACTCGACCTCGCACCGACAACTCGAGTCTTGAGCGCATTGGCACCCCGATGAGAGTCCGACAGCCGCCTCCCCGCGCGTCCGGTGTTCGATACTGTTCGGATACTGTTCGCCATAGTTCGGTATGACGAGCACATCCGACGGCTCGCGCCGCAGGTTCGTTCGTCTTGCCCGATTCCCCGCATTGGGAAAAATTATCCGCGAAATAGGCTGAGAGGAGGATTACCGCGAATGCCCGGTATCAAGCCGATTCGCGCATCCTCCCCTCAGTCGGCTACGCCGACAGCTCCCCTCAGAGAGGGGAGCCAGAATCAACGATGCATTAACGATGCGGGATACCGGGCATCAGCCCAGCAGCGAGAGCAGATCCTCCTTGGTGAGGGACGCGATGGAATGGCCGGTTGACGACGATGCGGCGTCCACGAAGCGGGTGGCGAGATCGGTTTTGGTGCGCTGCAGGTTGAGGATGCGCTCCTCGATCGTGTCCTTGGCGACGATCTGGTACACGTTCACGTCCTGGGTCTGGCCGATGCGGTGCGCACGGTCGGTGGCCTGGTCCTGCGCCGCCGCGTTCCACCACGGATCGGCGTGGACGACCACGCATGCGCCCGTCAGGTTGAGCCCCGTATTGCCCGCCTTGAGCGATATGAGGAACACCGGCGTGGCATCCGCGTTGAACCGGTCGACGAGTTCAAGCCGACGCTTCTTCGGCGTGGCGCCGGTGATCATGTCGTAGGCGACGCCGTTCGCGCGCAGACGTTCGGCGATCAGATCCAGATAGCTGGTGAACTGCGAGAAGATGAGCATCTTGCGCCCGGCATCCCGGCAGGAATCGACCAGTTCGGCGATGGCGTCGAGCTTGGCCGACGGCATCTTCGCCACGCCGGGTTTCCCGGCGCCGCGACCAGCCACGTCACGCCCGGCATGCACGGCATGCCCGGCATGCGCCGCAACGCCATCGCCGGATCCCCCGCGCGCGGCGGCGGAGCCGCCCACCTCCCCCGCGTTCTCGTACAGCAGCCTCGGGTCGCAGCAGACCTGCCGCAGACGCATGAGCTGGGCGAGCACCTGGATCTTGCCCGTGTTGAAGTCGACGTCCTTGGTCTTGTTGAGCGTGGCGCGCAGCTGCTGCTCGAGCGCGGCGTACAGCTTGCGCTGCTCGCCCTCCAACTGCACGGTGATGACGTTCTCGATCTTGTCGGGCAGATCCTTGAGCACCTGGGACTTGAGCCGGCGCAGGATGAACGGCCCGACGAAGGCCTGCAGCTTGGCCTGCGCCGCCTCGTCGCCGCTGAGGACCGGCATCTCGAAACGCTCGCGGAAGTGCGTGTAGCTGCCCAGGATGCCGGGCATGAGAAAGTCGAAGATGCTCCACAGCTCGCCGAGACGGTTCTCGATCGGCGTGCCGGTGAGCGCGAAGCGGTGCCTGGCGTTCACCGCGCGCACCGCCTTCGCCGACTTGGTGGCGGCGTTCTTGATGTACTGGGCCTCGTCCAACGCCATGCAATAGCAGGTGACGCCCTCATAGTCGGCGATGTCGCGGCGCAGCAGGTCGTAGGACGTGACCAGTATGTCCGGAACGGGGTCGCGGTCCTCCACCGACGCGGTCGACGCTCCCTGCCGCCCATCGTCAGTCTCGGAGCCGGGGCCGGCGCTACCGTCACCGCTACCGTCACCGGACCCATCGCCGCACGCACGGCGCGCCCCGTCCAGTATGGCCCGGCGCGAGGCCTTCGACCCGGCCACGACGGCGACCGTGAGTTCGGGCGTGAACTTGGCGGCCTCCGCGGCCCAGTTGTACACCAGCGACGCCGGGCACACGATCAGGCTCGGCCCGACGCGCCGGGCCTCGTCGCGCCGCGACAGCAGGTAGGAGAGCAGCTGCACGGTTTTGCCCAGGCCCATCTCGTCGGCGAGGATGCCGCCGAAGCCCTTGTCGCTCACCGCGTTGAGCCATCGGAACCCTTCGGCCTGATACGGGCGCAGCACGCCGGCAAGCGCGCCCGGCACCCGGTAGCGGGCCGGGTCGATCACGCGCAGATCGTCGAGATACCCGGTGAAGCTGGCATCCTTATCGGCCGCGCCGACCTGATGGTCCAGATAGTAGGCCTCGAAGGCCGGCACGGTGACCGGCCCGGATTCGAAGGCGTTGGCGCGCAGCCCCAGATCGTTCGCGATGTCGTCCACCGCGGTGGCGTCGACGGTGCGCAGATCCACGAACGAACCGTTGCGCAGCCGGTGGAAACGCCGGCGCTTGCGGTAGCTGGCTAGCAGCGCGGCCACATCCGCCGGGTCGATCTCGTCGGCGATCGGCGATATCTCGACCAGCCCGGATCTGACCGACAGGCCGACCCTGATGGTCGGTTTCGGCATGGCGCTCAACCCGTCGAAGGCCGGCGTGGAGAACACGTCGCCGATGCCGCGGAACACCGGCAGGCCCTCGGTCAGCAGATGGTAGATCGCCTCGTCGTCGGATTCGGGAATGCGCGCCGTTTCGCTGGACGGCCTAGGGAAATAGTGCAGCACGGCCTCCACGGCCAGCCGCTCCGCGCCCGCGTCGCGGCGAACGCCGCCGTTCGCGGCATCCGAACCGATGCCGTCGAACACATGGAACCGGGCGCCGCCGTACCTCGCCTGCACATCGCAGCTCACTCCCTCACGGTCGCGGTCGAGATAGATCTCGATGCGGCATGGCGCCTGCACCAGCCGGCGCAGCCGTTCCGGCAGCACGATGCCGAGACCGCCCCGGGACGGATCGCCCCCGGATTCCGGCGCGGCGCCGCCATCGTCCAGCAGCGGCAGGATGGTGCGCGCGAACGCGTCCACGTCGGCCGCGCTCAGAAACATCGACGCATGCTCGTCGTCCCCGCTCAGCAGGGTGATGAGCTCCCGGTTGGCGGCGAAGCCCGCGCCGCACCGGCGGATCACGGCCGGAGCGGTGTTCGCGGCGGCCTGCGAGCGGACGCGCATCAGCATATCCCACGCGTCTTCGGCCTTGCCGTCGTTCGGAACGATGTTCCCGTGCGACGCGGAGCCCGCGGCGCCGGCAGCGCCCGCGGCACCCGACCGATCACGCCGGCCCGCCTCCAGCACCGCGGGGGACATCGGCCGGACGATCACGTACGACGATCGCTGCCCGACGATGAACCGTTCGACGCACTGGGCATGGCTGATGACGTATCCGCTAGGTTCGCCGTCATCTCCAGATTCGCCGCCGGCCGGTTCCATCGCCAGCCCCAGCGCTGGGTCGCCCTCGACCACGCGCGACGGCGCCGTCTGCGCATAGTATCTGGAGGACGGCGCGTAGTCGACCGTCGCATCCGATCCGACGTAGACGTCGAGCAGATCGGCTATCTCATTGTCCGACAACCGCATTTCCGCAGCATCGGCCTTGCGCCGGTACAGGTAGGAATCGGCGTAGTCGTCGTTGATGCTGCTACGGATCGCGTCCGCGCGGTCCAGCACGCCGATCAGCGCCCGCGAGCGCGGGTCGAAGGCGTCGCGCGTGTGGATGAACGCGAGTTTCTTGCCGTAGGAGACGAACTCCTGATGCCGCACGGCCTGCAGCAGGGCGCGGATGTCCTTGACCACATAGGCGATGGACCGCGACGGCACCTGAATGCGCAGTCTGACGAAACAGCCCGTGTCGCGGCATTCCACGGTCGGACGCAGCGTGACGCTGCCGATCGGCATGTGACGCACCGCCTGCATGCCGCCGGCCGCGCCACCGGCGGTGCCGCCGGCGTCGGCGATGCTGCCGATCTCCTTGAGCAGACCGAGCTGGCGGTCCTTCTCCTGCTGCCGTAGGTCGGCTTCGCGCCGCTGCATGAACACCGCAAGCGCACGCGACGTGCGCCGGGCGGATTGGCGCGACGGCGCGCGGCCGGCGCCCAAAGCGCCTGACGCCACGCGCTGGAAGTCGTCCGGCCGCTCGTCGTAGTCCATGATGAGGGCGACAACATGCTTGCACACGCCGCGGAACCGGCCGTATGCGGGGCAGGTGCAGGACGAGTCCGCGATGTCGCCCGCGTCCTCGTCCACCTCGACCGAGACGCGGTAGTCGTCGGCGTACTGGTCGGCGCTGGTGACGAGCGCGCCAAGGCTGACGCCGGTATCGGTGACGGCATAGGTGCAGTCGTGCATGCGCCCGGAGGAGAGCACGTCGTGCGCGCGGTAGTAGGCGCTGCCGCTGCGGCGCTTGAGCACGTCGTCGTCGACGAGCTGCGTGCGCCCGTACGCCCCGTAGGTGCGGCCGAAGTCGTCGTCATCGTAGGAATCGCCGGAACGCCCGCCGAAATCACGGTATCCGCCGGTTCCGGAGCGCGATCCGTATACGGCCGCATGCCAATCCATCGTCCACCGCCCTTCGCCGCAAAGCCTGCCCTGACCCGCCATCCTACGCCGGTATCCGGCCCGATACGGTATTCCGACCGTACCATGCGCGAGGACGCGACGGCGACAGGGCCGCAACGGACGTGGCCCACGGCGAAGCCGGCCCGACTCCGGCGAGATGGCACCGGCCCGGCGCAACCGGCCCACGGTGAAGCCGGCTCAGCGCAGCTGCTGGGCGTTGTCGAGCAGCGCCGCCTTGAGATCGGATTCGATCTGGCGCATCTTGGTTTCGGCGGCGGCCCGGTTGGCCTTGCCCTGCTGCTGGATCTGCACGGTCTCCTTGAGCGTGGCGATCAGCTCGCTGTTGACGCGCTCAAGCGTCTCCGTGTCGATGACCGAACGCTGGTTGGCGCGTTCCGCGTCAACCGCGCCCTGATGGAGCGTGCGCGCGTTCTGCTGCAGCATCTTGTTGGTCACGTCGTCGGCCTGCTTCTGCAGGTCGAGCGCCTTGCGTTGGTTTTCCAAGCCGAGCGCGATCACCATCTGCGACTTCCAGACCGGAATCGTCGTGGAGATCGTCGTGTCGATCTTGTCGACGACGGTCTGGTCGGCGTTCTGGATGATCTTGATCTGCGGGGCGGTCTGCAGGGTCACGACCGACACCCGGTCGAGGTCGTCGAGCCGCTTGGCGAACCGGTCGAGCCTGGACTTGAAGTCGGTGAGCACCTGCGCCTGCATCGGGTCGCCCGACTCCTGCGCCTGAGCCTCGAGCTTGGGCAGCTGTTCGGCGTTGAAGTCGCGCAGCGCGCTCTTGCCGGCGAGCACGTACGTCTTCAGCTGCCGGTACTGCTCGGCGTTCTGCGCGTACATCGTGTCGTACATCGCGATGTCCGCGACCAGCTGGGTCTGCTGGCGCTCCAGATTGGAGACGATCTCGTCGATCTGCGACGACACCTTCTGGTAGCGCCGGCGCAGCCGGTCCACGCCGCCGAGCAGCGAACCGAGGATCGGCACATTGCTGACCGCGCCGAGTTCGGCCTTGTCGACCGTGGTGAGCAGCTCCTGCAGCAGGTCGCCGGCCTGCCCGGCGTCCTTGGAGCGGACCTTCGCGAGGATGTCGTCGGCGAAACTCGACGTCGCGCGCTGGGCGTCCTTCGCGTAGGAGGATTCGATGCCCTGCTTGGTGAAGTCGATCGCGTCAGCGAGCTGCGCGATGCGATCGCGGTCGGCCTGCGGCAGCCGCGCGATCTGGTCGTCGAGGTCGGTGGCCGGCGTCAGCGCGCCGTGCGCCGCGTCGAGCACCGATCCGTCGCCCGCGGAGATGCCCGCCGCCCCGTTGCCGTTGGCGGCCGCGGCGCCGGTCAGGTCGGCCAGGGAGATGTCCTGTACCATGTCATGGTCCTTTCGATAGGGTTGCGATTCGTTGGTGGAGGTCAGTGCGACAGGGCGCCGATCAGCGCCTGCATCGCGTCGTTGTTGGGCAGTTCGCTCACCGCGCCGATCTGGTCGAGCGTGCCGGGCACCTTGAAGCGGCTGATCGACGAGGTGCCGGTGAAATTCGCGGCGCGGAAGCCGTGGCGCTCCCACGCGAGCCGCTGCACGTCGTCGCTCGTCAGCAGGCGCAGCACGGCCTCGCCGTTGGCGCTCAGCGGGATGAACACATGCGTTGACCACACGGTCGGCGTCGGGTAGACGATCACCACATCGTCCTTGACCTGGTCCCAGGCGGTGGGGTTGTTGACGGCCAGATCGAGGATCTGGCTCTCGTAGCCGACCATCATCGGCTTGGAGCCGACGCCGAGGTTGAGGAACTGGTTGAACGAGTCCTCGGAGCTGGTCTCCATCCAGCCGGATTTGGAGAAGATCGCGGCGATGCTGGCGGCGTCGCGGGCCACGGACTCCGCGGTCGCCGGCTGCCCGCCGTTGAGCACGTTGGCGATGAGCGCCGCGTACTCGTTGCCGGAATTCGACTTGACCGGATCGGTCGAGTCGATGCGGAACTGGCCGTAACCGCTCGCCCATCCGACATCGGCCCAGGTCTTGTCGGCGACCATCGCGCCGATGGCCTTGGCCATGTCCATCGTGTACACGCCGCCGTCGGACCGGCTCATGATGCCGCTGCCGACCAGCGCGTCCGCGACCTGCCGGTGCGTGTAGACCACGATCGGCGAGTTGAAGACGATGTCGCCGGCCGAGGTGTCCACGCCCTTGGCCTTGCCGTATTCGACGGCCGCGCGCGAGGAGGGGAACAGGTAGTCCATGCCCTTGCGGTCGGCGTCCATCATCGCGAGCGAGCCGGCTTTGCGGTAGTCGAGCCGCAGGCCTTGCCGTTCGGCGAGTTTTCGGAACTCGGCGTCGTCGAACAGGCTGATCTTCTCGCCGCCGAGATAGCCGTTGACCTGCGTGAGCTCGACCGGCTTCGCGGGTTCGGGCTGCGCCTGGCGCCATACGGCGATGCCGCCGAACACGAGGAACACGGCCAGCAGGGCCACCAGGCCCGCGACCTTCGCCTTGGTCAGTTTCATCGACGCGCTCCTTTCTGCGATGCGCCGGACGGCGATGACGGTTGGCGTGACGGTTGCCGTGGCGGAAGCGCGCCCGGCGCGTCTTCCCGCACCGCGGGCGGGGCGTCCGGGCCGTCGGCGGCGTGGCCGCCCGCCTGATCGGCCTCGGCATCCGCAGCGCCGCCCGCCGGCTTATCCGGCATCACGTAACCGTCCATGCTCGCCAGCCGCACGATCGCCTCCGAATCGGCCGACAGGGCCAGCGTCTTCGCGGCGACCGCGCGCTGCAGCTCGCCGGCCGCCGTCATCTCCAGCGCCTGCAACGCCTCGATGGCCTCGTCGCGGGCCTTCGCGATCTGCGGGCCTACGCCGGAACGCTCCACATCGAGATACCCCTTGAGCAGGCTTTCGGTCTGCGCGCCGTACACGTTGATGTAGTGGCGCAACGTCTGGTAGGCGTGCGGATCGGTGTTCACGTACCGGATCAGCGCGTTCGTCGCCGCGATGAAGTCAGCTGCCTCCCCGTTGACCCGCCGATCGATGATCCGGCTCGACAGCTCGCCGATCGACGCGACGCGAGCGGTCGCCTCGTCGATGGCCCGAAGCGCGGCCTCGCCGTCCGGAACCAGTTCAGCGGCCATATCGCCGATCCTGCGGGGCCGTTCGGCGAGCGCCGACACCGCCACATAGCCGAGAACCGCCACCACGGCGCCGACGCCCAGCCCCAGCAGACCGCCCTTGAGCAGCACGAAGGCGAGCGCGCCGAGCACCAGCCCGGCGACGAACCCAAGCACTATGGGCAGCATCAGTTGTAGCCCTTCACCTGGCGGAACACGGCGGCCAGATCGCCGCTGCGGCCATCGAACACCTTCGCGTTGGACAAGCTGGCGATGTCCTTGAGCTGGTCGGGGTCGGCGTCGCCGAACATGATCGGGAAGATCGGCACCCTGCGCTCCTCGCTGCGGTAACGGTCCTGGAAGCTGCTGCGGTCGGCGGTCTCGGACTGGCCGTCGGTCATGAGCACGATGGCCGTGGTGTACCGGCCCGGGTCGCTCGGCATATTGGCGGACAGCGCCGCGTTGAGACCGTCGTAGATGTTGGTGCCGCCGTCCGCGGCCAGCTCCTCGGCATGGTCGAGCAGCGCCGCGGTGTCCGTGCCGTCGGCGCGCACCGGCGTCATCGCGGTCTGGTTGAACGGGATGAGGATGTTGACGTCGCCGTCGCCGGGTTCGATCATCGATGCGGTGGCTTCGGTCTTGTCGAGCGCGGCGTTGAGCCCGCGCACCACGCCGTCCTTGCCGTCTCCCGACATGGAGCCGGAATAGTCCACGACCCATACGGTCCAGCTGGGCTTGCGCAGATTGTGCTGATAGATGTTGAGCGCCTGGCTGATCACGGATGCGGCCGGCATCGGGATGGCCTTGAGCGCGTCGGAACCGGTGGTGATGCCCCATTCGGCGCGGAACGCCTGCTGCACGGCGTGGTCGGAGGAGTAGGCGAGCGTGCCGCCAAGCCCGGTGCGCCGGCCGGCACGCTCGAACAGGAGCTTGCAGTCCTTGGATTCGAGCGCCTTCGCGAAGGCGCCGTACGCATCGGAGACGGACTGGGCCTGGCCGCGGTCGACGTAGCCGAGCGGCGAATCGGAGACCGCGATGCCATCGGAGGGGTAGACGGCGAGCAGCGGATCCTTGCCGTCAGCGGTGAGCTGCTTGTCGGCGGCGATCACCAGCGACTCGTAGTTGACCATCGCGTCGAACCTGCCGGGATCGGCCACTACCATGTCCTTGAGCCAGTCCGACGACCCGGACGAGCGGTCGACGCCGGAGAGCAGGGTCTTGACGGAGTCCTGCAGGGTCGCGTCGTTGAGGTCGTCGGCGGTGAGGGCCTGGTTCTTGCCGCTCAGCGCGGTCAGGAACGCCAGGTAGGCAGAGGCGCCCGAATTCGACTGCGTGGCGCTGGTCATCGAGAAGGTGAGGTCGCCGGATTTGACCGCCTTGATCAGGTCGGCGGTGCTCACCGGCGTGGTGGTGCCGTCGCCGCTCGCCCACCCGAGGCTGACGGCCTTGGACTTGGCGATGCCGAAGACGATCGGCGTGGTGGAGGTGCTCTGCTGTTCCTTGACGATGTGCTTGGTGTCGCCCATCGAGATCCAGATCGAGCTCGCCGGCCAGACGGCGTCGTAGTCGCCGCCGCCGCCGTTCAGCGTGGTCATGATGTCGAGCGAGCCCATGTAGTCGAGCGTGACGGCGACCTTCGAGCTGTCGACCGCCTGCTGGATCGCGTCGGCGACCTCCTTGTTCTCGGAGCCGGACGCGATGCGCAGCGTCGCCATCGCCTTGCCCTTCGCCGGGGTGAAGGACTGCGTTTTGGCGCTGCTCGCGTTATTGCCGGTACCGCCGAACATGCCTCCCGATCCGTTGGTGGCGGAACATCCGCCGAGCGCCATGATCATGCCGGCGATCACCGTGGCCGCGACGAGCGCGACCGATCTCCTCATCGCCTTCGAAGCCGCCGTTGCCGAGCGCATCGCCGTTGAGTGGCCCATCCGCATCTCTTTCCGTGTCGTGATCCGAATACACTACGTACCCGTATTCACGACAATAGACATGCGGTCTAGCCCCGGGCGAGCGCTCGGTTACGCGAACATGAATTCATGCTGAATTCTGCATCCGACGGGGGTTTGCGGTGATATGGGCGGGATCGCGCCCATATCACCACCCTATCGCGCATTGCCTGACGTCTGGCTCCCCTCGTTGAGGGGAGCCAGAATTTGTTTGCACCTCCCCCCGTCAGGCGACGGCGGCCCAGTGGCCGGCGGTGACCTCGCGCAATGGCGGGATCGGCGCGCCGGGAACCGGGTCGAACGCGATGCGCGCCGATACTGCCGATAATGACGATGACTGGACCATGATGTTCCCCTCTCATTGTGATGTGCGCGGTATCCGCCTCGCGCAGGCGTTGCGCATCGACGTCTTGGGAAGCGTCGATGCGATGGAAGATGCAGCCAACCGATGGATGCGCCGAGGGGGCACACGGTATGGGGATACCGGCTCCCCCGGTTTTCGGCCGGCATGATGCGGGCCACTTACACAGGCAATCACCAGCAGGCGTTCGAGGATGCCGATCCGCATCCATCGCGCGCATCCATCGAATGGGGGGGGACAACGATGGCAACCATAACCATAACGGCGGCGGATGCCGCCACGGATACCGCCGCACTGCATGCCACGGCTACCGCACCGGCCGCCACGCCGGCCGACGTCGCGGCGGCCAAACGGTTCGTCAGCGATTTCGTGGACCGGTCGCTGCCCGAGTACCAGAAGATCTCACTGGCCATTCACGACAAGCCCGAGGTCAGCAACTACGAATTCTTCGCCTCGACCACGCTCGCCGACCAGCTCAAGTCCGAGGGCTTCGACGTGACGGTCGGCGTGGCCAGCCACCGCACCGGATTCGAGGCGGCCTACGATACCGGCAGGCCGGGGCCGACCGTCGTGTTCCTCGCCGAATACGACGCGCTGCCCGGCATCGGCCATGGCTGCGGGCACAGCGTGTACGGGCCGAACTCGTCGCTGGCCGGCGCCGCGCTCAAACAGGTGATCGACCGATTCGGCGGCCAGGTGCGCGTCGACGGCACTCCGGGCGAGGAAGGCAGCGAGAACGGCAGCGCGAAGGGCGCGTCGACGAGGGCTTCTTCGACGATGTGGACATCGCCCTGTGCGCGCACCCGGCCAACGGCGGCAATCACCTGTCATCGCGCAACCTGGCCTGCCAACCGGTCGATATCGAGTTCAAGGGCAAGGCGCCACACGCCTCGGGCAGCCCCGAACTCGGCATCAACGCGCTCGACGGCGTGATCCAGACCTTCAACTCGATCAACGCGCTGCGCCAGCACCTGCCCAAGGACGTGCGCGTCCACGGCATCATCACCGACGGCGGCGGGCTGCCCAACGTGGTGCCCGACTACGTGAAGGCCAAGTTCTATCTGCGGTCCGCGTCAGTGCCGGGTCTGAACGCGCTGCGGCGCAAGGTCGAGAACATCGTGGCCGGCGCGGCGCTGGCGACCGGGGCCAAGGGGAGCCTGACGCCGTACCAGCATCAGGTGGACAACATGATTCCGACGCCGCTGTTCGACGAGGTGTGGGAGCGCAACGCCGTATCGCTGGGCCAGCGGGTCGAGCCGACCGATCAGGACAAGGTCAGCTTCGGCTCGAGCGACGTCGGCAACGTCTCGCAGGTGGTGCCCACGATCCAGCCCTTGTTCGCCATCTCGCCGGAGCGGCTCGGCGGGCACAACGAACAAGTGGCCGCGGCCGCGGCCAGCGAGTTCGGCCTGGAATCCATCCGATGGTCGTCGAAGGCGCTGGCCTACACCGCGCTCGACATCATCACGAACCCACCGTTGCTGGACGCCATCAAACGCCAGCACGCCGAGCGCGTGGCGCGCCAGGAGCAGGACGCCGCCGGGGCGTGAGGCGAAGCGGCATTCAAGTGGCGCGTATGGAGGGATCGGCGATCTGAGGGGCAGAATAGGCCCCCTGCAAACCTCGTTCGGCGATCTGAGGGGCAATACCTCCGTCACCGATGCCTCATCATCGCGCTGTTGCCGGCCCGGCCCCTTGATATCTCGACTATGGATAGCGTAAGAGTTGCCCCTCAGATCGCCGAACGAGGTTTGCAGGGGGCCTATTCTGCCCCTCAGATCAAATATTCGCCGACGTTGCTCGCCCTTGGCGCGCAGATGGAACGTCTAGGCCGCCGGGGCGGCCGACCGGGACGATCTGATCACACCACTTCGCCCGTCTTCAGTCGCGTGCCGCCGCTGCGGCGCTGGTGACGCGGGCCATGAACCGGTCGATGAACCGGGGCACGTCCACGCCGAGCGCGACTCGCGTATGCTTGTCCGGTTCCTGCCACCGGGACCGGTCGCCGATCGTGCGGCCGCGGAGCGCGCCCCTCCAGATCGACCTGGAGATCGAACCGGAACGTGGTGACCAGAGACGGGTCCAATGCGGCCGCCACCGCAAGCGGGTCGTGCAGCCCGCAGCCGTGGATCTCCGGTTGATGACTGAGGTAGAAGTCGATGTAGTAGTCCGTCATCGTCACCGGGAAATCCCCCGCCCGGGTGCCAAGCGCCTTCCACTCATGCGCTTGGGAGCGGGTCAGGGACGTCTGATGCGTCGCGTCCAGACCGATCATGGTGGTGCGCGCGCCGCAGCGGAACAGGTAATCCGCGGCCTCCGGATCCTGGCTGATATTCGCCTCGGCCACCGGGCTCACATTGCCGGGCAGGGTCAGCGCCCCGCCCATCAGCGTGACGTTCGCGCCCGAGTCCTTGAGATCCGGGGCGTCGCGGAATACGGTCGCCATCGTCGTCATCGCGCCTGTGGCCACGATCGTCAGATCCGGGCCGTACCTGCGCATCGCATCGATGATGAAACCGACGGCCGACCCCGGTTTCTCCGGCAAGCGCGGCGAATCGGGAATCACTGCACCGCCGAGGCCATTGGGGTGATGGACGAGCTTGGAGTTCGCGGTCGCGGCCCGAGGCTCGCCGCCACGCCAGCCGTCCTCGCCCCCCCTGCCTGCCAGCGGGCGTAGCTTGCGGACCTCTCCTCTTCGCCGACGGGGCCGACTCCCGGCAGCGTCTCCGGCGCGAGTGGATGGTCGACGCCCGGATACACCGGCACGTCGTCGCGGCCGAACAGGTGCAGCACCGCAAGGGCGTTGCGGGCGGCCAAGGGCACGGACACGTTGCCATACGTGGCCGTGATGCCGATCAGATCGGCCTTGTCCGCGCTGCCAACCGCATAGGCGATCGCCAGCGCATCGTCGATGCCCGTATCCAAATCAAGAATCAGTTTCCTGCGCATATTCGCGCCTTTCCCTTTGCGGTATTCCGGTGAGTCACAGCCCGCGTTTGACGAGCCCGTCGAGGATGGCGTCGGAGGACTCCCCAAGCCTCAGGCCTATGACGTCGACGCGGCGCAGCAGATCTCGGGTTTTCAGGGTGTCCATGCTCATTTCGCCGGTGTAGACGGCTGCAAGCCCCGATTCGTAGGCGCGCCGCACGCGGGCGGATTCCTTGCTGGCCTCGAGGCAGTACCGGCGCATGTCGGCGCCTTCCGCGGTCACGGCGAGTTCCAGATCGTGCAGGGCGACGTTCACGTGGGTCAACGCGACATTGGCGTGTTCGCCGGCATATCCTTTCCAAAGATGGATCTCGCGTATGAAATCGCGGGTGTTGTCGAGCACGTCGTCGATGGATCGGGAGAAACGGAACAGATCCTCACGGTCCAACGGCGTGGTCCAGGCCTTGGCCAACGCGTGAACGACCTTGGAACGGACCTCGTCCCCCTCGTGCTCGATATCGTTGACGCTCTTTCTGGATTCATCGACGCTCAGATGCCCCTCGACGGCGTCCAACGCGATGGACACTCCTTTGCGGGTTGTCATCACCTGTTCCCGGAGCAGCCCCATGACAGGATCCTCTGCGAGCGCGTTCTTGGCGCTGAACCACGGCATTGTGGCACCTTCTTTCGTTCATTGTCGCGGCGAAGGCAGCGGCCTCTGCGTTTCCGGACCGGCCCGGAACGGGCGCCGTTTCAGGCTGATCCGGAAACGCAGAGGGGCCGCTGAGGGGAAATCGCGGAGAACCGCCGGAATCAGGCGATGACCCGGCGATACTCGTCGAGTTTCTCGGGCCAGTCGGTCTGGATGACGTTGGCGCCGAGGGTGAGGAGCGCGCCCCACCCATGCTGGGGTCCTTCGAGGATGGAGCGGGTGTCGTCCATGCCCTTGAGACCGCAGTATCCGTTGCCGAGGTCGAGGGCGTTGACGAAGCTGTACAGGCCGTGCTCGCTGATCGTGCGGAAGACCGCGGGGTCGGCGAGCGGGGTGTCCTCGGTGGCGGCCACGAGTTCCACGCCGACGGTGTTGATCCGCTCGTCGCCGACGAACAGGTCGAGCTCGTCGGGGCTCTGGATCATGCCCATGAACATGTATTTGGTCTCATGGTCGTGAAGGGCCTGCTGGAACCCCTCCGCGACGGGGCATTTGAGGATGAGCTTGCGTTCGAGGTGGAACTGGTCGAGCCAGTCGAGGAACCCGGTGCTCCAGTAGCGCCAGGAGCGATCGATGTTGATGAGGATGTCCGGCGCGTTCGACAGGATGTGCGCGACCCTCTCGACGTTGCCGTAGTAGGCGCCGGGATATTCGGTGTAGCGCAGTTCGTCGAGCTCGGCGGCGGTCTTGGACAGGATGTCGTCAGTGATGCGCAGGCGGGCCATCTCGGTGCCGTCGTGGAAGGCGAAGTATTCGCCGTCGGTGGAGCGGATCACGTCGATCTCGGCGATGTCGGCGTTGACCTTTGTGGTGGCGATGACGCCGTTGAGTGTGTTCTCGCGGATATCGCCACGCGGCGTGCCGCGGTGCGCGGCGATGACGAACGGCGATTGGTCGCACGCCCGGTTGAGATCGATGTTGATGTCCGCGTACCGTTCGCGGCCGAATCGCGGCGCGGCCGTCTTGGTGCTCATGTCGGCTCCTTTGTTGCTGTCTTGGGGAAAAATGGAATTCGGGCCGTCCCGCCCCGGTATAGGCAACCGGGGCGGGACGGCGAAAGGGACTGTTTACCGGCGCGGGATCACTTGCCCGCGGCCTTGTTGTAGGTGGCGATGTCCTTGGCGGACTGGGTCTGGGCCTCCTGCATGGCGGTCTTGAGATCCTTGGAGCCGCCGACGACCTCGTTGAAGGAGGCCATCACGTCCTTGCGGATGGACGGGTAGGCGCCGGTACGGGCTCCCAGCGACACGCTGGTGGACGGGTTGGTGGCGAGCTGGTCGTAGAAGACCTTGACGTTCGGATCCTGAAGGCTCTCCTTGCCTTCGGCCTCGTCGGCGGCCTTGGTGTTGGCGAACAGGTTGCCGGAGGCCTTGGCGAACACGGCTTGGGCGTGCGGGGTCATCATGTACTTGCCGAACTCCCAGGTGGCCTTCTGTTCGGCCTCGGAGTGCTCGGCGGCCACGATCCACAGCGAGTTGCCGCCGATCGGGGTGCCGGCGTCCTTGTTCGCGCCGTCGTGCGGGAACTGGGCGACGGTCACGTTCTTGGAGGAGCTATCGGGCAGCATGGAGGTGTAGGAGGCGGAGGAGGTCAGCACGACGCCGACCTTGTTGGAGGTGAAGGCGGTCGTCATCGAATTGGAATCGGTGCCGGGGTTGAGCGCGACGCCGTCCTTGAACATGTCGACGATCTTCTGGAACATGTCGAGCTGGGTCGCGGAGGTCATGTTCACGCCGGTGACGGCCTTGCCGCCGCGGCCGTTGTCGGGGGTCGCGATGAGCTCGCCGTGGCTGGCGGAGAGTTCCTCCAGGATCCACGAGTCGACCATGTTCATCGAGAAGCCGTAGGCGCCGGTCTTCTCATGGATGGTGTTGGCCCAATCGACGACCTCGGCGAAGGTGGTCGGCGGGTTGGACACGTCCAGGCCGGCCTCCTGGGCGAGCTTGTTGTTGATGTAGGTCACGGGCTGGCTGATGGCGAACGGCAGGGACAGCAGGCCGTTGTCGTCGCTGTAGTACTTCAGCGCGACCGGCTGCAGGTCGGCCGTATCGAAGTCGGAGTCGCCCTCGGCGAACTTGTAGACCGGGGTGGTCATCTTGCTGTCGATCATGTAGCCGGTCGAGGTGTCGTTCATCTGCAGGATCGAGGGCGTGGACTTGGCCTGGACGGCGGCGGAGAACTTCTGCTGCACGTCCGCGTAGGAGCCCTGATAGGAGGCCTCGACCTTGATCTTGCCCTTGTTGGCGTCGTTGAACTCGGAGACGAGCTGGTTGATGGCGTCCACGGCCGGGCCGGAGTTCGAGTACCAGAACGTGACGTTCTGCTCGCCGCCGTTCGCATCGGCGTTCGTGTTCGACGAGGAGCCGCAGGCGGACAGTGCGAGCATGGGTAGGACCGCGATGGCGGCGGCCTTCAGCAGCGTTGACTTCCTCATGGTGATTTCCTTTCTTGTTGCGCCGGATGGGCCGTTCTGGCCTCCGACAGAAAAATCTGTTCATCGGCGCCCGGATGGCGCCATGCGTGCTTTGGACCGGATGGCCCGGTCCGGGTTGACGTTGGATTCTCGGACCGCCCGCGAGGGGCGGAGGATGGGCTACTTGATGCTTCCGGCGACGCTCATGCCGCGCAGGAACCGGTTGAACAGGAGCGTGAGGATCATCGCCGGGATGACCGCGATGGCCGCGCCGGCCAGGACCACGCCGATGTTGGAGCCGTCGGTGCCGCTCAGCTGGGTGATGCCGATCTGAATGGTGCGGTGCTCGGGCTTGTTGGTCACGAGCAGGGGCCAGAAGTAGCCGTTCCACGCGGCGACCATGGCGTTGATCGTCGCGGCGATGATGGTCGGCTTGACGATGGGCAGGAGCACGTCGATCATGAACCGCAGATGGCCGGCGCCGTCGATCAGCGACGCCTCGCGCAGCTCCTTGGGGAAGGAACGGAACGCCTGGCGGAACAGGAACACGGTGAAGCCCTGCACCAGGAACGGCAGGAAGATCGCCGGGATCGTGTCCATGAGTCCCCAGTTGGCGATGTTCAGGTAGTTCGACAGCAGGGTGGTCTCGCCAGGCACCATCATGCTCATGAGGAAGACCATCATCCACATTCCGGGCCGCCTCAGATTGCAGAATACAATGGCGTAGGCGGCGAGGAACGCGGTCACGATCTGGCCCGCGGTCTGGCAGACGGTCACGACGATGCTGTTGCCCAGCTGCTGGGTCAGGGGCATCTGGGACATGGCGCGCATGAAATTGCCCAGGGTGAAGCCCTTGAACAGGCCGTTGGCGTCGAAGAAGAACGCGCCGACGTAGATGTACAGAACCGGCAGCATGACCAGCACGGTCACGATCAGGGCCAGCACGGCCCACAGGCCCTGGCTCACGGGGGAAGTCTTGCGGATCATCAGTAGTTCACCTTGCCTTCCAGGAAGCGGAACTGCAGCAATGTCAGGACGAACACGAACAGGAACAGCACGATGCCCAGCGCGGACGCGATGCCGAAATTCGCGCTGCCCGCGTTGAACGCGGTGGTGTAGATGTTGTAGGTGATGGTCGTGGTCGCCTGGCCCGGTCCGCCCTTGGTCAGGATGTTGATCTGGGCGAACGCCTGCAGGGCCTCGATGCATGTGGTCACGGCGATGTAGAACAGCGTCGGTGTGATCAGCGGCAGCACGATGGACCACTGGATGCGGGCTTCGTTCGCGCCGTCGATGCGCGCGGCCTCCAGGATCTCCTGGTCCACGCCGTCGATCGCGGCGCACAACAGGATCAGCGCGAATCCGAGACCGGTCCAGATGGTCACCAAGGTGACCGTGAAGAACGCCCACTTCGCGTCGGTGAGGAATCCGATTGGCCTGATGCCCAGTTTCTCGATGATCGAGTTGATCACGCCGCTCGAGCCGAACAACGCCAGGAAGCCCAGCGATGCGGCCGCCACCGAGACGCTGACGATCGAGGTCATGGCCACGCGCAGTATCTTGATGCCCATGATGTGCCTCGTCAGCAGAATCGCCAGCAGCACGCCCAAGGCGATGCGCCCCGCCACGACCAGCACGGCGTAGAGGAACGTCTGGATAAGCACCTTGACAAACGCCGGGTCCGTAAAGACCGTCCTGTAGTTCTCCAGCCCGATGAAGCCTGAGGGCGAACCGAAGATGTCCGTGCCCTGCATGCTCATCATCACCACGCGCACCAGCGGGCCGAACACGAACACGACCAGCAATGCCAATGCCGGAACCAGCATGACCGCACCGATCAGGCGATTCTTCGCAACGAGAACGTTCGCCGTGCGTCCGCCGCGCGTCTTGGCGCCGTGCGGGGATTGCGACGAATGGGTTGATGAGGCCATCTCGCGCTTCCTTTCTTTCTCCGGCTCCGGCGTTGCCCTGCCGAGAGCCATGGGGTACACCCCGTTTACGTCTTTTGGTTGTGACCCGTGTCCGTTTCCGATGCCGGACGCGGTGTATCAAGTTGCCGATTTGCTTCTGTATTCGTTGTTGCTTGATTCGTTGTTGCTTGGGGCGACCCCATCTTCGGAGCGCTCCCAGTAGTTCATAGTATATCCTTTCGACATAAGAAAGTCTAATCGATGATATACCGCCATTTTTAGGCTACAGATGAACGTTCTCTGAATTCAGTGCTAATATCTAGAAACTCAATAATTACAGTATCGGGAGCGTTCTCAGCAAGGAGGGTGAGATATGTGGATTGTTCCCATGTTGGCATTGGTGTTCTGCCTGCTCGGAGGAAGGAACGACGGGTCCCCTCTGGTGGCCATCAGGCTCAAGGCCTCGCGCCGCGTCACGGCGGTCCCCTTCCTGATGCTGGCGGCGGCCGTGGCTGTGCTGCCGGCCGCCAACAGCCGCGTCGGGGAGACCATCGTCGCCATGGTTTCCTCCGAAGGGTCCGGCGGACAACGTCCGCTCCTGCTGGCGACGGTGCTCGTCGCCGCATCGGCCACCCTGCTGGTGCTCAACGGAGGCGGCGTGCCCACCTCGATCACGCTCGCCCTGGTCGGGGCGTCCTCCGGAGCCGGTTCCGCCGGCGGGCACCCCCAATGGCATCTGGTGCTGCGGGTCCTCGGGATAGCGATACTTTCGCCGCTGGTGGCGTTCGCCATCTCCCGCACCATCTATCTGCTGTTCCACTCCAGAACCCCGCAGTCCTCGACCATCATGGTCTTCCTCGGGTTCCTGCTCACCTGCATCGCCTATGGCAGCAATGACGGGCAGAAGATGGTCGCCCTGTTCGGCACCGCCATGGGAGTCGATCTGGGCGCCGTCACGCACAGCGCCGCCATCACCGCAATCGTCACCGCGGCATTCCTGATCGGTGTTCTCACCGGCATGCCCAAGGGAGCCGCCGCCCTGCAGCGCGGCACCATCGTGCCGGATTCCAGACAAATCTGGGTCACGTTGTGGGCGGCCTCCGTCGCCGTGCTCGTCAGCTCGGCGCTGGGAAGCCCGGTCAGCATGACCCAGTCCATCTCGGGCGCGCTCATCGGCACCTGCCAGACGAACGACTGGCGCAAGGTCCGCTGGGGAGAGGCGCGCAGGATCCTCATCGCATGGGCGGCGACCCTGCCCATGGCCTGGATCCTGGGCTATGCCGCAGCCAACGGACTCGGCTTGCTGCCGCTGTGAAGTATCCGTCGGGCGATGGGCTCGTGCCGCAGGATACGGCTGCCGTTCCGCCTATCGCCCGTCTATTGCCCGTCTTTCCAACGCGGCAGCGCCACGGTGCGCCCGTGGATGAACTCCCCCTTGACGGGCAGCGCCTCCACGGCATGGTCCCCGCCATCCAGGCGCTCGAGCACCAGATCCACAGCGCGGGAACCGATCTCATCCAGGGGCTGCCGATATGTGGTGAAGCCAAGGTACGGTGACGCGAGCGGGCCGAATCCGTCATAGCCGGTGACGGACACATCCTGCGGCACGGAGACATCGCGCCTGCGCAACTCGTCCATCACGTTGAGCATGACCACGTCGGAGGGGCACATATACGCGGTGATCCTGGGGTGGCACAGCACCTCGTCCACCAGCGACCCAACCGCTTCGGCCCCCTTCATATCCACCACCTTCACGCGGATGCCGAGCTGCCCGAGCAGCTCGATCATGGCCATGCCACGGCCGTACTGGCTGACCGAGTATTCCCTGGGCACCAGAAACACCGCCACCTCCCGGTGACCGAAGTCGTGGACGTATTGCGCGAGCCTGCGGCCGCCGTCCTCCTCATCGCAGAACACCGAGGACACGGTGCGCGTCGTGTCCTCATGCCCGGCCATCACGAACGGGATCCGGTCGATGAACGGCATGAAATCCTCCACCGAAAGCATGGCGGAGCATACGATCAGCCCCTCGACGCGCAGGGCGATCAAATCGCGCAGCGCCTGGCGCGCATCGTCCGCGGACAGCTCCTCCACGCCGCTGATGGACACCATCTGATAGCCCCGCTCGCGCGCCCGCTTCTGCATGGCGCCCTGAAGGAACCCATAGAAAGGCAGCTTCGCGTTCCTGACCACCACGCCCAGCGTTTTCGTGCGCTTCGAGGCAAGCCCGCTGGCCATGGCGCTCGGCACGTATCCGAGCTTCTCCGCCGCGGCGAGCACACGGTCCACCTTCTCCTGGCGCACGCCCCCCTCGCCGCGCATCACGCGGGAAACCATGGACTTGGAGACGCCGGCCTCCGCAGCGACATCGAAAATCGTCGGCTGCCTGCTCTCTGCGGCCTCCATGCTGCCTCCTCATCGTCGCAATATGCAACACTGCAAGCGACGGGACCTCGGCCCCAATCCGCAACGCTGCCCGTTGCCCCGCCATCTCGACACAATGGCCTTTTCTTAGAGATTACCGCACTTTACGCCGGAGTATCGGCGTGGTTTCGTTGGACAGTCACGGTTCGAGATCTCCGTCTACGGCAAGAAATTCCATGAGGTTGAGATGCCGTATACCGTTCTTCTGGTCCGGTAGAGGATCGAGGGTGAACAGGTAGCGAGGATAATTGTCACGGATGTAGTGGAAGGGCCGGTATTCGCGTTCCTCAACCGCGGGATCCGCGATGGTGCGGGATACCTGGATGTACCAGTACATGTTGTTCCGCCTCACGATGAAGTCACACTCGAGACGTCCGATCCGGCCGACGCTGACCTGATAGCCTTTCGCCCGCAGATGCGTGTACAGAACATTCTCCAAGGCCGGTCCGTAGCTGATCTGCGCATTCGCGTTGCACGCGGTGTAGATGCCGGTGTCGGCCAGATAGAATTTGTCCCCGCCGCGCAGCATGCGCCGTGATTTGAGATCGAAGCGCGGGCACCGGTACAGGATCTTCGCATCCTCAAGAAGCTTGAGATACTTGGACAGGGTTTCCCGTTTGATGCGCACGTTTTCCGTGTGATGCAGGTAGTCGATCACGTTGGACAGGTTGGTGGGCGCCGCATAGTTGTTGATGAAGTACGACTGCACACGGTCGAACAGGGCGACATCCTTGATCTTGCGTTTCGTACGCACGTCTTTGTCAAAGATCTGGGCGACAACGTCGTGGATGTACGCGGAACGCGCCTGCTCGTCATCGATCGACGCGGAACGCGGGAAACCGCCGTTCGTCAGATACTCGCGAAAAAGCAATGGCGAACTGTCCGCAGGCAATCCGAGGAATTTGCGCATGCCTAGATATTCACTGTATGAGAGCGTGAACATCCCGGTCTCGACGTATCGTCCAGTCGGCTTCGTGACCAGATCGCCCGACAGCAGGTACGAGTTCGAGCCGGTCAGAAAGATCGACGTGCCTCCATCCTCCCGGATGGCGTTGATGAGCGGCTCGAAATCACGCACGTTCTGCACCTCGTCGACGAATAAGTAACGCAGGCCATCGCCGGCATCGGCCATCACGGCATCAATGGCCCGCCCCAACTGATCGATGGTGCGCACGGAGCGGTATTCGCGCCGGTCTAGGTTCAAGAAGACGATGTTGGATTCCGGTACGCCGCAATCACGCAATTCGTCCGCGACCGAACGAAGCAGGCATGATTTGCCACAACGTCTGATGCCCGTGATCACCTTGATCAGGTCGTCGGCGTCATAGAACGGGCGCAGTCGCGACAGATACCGTTCGCGCCGATATATCTTGCTCTCGGCCATGCGGTCCCCCACGAATCAACAGATAGTTATGGGGGCTATTCTCGCAAAAAGTATCGACAATAATCCCCATAACTATCTCATTCTGCGATATGAATGCATATACCAAGGCGGACTCGATCTCAAAGCCGTCGTTACCGCCTAACCATCACCCATCACAAACAGCGAATAGCCAAAAAGAATGCCGGTTCAAAGAACCGGCATTCCGAAGCCACGGACATCGATCCATGTACCGCCCTACTTGACCGCTCCGGCAGTTAGCCCCTTCGACAGGGTACGCTGGAACAGCAGGAAGAATACAATTGCCGGGATCAACGACACCAGGCTTCCGGCATTCAGCGTCGGCACATCCATGACTTTGTCTCCTCGCAACGACGCAATGGCCAGCGGAATCGTCTGCACATCGTTCGAGTTCAGGAAGATCAGCGTGAAATAGAACTCATTCCACGTCCAGATGAAGAAGAATACGAACAACACCGAGCAGGTCGGCCTTAGGATCGGGAATACCACCTGCCACAGGGTGCGCCATCGCCCGGCACCGTCAATCTGCGCCGCTTCCAACAACTCGCGCGGAAATGTCGATGTGACAGAGCTGAGCAGGTATGTACCGAACGCCATGTTCATGATGCCGCAGATGATCACGATCGTCCATCCGGTATTCGTCATGCCCACTGCCTTGAACAGGTAGAACAACGGGTACACGAATCCTTCTCCCGGCAGCATCGTCAGGATCATGTACAGTCCGACGATGAACGCACTGCCACGAATGCGACCGATGCCGAGAGCAAACGAATTCAGCACGGACAGCGCAACAGCCAGCAATGCCGAACATACTGCAATCCACAGTGAGTTCCAGAATTTCAACGGGAAGTTGGTACGTTCCCAGAACCGGATCAGACCACCGAAATACAACTGCTTCGGCAATGTCAACGGTCCATTCTGCGTATAGTCGGCCGACGTCTTAAACGAGTTCAGGAGCATCAGCAGCAACGGGCTCAAAATGACCACCGCCAATAGCACACACAGAATCAGAACCACCCATGCCATAGGCGACCGTCGTATACGCTGCCGACCAACCGCCACGGTCTTGCCTGCCGCCCGCTTCTTGGTCTGCTTGCGTTCGATCCGCACCATTCTGGCACGAATGCCTTCTTCCAATCCGGCCTTTGCCGTCAACACACTGCTCATGCTGCGACCCCCTCGTTTTCTTTCGCCTCGGCTCGATTCTGGAATACATAGATGATCGCCGCCACGATGGTAATGATGACCGCCAATACACTGGCGATGGCAGCACCGTACCCGATCTGAGAACGTACGAAGAACATATTGTACGAGTAATACGACGGCACATAAGTCATGTTCTGCGGCCCGCCTTTCGTCAGTACGTAGATCGGCCCAAACAACTTCAACGCAGACACCGTGCAGGTGAGCACCACCACAAAAATCTCCGGTTTGATCTGCGGGATCGTGATGGCCGTGAACCGACGCCACCAACCCGCACCGTCCAGTGACGCGGCTTCGTACAGTTCGGGATCGACACGTCCCAACGCTGACATGAAAATCACAACGGGATAACCGATCTGCGACCAGATGACGAATAGCATGACCGCATACATGGCAATGTCCGGGTTGCCCAGCCAATCCGGAGGCTGAGCCAACCCGAATACGCCGGCAAGAATACGATTAATTGCACCGGTCTGCGTGTTGAGGATCCATCCCCAGAGGATTCCGGCGACGCCGACGGGAAGGATCTGAGGAATGTAATAGCAGGCACGCAGGAAGCTTGCGGTCTTGCCTCCGAATACACGTCCGATGTAATCGAACAGCACGGCGGCGATGATCAGTCCGAACAACGTTGGGATGACCATCATTGCGATAATGCTATACAGCGAATTGGCGAACGATACCCAGAACTGGTCGTCATGCAGCAGGTCGATGTAATTGCCCAAACCAACCCAACGCATCCGACTGCGGCCGCCACGCCAACTGAAGAACGACAGTGCCAGATTCGAGATAAACGGCACCACCAGTATGACGACGGTGCCTATCGCGCCAAGGAACAGATATCGACCGTAACCTGCTCTTCTATTCCGCTCGTAGAGACGTTCCTGCGCCGTCAGGGTTGTTCTCTTACTCATGTGTATCACCATTTGTTCCCATGTCAGAAGCCGATGGTCTCCGATCGACGCGGATGCGGTCACATTGTCAGACCGCATCCGGCATGACCGGAGACCTATACGGCGTCACTCCACGCCCAGATCCTTCTTGCCCTGGTCGTAGGCCTTTTCAATGACCTGCAGAGCCTCGTCGGGATTCGACCTCTGGTTGATCAGTCCCTGCAATGCCGCGTGCAGCGCGTCGGTCATCGTGGCTGCCGGCCATGACGGGTAATAGGCCAAGGCGTCGTTCTTCAAATACGAGTCAAAGATGCCCGTGAATGCGGTGACCTGCTCCTGCTGCTTGTCATAGGTGCCGGAAGGATTCTTCAGTTCATCCGGTAACGAAGCGAGGTCAGGGTCACCTTGATGGTTAAGAGGAAGACCGCCCTCAGTGGCATACATATTCTGGACATCCTGATTGGTTAACAGGAAGTTGGCGAATTTCGCGGCAGCATCCTTGTTCTTGGAAGACTCCGGAATGGACCACAGTTTGGCCGCACCGCCTGTAGCCAGTTTCTCAGTGCCCGGAAAAGCCTTGACCACAGCGGCGAATGTCGCGTCCTTCAGTACACGCCCGAATTCCCAAGAGCCGGTAATGACTACCGGGAACTTGCCGGCGCAGAACTGGCTGATCATGTCCTCTTCGGTCTGAGCGGCCGCCGTGTTCGGGATATAGCCCTTGTTAACCCATTCGGCGTAAGTGTCCGCCGCATACTTCGCGGGACCGGAATCCCAAGCCACCTTGTGCTCGAATGACTGGTAGTCCTTCACCCATTGACGGTCGGCCTTCGTCAGCGCCAGCTGATACCACAGATGTTCCGCATTCACTGCGCCGTCAGTGGCGATAGGTGTAATACCCTTGTCCACAAACTGCTGTAATGCGCTTTCCAGCTCTTCAAACGTCTCCGGAACCTTGATACCGTTCTGGTCGAACATACCCTTGTTGTAGTAGACCATGCCGCCGAGCTCACCATTGATCGGCACACCGTACCAATCGCCCTTTTCGGACATGATGCCGCCATTGTCGGCCTGATACTTGGCGATCGTCTGCACCGATTCCGGCAGAATCTTATCCCAGCCGTACTGTTTCGCATAATCAGTCATATCGGAAAGCACACCCAACGAGGCCAGATTGCCGACAGTGGATGTGCCCTGCTCGTATAGCACCAGATCCGGGGCATCATCCGTCTGCAGTATCAACTGCGCATTCTTGACCATCTGGTCGTAGTTCAGATATACCGGCTTGATCTGCACGTCCGGGTTATCTTTCTTGTACAACGCAATCGCGCGCGTAACGAGATCATCCTTGTCGCTTGAGCCGTACCACCCGATTTTGAGTTCCCCTCCGCTGGGTTGCGCATCGTTCCCGCTGCCGCATGCGGCGAACGACCCTACCATAGCCAGCGCCGCGACCGAAGCGGCGAACACCTTCAACTTGCTTTTCATTATTGCTACCTCTTTGTATGCGAATCGAATCAATGCCAATGGGATGCGCGGATGCATCCCTCATACCGAAATACCGGTCTGCGCAACCTCCTTCGTCATTGCGATCAAGACTCATGCCGGACAACGCTGATGCAACATCGCGCCGTTTGCGCCGTCCGAAGCTGTGCTTCACAGTACACAGCGGACATCGCACATGTCACACTGTTCGCGGCCATGCGAAAAAATTCACCGGCACGATATCACATGCGAAAAATTGCGCATCATGAATGATCCATCCGATTACCGGATATAGGCCATGATCCTAAATGGCCGTTGACTGTCGTCGAACAATACGACATGGTAATTTGATGATTCCCGGGACCGGCTTATATCCTTGCGATGAACGCAGGATAATTCTTGCGGCCATCTTGTCGATGTCATCCAATGCATTATCGAAACTCGTGATCGTCGGCAGCCTGCACGTGCAGATGATATCCCAGTTGTCCCTATCACGATCACGTCTTCAGGCACATGCAAACCATGCTCCTCAATGGAGTCTATGGCGCCCCTCGCCAGCAAATCATTCATGCAATATACCGCGTTGACGCGCGGGTTCGAGGCAAGTATCATATCCATGCTCCGGCGTCCCCACTGTTCGGTCCAATCGTTGAACCGGATAGGCGCCGCAAGACGCAAGCCGGCATCCGCCATCGCCTGCTTGACACCGGCCGCGCGTTCACGACTCGCCAGGAATCGCTCATCGCCACCGATAACAGCAATACGCGTACGCCCGAGCGACAGGATCTCATTGATTGCCGATTGCCCAGCGCTCAGATTGTCACAGATGATCGACGCATCACGTGGGTCCAATGAAGGCGCATATGCGTACACCACCGGCAGATTCATGTCGCGGAGCAGCGGTATCGGCTCGCGCGGTTTGGTATCGTCACTCACGACAATGATTCCGTCCAACAGACGCGTGTATACCATCGTTTCCAAGCGGTTTTGTTCTGTTTCCGGATCTCCATACCCGTTCATCAACACGACGGAGTGGTTCTTCGAGCCTAACGTCCGTTCCGCACCAGCCAGAATCGGGAGCGAGAAACGACCACCGATATCCGAAGTGATCAAGCCGATCAGATGGCTGGAATATGATTCGCTCGAACGGCGGTCAGATACCGGAAGATATCCCATCTGCTCGGCGACATCCCGTACCAGCAGACGTGTGGAAACAGAGACCCGACCTTTGTCGTTCAGCGCCTTGGACGCCGTCGATACCGACACATGGGCCACCGCCGCGACTTGGGCAAGAGTTACGCGACGACCCCCCGTGAATGTTTTCCGACATCCCCACGTTCCTCACTTCTTGATGCACATTTCAGGTACCGTTCGATGGTACCCTCATTAACGCTCAACACGGCTCTATGAACGTATGCCACTTCACCTGCATGCGTAGGGGCACGAGTCTTTCCCAGCGTACACGGCAATGTCAATGAAGATTGATCCTCCCGCTGGCGGGAGGTGGCGCATAGCGCCGGAGAGTGGTCGAATGCTCGATGCCGCGGGGCCGCCGCTATGCTCCCCTCAGTCGCCTGCGGCGACAGCTCCCCTCAGAGAGGGGAGCCGGATACCTTCGTATTGCAGACTTGCGGCGCGGGACGCTGTTCGTTTGCGCAACGGCCCCGGTCCGCAATAACGGACTCGCCTGCGGCGAGGCCCGACGTTGCCGAGGCGCTGCCGCACCTCGGCCGGGACCTGTTGGGAGTCCACCGGACTCCCAACAGGGTGCACGGAACGCTAGTTCCGCTCACTCAACGGTCCCGGCCACGTATCCTCTTCGGGCTCGCGGGCGGAGGCGATGGGCTGCTCGGGCAGGTGCTTGGCCGGAATCGTCTTCGGCTTGAACGGGAACTTCTCGGCGCGCATCTTCTCGTAGGCAGCGATGTCGTCCTCGTGCTGCAGCGTCAGGTCGATGTCGTCATAGCCGTTCATCAGGCGCCAGCGCGTGTAGTCGTTGACCTCGAAGGGGAGGGTCACGTCGCCGCAGGTCACGGTGCGCTGTTCCAGATCGACGGTCATCGAACGGCCCGGCTCCTCCTCGAGGAGCTTCCACAGCAGTTCGACCGATTCCTGCGGCATGATCGCCGCAAGCACGCCGTTCTTGGCGGTGTTGCCGTAGAAGATATCGGCGAAGCGCGGCGAGATCACCACGCGGAAGCCATAGTCATGCAGCGCCCAGACGGCATGCTCGCGGGACGATCCGATGCCGAAGTCCGGGCCGGCCACCAGGATCTGCCCCTTCTTGTACGCCTCCTGGTTGAGCACGAAATCGGGATTGCGGCGCCATGCGTAGAACAGCGCGTCGTCGAACCCGGTCTTGGTCACGCGCTTGAGGAACACCGCGGGAATGATCTGATCCGTATCGACGTTCGAGCGGCGCAACGGCACGCCGACGCCGGTGAGTGTGGTGAGTTTTTCCATTGTTGCAAAATCCTTCTTGTCGGGCTCCCCTTGGAAGGGGAACCGATAACTGGGCGGTCTACAGGTCCGCCGGCGACGAGATCGTGCCGCGGATGGCGGTTGCGGCGGCGACCTGCGGCGAGGCGAGGTGCGTGCGCGAGCCCTTGCCCTGGCGACCCTCGAAGTTGCGGTTCGACGTGGAGATCGAACGCTCCCCCGGCACCAGCTTGTCGGGATTCATGCCCAGGCACATCGAGCATCCGGCGTTGCGCCATTCCGCGCCGAAGTCCTTGAACACCCGGTCCAGACCTTCGGCCTCCGCCTGCAGGCGCACGCGGGACGAGGCCGGCACCACGAGCACGCGGTGGATCGACTTCGCCTTGTGCTGCCCCTTCATGATCGCGGCCGCGGCGCGCAGATCCTCGATGCGCCCGTTCGTGCACGAACCGATGAACACGGTGTCCACCGGGATGTCCTTGATCCGCATGCCGGGCTCGAGGCCCATGTAGTCGAGCGCCCGCTCGGCGGCGGCGCGCTTGGTGGCGTCGGCGATCTGCGACGGCACCGGCACGTTCGCGGTAATCGGCAGGCCCTGGCCGGGGTTCGTGCCCCAGGTCACGTACGGCGCCAGATCCTCGGCGTTCAGGTCGACGACCGTGTCGAACACGGCGTCGTCATCGGTCTTGAGCGTCTTCCAGTAGGCGACGGCTTTGTCCCACATCTCGCCTTCGGGCGCGTGCGGGCGGCCCTTCAGGTACTCGAACGTGGTCTCGTCAGGCGCGATCATGCCGGCGCGGGCGCCGGCCTCGATCGACATGTTGCAGATCGTCATGCGCGCGTCCATCGACAGGTTGCGGATCGCCTCGCCCCGATATTCGATGACGTGGCCCTGGCCGCCGCCCGTGCCGATCTTCGCGATGATGGCCAGAATGATGTCCTTCGCGGTGACGCCCTTCGGCAGCTCGCCGTTCACGTTGATCGCCATCGTCTTGAACGGCTTGAGGCTCAGCGTCTGCGTGGCCATCACATGCTCGACCTCGGACGTGCCGATGCCGAAGGCGAGCGCGCCGAACGCGCCGTGCGTCGAGGTGTGCGAATCGCCGCACACGATGGTCATGCCCGGCTGAGTCAGGCCCAGAATCGGCGCGAAGGCGTGCACGATGCCCTGATCGGCGTCGCCGAGCGGGTGCAGCCGCACGCCGAACTCCTTGCAGTTCTTCTCCAGCGTGCTCAGCTGCAGCGCGCTGGTCTTGTCCGGATTCGGCCGGTCGATGTCGACCGTCGGGGTGTTGTGGTCTTCGGTGGCGATGAGCTGATCGACGTGGCGCGGCTTGCGCCCCGCCAGACGCAGGCCCTCGAACGCCTGCGGACTGGTGACCTCGTGCATCAGCATCAGGTCGATGTACAGCAAATCAGGCGCTCCGTCGCTGCCTTTGCGTACCAAATGATCGGCCCAGACCTTCTCGGCCAGTGTCGTTCCCATTCGGATTCCTCCTAATTTCTTCGCATAAGGTATTGCCCTTACGCATCCTGTCTGGTATATAGCCTATGGTTCCGCATCAGCCGCGACGAGCTTGGGGCCGGTATATGAGATGGCCGGGAGCGGCCCGGCGACCCCCGATATCGCCGTTACAACACAACACGGCAAACGTCATTTTGCGTTTCACTATGTGAGATGGCATAATCGACGACTATGACTTCCAACGCAGACGCAACCATGGCCGAAGAGCCCCTTGACGACGCCCCAGCCACGGACGACCAGTCCACGGCATTCCCCGTAGACGACGGGGAGATCCATTCCGGCGTCGGCGTGCTCGACAAGACCGTGAAGATCCTTGACGCACTCGAATCCGGACCGGCCACGCTCGGTCAGCTGGTCGCCGCCACCGGACTGGCCCGCCCGACCGCGCACCGGCTGGCGATTGCGCTCGAACGCCACCGTTTCGTGCTGCGCGATCAACACAGCCGTTTCGCGCTTGGATCGCGATTCGCCGAACTGGCCGCGGCCGCCGGCGAGGACCGTCTGTTGACCGCCGCCGGCCCGATCCTGCAGACGCTACTCGACCGCACCGGCGAATCGGCGCAGATCTATCGCCGCCAGGGCGACCAGCGCGTGTGCATCGCCGCCGTCGAGCGCGCGTCCGGCCTGCGCGATTCGATCCCCGTCGGCGCGATGCTGTCGATGGAAGCGGGCTCGGCCGCTCAGATCCTGCTGGCGTGGGAGGACTCGGAACGCCTGCATCAGGGACTTCGCCGCGCGAAGTTCAGCGCGACGAAGCTGGCCTCCGTGCGCAAGCGCGGATGGTCCGAATCCGTGAACGAGCGCGAGGACGGCGTGTGCTCGATCTCCGCACCGATCCGCAACGCCTCGGGCCAGGTGATCGCCGCGATCTCGATCTCCGGGCCGTCCGGCCGCATGGGCAACTCCCCCGGCCGCCGCTACGCCCCGCTCGTCATGGCCGCCGGCAAGTACCTCACCGACGCGCTCATCAAGGCTTCCGCCGGCCGCTGAGCGATCACTGATTGCTCGATGAATACTTGACGCCCACGGTGATGCTCCCCTCAGAGAGGGGAGCCAACAGGCATCTACGCGAACAGGCCTCTGAGCGAGTCCCAGAGATTCTTCTTGTGCAGCAGGTTCATGCCTTCGCTCTCGGCCTTGACGTCGGCTATGTCGTATGAATAGGCCTTGCGGGAGCTGGGTTTGCCGACCAGGTCGCCGAATTCGAGCAGCTGCGTGCGCGGGTTGTGCGGGTGGCGGATGTCGAACTCGAACAACCTGGCCGCGCGCTTCTCCGGCGCTGGCCCATAGGACCCGAATCCGCAGGTCGGCGTGGCGACCATCATCATGCCGTCCAGTTCGCCGACGAACCCGTTGCGGTGATCGTGCCCGGCGACGATGCCGAAATAGCCCCGCTCCCCGCGCCGCCCATCCGCCTTGCCGGACTCGCCCTTGCCGGCCTCACCGCGGCCGCGCAGCACGTCGTACTCGCCGCAATCGGCATCGGGGCAGCTGATGCCCTCGCCCAGATAGCTGCCGGGCTGCATCTTCGACTCATCCATGACGTAGTACGCGGACGCATATGTGCGATAACCCTGCATCGCGCCGGGCGCATTCGGCTCGGCCGGCGCGAGCAGCTCATAGTACTGCGGCAGGGGCATATGCTGGAACACCAACGATTGCGTGCCGATGCGCGCGGGAATCGACGCGAGGAACCGCAGGGCCGCGCCCGACGGACTGCCGTAACCGCCCTCGCGCGCGTAGTCGCCGGAATTGACCAATACCAATGCCAGCACGTTGCGGGTACGTTCCACATCCATCACCGGCAATGCGAGCGTACCGGGCTCGCAGGGAAACACCTGCTGGTCGGCCAGCCCGGACAGCGGCATCGTGCAGGACCGCGGTTCGGAAGGGGCGAAAGGATCCGCGGAATCGGCGGCCATGTCCTCGCCGTCCGCCCCGGCACCGGAAACGGCGCCGGGCGCAATCCCGGCATCGATCGGCGCGGCGTTGAGGCAGCCGGGGAATTCCCGGTAGATCGCGTCGAACTCATTCACATCGAGCCCGCACTGAAAATCGTGGTTGCCGTAGGTGACGGCGAACGGCACGCCGCGCTTGATCAGCGGGGCGAGGAACTGGCCGATGGCCTTGCGCGCCAGCTTGCGCGTCTTCTCCAGCTCCGCGGCACGGCGCTTGGACGCCGAACCGCTCTCGGAGAGGCGGCCCCCCGAACCGATGCGCGGGGACTGCGCACCGGCGGCCTCCTGCTCGTCGCGCCAGCGCCGCTTGCGGAACGTGGCGGCGAAGGACGGGTCGTATCCGGCGATCTGGTTGCCGCTGAATACGACGATGTCGGGGCGGGCCGCGTCGAGCGAGGTCTCGATCAGACGGATCGTGTCCTTGGACACTTTCGGCCCGTCCTGAATGTCGGCGAACTGCAATACGCGGAATTTGCCGGAATGATGGAACTGCAGGCGACCCAGCCGCGCGGACACGGATACGGGGCGCCCGTCGCCTTCGACGGGCGCCCCGTTCGGGCGCGGATTCGCCGCTTCGGCCGCGTTGCCGCCGCCTGTGGCGCCATCATTCCCATAGAGTTCGGTCATACCGAATACCTTACCGCGATACCTTGGGGAACACGGTAAGGTTCGGGGTTCATCGTGTCACTGCGCCGCGGAGTACTCCTTGGCCCAGCCGTCGACGAACGCGGTCCTGACGGCGTCCCAGCCGCCGGTGCCCTGCGCGTACTCGAGCAGCGCGGATCCCAGATCGTTCTTCCACTGCTCGGACGGCATCATCGTGTACACCCAGGTCACGGATTCGCGGCCCTCCTCCACGTCCTTCTTAGACTCGTCGATCAGCGGGTTGTCGGTCGAGACGTCGTCGAAGGTCTTGAACGAGGTGCTGAAGCCCATGTCGGTGGCGAGCGCGTTCTTGCCGGCGTCGGAGGTGATCATCCACTTGAGGAAGTCGGCCGTGGCCTGCTGGTCGTCCTTGGACGCCTTGGAGTTGATGCACCAGTAGTTCTCGGAACCGGTGGTGAGGCCCTGGTTCTCCTCGCCGGGAGCGCCGATGTAGATCGGCAGCATGCCGACGTTGTCGGCCTCGACGCCCGCGCTGTTCAGGTCGGTCCACGCCCAGGTGCCGTTCTGGTAGAACACCGCCTCGCCCAGCGCGAACTCGGAGTTCGCGTCGTCGCCGGTCTTGGAGCTCAGCTGCGCCGGATCGGTGGTGGAGTCGGTGATATACAGGTCGAAGATGTTCTTGAAGTTGTCGAGGTAGGTGCCGTCGATGGTCGCCGGCTGCGAGGTGAGGCCCTTATCCTTGAACTCGTAGTACAGCGGCACGTCGGCCAGCTGGGTCTTGAAGCGCCAGTCGGAGCTGGAGTCGAAGCCCGCCGAGGTGAACGCGCCCTTGACGCCCAGATCGCCCTTGTGCGCCTGGATCTCGTCGGCCACGGTCTTCAGCGTGGCGAAGGTGTTCAGCTTGTCCAGCGACTTGACCGACGACCACGAGGCGTCGAAATACCGGTTCAGCAGATCCTTGTTGTAGATGATGCCGTACGACTCCATGACGAACGGCACCGCCAGCACTTTGGAGCCGTCGTCGCTCTTCAGCGCCTGCCCCTGGTCCTCGAGCTGCTTGTACACCTCAGTGTCGCTCATGTCGGCCGCGTAGTCCTTCCAGCGGGCCAGCCCGACCGGGCCGTTGACCTGGAACAGGGTCGGCGCGTCGGTCTTCGCCATCTCGGACTTGAGCGTCTGCTCGTAGGTGCCGGACGCGGCGGTCTCCACGATGACCTCGACGCCGGTCTCGTCGGTGTAGTCCTGCGCCACGGTCTGCCACTGCTCGGCGACCTCGGGCTTGAAGTTCAGGTAGTACACCTTGCCTTTCGACTCGCTCGTGCCGCTCGTGCTCGATCCGCACGCGGCCAGCGCGCCGACGCCCATCGCCAGCGCCGCGGCGACGGCGATCGCCTTCTTCATCGTCCTCATTGACTTCATCATGGTTGTTCCTTTCCTGGTTGTTCCGCCGACGTTGGCGGGTTATCCGTCAGAGCAGCCCGTCCAGACCGTGGGTCGCGCCGTTGCGGGCGAACACCGGGACCGTGTCGAGCGGGCAGTCCACGTCGACGCTTTGGCCGCCGGCGTAGGTCGCGCCGTCGCGCAGCGCGGTCCATGTCACCGAGTCGTCCCCGGGCAGATACACGCTCCGGGCGCGGGCGCCGAAATCGGTGACCGGGGCGACGAGCAGATCGGCGCCGAACATGTATTCGTCGGCCACGTCGGCCGCCGCGGCGTCGTCCGGGAATTCGTAGAACAGGCCGCGGATCAGCGGCTGCCCGTCGCGGCTCGCCTCGGCGAACAGCTCGCGGGTGTACGGGCGCAGGGCCTCGCGCACGCCGATGTACTTGACGAAGATGCGCTCGATCTCCTCGCCGTAGCTCCACGGCTCGTTGTCCACGCCCGAGGCGTCGCGCGGCGACCCGTCGGCGGCGGTGATCGCCTCGACCATCGAGCCGTCGGGCTGTTCGCCGCGGCGGAACCCGTGGTTGCGCATCACCGGGGAGAAGCAGGAGAATGCGCACCAGCGGGCCAGAAGTTCCTTGAAGTACCCGGTGTTGACGTCGCCGTCGTGGAAGCCGCCCATGTCGGTGGTGAACCACGGGATGCCGGCCATGCCCATGTGGATGCCGCAGGTGATCTGCGCCTTCATGTCCTCGAAGGTGGAGCCGACGTCGCCGCTCCAGACCAGCGACCCGTAGCGCTGCGAGCCGATCCATGCGCAACGGGTCAGGTTGACCACGTCGCCCTCGCCGCGGGCCTCCAGCTGGCCCTCGTAGAAGCCGCGGTTGTACTCGCGCGGGTAGATGTTGCCGGTTGCGATGTTCGGGCCTGAATGGTAGCGGTAGTTGCCGAAATCGTAGGTGCCGTACTCCGGTTCGGCCTCGTCGAGCCAGAACGCGTCCACGCCGAGATCCACATAGTTGCGCTTGCACTTGTCCCACACGTAGGCGCGTGCCTCCGGGTTGGTGGCGTCGTAGAACTGGTTGGGCTCCTGGTACATCATGCCGACGTCGATGCCGTGCTCGGCGCTGACCAGCAGGTTGTTCGCACGCATCTCGTCGTAGTTCTCGGATTTGAGCGAGATCTGCGGCCACACCGACACCATCACCGTGATGCCCATCTCATGCAGTTCGGCGCACATCGCCTTGGGATCGGACCAGAACTCGCGCTCGAAGCGGAAGTCGCCCATATGCGGCCAGTGGAAGAAATCGATGACCAGCACGTCGATCGGGATGTTGCGGCGCCTGAATTCCCGGGCCACGCGCAGCACCTGGTCCTGGTTCCAGTAGCGCAGCTTGCACTGCCAGAAGCCCAGTCCCCATTCCGGCATCGCCGGCGCATGGCCGGTGGCGTCGGCGTACTGCGATTCGATCTGCGCCGGGGTATCACCGGCCGTCACCCAGTAGTCGAGCTGCGGGGAGGATTCGGCGCGCCACAACGTGCGGTTCTTGGCGAACTGCGCCGATCCGATCGCCGGATTGTTCCACAGGAACCCGTAGCCGGCGCTCGAGACGACGAACGGGATCGATGCCTGCGAGTTGCGATGGGCCAGCTCGAAGGAGCAGCCCTTGAGGTCCATGTAATGCTGCTGGTATTCGCCCATGCCGTACAGCCGCTCGTGCTCCGGCGCCACGAAGGTGGCTTCGATGGCGTGCGCGCCGCCCATGACCGGCCGGTATGAGCGCGCATGCAGCTTCAGGGCACCGCTCTGCGGCATTTCCTTGAACAACAGGCCGCCGGATGCGTTGTGGAAGCTCAGCTCGCACAGGTTTTCGGTATAGCCGGCGCCATCGTTGCCGGCGCGGTAGGCATGGGCCTTGATGACGATGCCGCCGTTGCGCACCACGGCGTCGCCGGCGGTCTCGTCGATGGAGACTCCCGCGTCGGGGGCGATGCCCTCCGGCGAGATCAGGCCCCAGTTCACGTCGGAGATCGGGCTCTTCTTGGAGGCGCGCACGCGCACGCCGTTGCGGCCATACGGCTCGACGCGCAGGTATTCTCCTTCGCCGCGCCATTCGAGCGCGCCGCCAACTGCCCGGAATCCACTGATTGCCATCGCGTTGCTCCTTGTCGTCATTGACATATCCGCCCCCCGAAGGGAGGCGCTTGCTTCCATCGTTCGCTCGCTCGCCACTCTCGGATGCGAACCGGTTCACATCAATAATCGTAAAGCTTCGCAATTAGTTTGTCAAATCAAAAATCTAATTATTGCCAACCGATTCACAAATATCGACGGATCATCCCATAGCAATACGCCCAGCGTGCCTCGCCTACAATGCCGGAAGCCGGCCCACGCAACGAGACCGAGCGCGATTAATGCGACACCGTCGCCACGGACCCGCGGTCGGACAGCGGCTGGCTGATCAGACGGGTCATGGCGGGGCGCGAAGCGTCGTCGATGCGCCGGATCAGCGTGTCGACGGTCTCCTCCGCCACCGACTGCAGGTCGATGTCCACCGCCGTGTAGGGGATCCTCATCCTCGCCCGCAGCGCATTGGGCACCGCCACCGCGACCGACATATCCTCCGGCACGCGCACGCCCAGTTCCAGAAACACCTGGGGCGCGGCCAAGATCGCGTTGTCGTCGTCGATGATCAGCCCGGTGGCTTCGGGAAAAGCTTCCAAGGCGCGGCGCAGCCGCTCGCCGGGGTCGCCGGGGAGCGCGGCCGTTCCCCCGGTTTCACGGTCCGCATCGCAGACCGGCATGCGCATCGTCACGCCCAGCCGTTCCGCCTCCGCGACGGCGGACCGCCTGAACCGCACGGCGAAATTGGCGCCACCATCCACCGTCCCTTCGGGAGAATGGAGCAGCACGATGTCGCGATGACCGCGTTCGGCGAAATGACGGACCAGCTGAACCGCCGCACGCTCGAAATCGGTGTCGACTTCGTCCAGACCCATCGAATCGGCGGGAATGCCCAGCAGTACCGTCGGCAACCCGCCCTCCACGGCGGCGCGCACGCGAGGATCGTCACGCCGGATGTCCATGATGATCAGACCGTCGACCTTGCGCGCGTCCGCGGCGTCCCGCACCGCCCGGACACCGTCCGGATCGCTCAGCAGCAGCAGATCGTACCCCTTCAGACGGGCGAAGTTCGACAGCGCGCACAGATAGGCGCCCCGGGTGATCGACATCGAGGCCTCGTCCTCGGCGGGCGCCAGCACGCCGAGGGTCATGCTGCGCGCGGTAGACAGGGCACGCGCGGCATGGTTCACCGTATAGCCGAGCTTGCGCATCGCCCTGCGCACCTTGTCGCGGCTCTCCGCCGACACGCGCGACGGGCGCGAGATCACGTAGGAGACCGTGGTCTTGGAGACTCCGGCCTCGCGTGCGACATCAGTAATGGTGACCATGCTGTTCAATATACGTCATAAGGCAGGCGACCCCGAGTCCGGAGCCTGCCAAAACCAAGGCAATAGAGTTTTTGTTCCATCCGGCTGAGTTCAGCATGCCCCGCCGGCGGGGGCTGTCGGCGAAGCCGACTGGCGGTGGTCCGACGGCACCGCCTTCGGATTCCGCAACAGCAGACCTCGCTACGCGAGGACTCAGCATTGGCTCCGGGGCTCGCCCCATATTGGCGAGCCCCTACGCTCGTCGCCGCCGCGAAGCCCACCTGGCTTCGCTAAAGGGCTGATACTCAGCCCTTTACAGCTCCGATCATAACCCCCTTGTTGAAGTACTTCTGCAGGAAGGGGTAGATCACCAGCAGGGGCAGGGTGGAGACGATGATCACGCCATACTTGATCTGATCGGCCAGCTGCTGCTGCATGACCATGTCCGTACCGCTGGACGACGTGGTCTTGTTCGACAGCAGGATGTTCTGCAGCACGACCTGCAGCGGCTGCTTGTCGGCGGACTGGATGTAGATCAGGCCGGTGAAGTAGTCGTTCCAGTGCCCGACGAAGTAGTACAGGCCGATCACCGCGATGATGGCGCTCGACAGCGGGAGCACGATCTTCAGGAAGTACCCGGTGTACCGCAATCCGTCGATCTGCGCCGCATCATGCAGCTCCTCGGGGATCGACGTCTCGAAGAACGAACGCGCGATGATCAGGTTCCACACGCTCACCGCGCCCGGCAGGATGAACACCCACATCGAATCCAGCAGGTTGAGGTTCTTGAACAGCAGGTAGCTCGGGATCAGGCCGCCGGAGAAGTACATCGTGAACGTCATCAGGAACATGATGACGCGGCGCGGCCTGAACTCACGCCGAGACAGGGCGAACGCCGCGGGCAGCGTGACCAGCAGATTCACGCCGGTGCCCACCACGGTGTAGATGATCGTGTTGAGATAGCCCTGCCAGATGCGGCTGTCGCCGAACACGCGCGCGTATCCGGCGAACGTCGTGCCGATGGGTAGCAACGTCAGCTTGCCGGTCGAGACCATCGACTGGTCCGACACACTGGCGATGACGATGAACCACATCGGATAAACGACCACGAACACGATCAGCGCCACGACCAGCCAGAGGATGATGTCGACGGCCCAATCCCCTACGGATTTGCGTTGATGCACCTTCTTGTTCCACGGGATGGACGACCCGGACTGCGGCGCGACCGACTGCGCGATTTCACTCATGATATGCCCCCGACTCTAGAAGATGCTGGTTTCCGAAACCCTGTTGGCGATGAAGTTCGCGATCAACAGGAACACGAAGTTGACCAAGGTGTTGAACAGGCCGATCGCCGTGCCGTAGGAGTACTGGTATCCCAGAAGACCCATGCGGTAGGTGTACGTCGATATCACCTCGGATGCGGACAGGTTCATGGCGTTCTGCATCAGGAACACCTTTTCGAACCCGACCGACAGCACGGAACCCATGTTCATGATGAGCAGGATCACGCAGGTCGGCATGATGGTCGGCAGATCGACGTACCGGATGAGCTGAAGCCTGCCGGCGCCATCCATCTTCGCCGCCTCGTACAGCGACACGTCCACGGCGCTCAAGGCCGCCAGATAGATGATGGCGTTCCACCCGACGTGCTGCCAGACCTCGGAGATCCAGTAGATCGGTGCGAAGGCGTTCGGATCGTCCAGCAGGCTGGAATCGCCGAAGAAACGCCCCAGCAGGCCGCTCTTGGGCGTCAGGAAGATGTTGAGCAGCGACACGACGACGACCATCGAGATGAAGTGCGGCATATAGGTGACCGTCTGCACGAAGCTCTTGACCTTGGTCGAGCCGATCTGGTTGATGAGCAGCGCCAGAATGATCGGGAAGACGAAGCCCAGCACCAAGGTACCCAGGCTGATGCGGAAGGTGTTGACCACCGTTTCCATGAACATCGGCGAATGGAAGAACTGGGTGAAATACCGCATCCCGACCCAGGCCCCGCCGGTCAGGCCCTTCTTGGGCTCGAAGTTGCGGAAGGCGAGCTGGATGCCCCACATCGGCACATAGGCGAACAGGGCGATGAATCCCATGGCAGGGATGGTCAGCACCCACAGCTCCCAATACAGACCGAGGTGACGGCGCAGTTTCGCCATCGCCCCTTTGGGATGCGGATCGGACGGAACCGCCCGCTCCACGGAATCCGTCGCCGAGGGACTGTCGCCCGCGACCTCCCGTGCTGTTATCTGCGACATACGTATCCTCCACTTCGCTGTAGACCAAATAGAAGAAAGGGCTTTCTTAAAAAAACACAAATACCTTTATTTTTTCTATTTTTAAGGTATAAAAAGCGCTTTCTCTATATGTAAAGGTAGAACCCTCTGCCCAAAAAGTCAACCGACGCGCCGACCGGCACGCCGGTTCGGTTTCAATTGCTGTTGGCCACCGTCGAATCGCGCACGACCAGCTCGCACTGCACATAGTCGACGCCTCGGTGCGGCACGCCGTCCATCGCTTCGGCCAGCCGGTGCGCCGCCAGACGGCCAATATCCTCGAAGCAGTTCGAAATGCTGGTCAGGGCCGGATCCGTATTCCCGGTGACGAAGTCCCAATTATCATGCCCGATAACCGATACGTCTTCGGGGACGCGCCGTCCGGCGGCTTTCAAGGCGTCCAACGCTCCCATCGCGATGATGTCGCTCTGGCAGATCACACCATCGAAACTCACGCCGGAGTCAATCAGCCGTTTCGTCTCCTCGCGGCCCCAACGGGCGCCCCAGTAGCCGAAGCGAGGAATGTTCACCGGCTCCAGTCCGGCGTCGGCGAGCGCCGACACGGACCCTTTCAGCCGTTCCGTTGACGCCCGGTATTCGACGTCGCCGCAGATGATGGCGATGGATCGCCGACCGCAGGCCAGCAGATGGTCGACCGCTATCTTTCCGGCCGTCACATTGTCGGATGTGATCGAGCAGTCGTTGGGATCGGATGATGCGGCATAGGCGTATACGACCGGCACCGGGACGTCCGGCTGAATTGGAGGCCTCGAATTCGTGCTCGGGTCGACGATGAGCAGTCCGCCGACGTTGTGGCGCAGCAGACTCTCGACGCATTCCCGCTCCAACCTCGCATCGCCGCACGCATTGGCCAGCAGCACGGTCACGCCCCGCGCGCTGAGTTCACGCTGTGCGCTGACCATGATCGGGCTGGAGAACATACCCTGCAGATCGGCCGTCACCAGTCCGATCGAGTCGGACCGCCCCAATGCCAGCGTTTGCGCGATGGGATTGGGCGCGTACTGCAGCTGATCCGCCACCTGACGGACTCTGGCCCGTGTGGCGTCGCTGACCCCAGGCTTGCCCGCGAGCGCCTTGGACGCTGTGCCCAGCGACACACCGGCGACCTTCGCCACATCGGTAAGCGACGCCTTGCCGGGCAGACCGCCCGCCCGATGCGCCGGTTCACCGGATGACTGCGACATAGGTCCACGTCCCTTCGTACGTTTTCGTTGCGGCGCCAACACCGCCGTATGCGTCTCAATCATAGATGATCGACGCTCCGAGCCACGATCGTCACCTCATCGGACGATATGTCCAGATCGAGCTCCGTCCCGCACTCATCGCCACAGGACAGCTCATAGCCGTCACGATGGGACGATACCCGCACGCGGGCGCTTCCGTTACCGTCACGGGACAGGCGCAGATCCAAGCGCTCTCCGGAACCGGGCTCCCCGTCCAGTCGCGTGACCACTGCGGACACGATGGTGGCGCCTTCGACCAGCACATGCAGCCGGTGCAGAGCGTCGCGTAGGACGTGCAAACGACGGTTGACCCCATCCGACGGGATTATCTCAACGGCATCGCCGTCACCGCCACGCAACGGCACCACGGAACCGCCGTACGCCACCTGGCCGAAATCGGGATCGTCGGCGAGAACGCACGACGCACCGCGCAGGTACCCGCAGAATCCCAGATCGGTCTCCGAACCGAATCGCCACACGCCGCGGTACGCCGGCTGCCCCAGCCAGGTCTCGGCGTTGGGCAGCGGCTCGAAGCCGCCGCTCGAGGCGCCGTTGTTGTCGGCACCCGGGTACCAGTACCCGTAGCCGCTCGCCTTGTCGCCGGCGTTGACCACCGCCCACGAGCTGAGCAGCGAGGTGTATGCCAAGCGCAGCAGTTCGAATGGATCGCCGTCGGCGTACAGCGCGTCGCGCAGCAGGGACCACCCGCCCATCTGCGACATGTAGCTCAGCGTGTAGTGCGCCGAATCGCCGCGGATGTCGCTTCCGGTCAGGTAATAGGCGTTCTCGAGCGACCCGCGGCAGGCGATGTTGCTCGCCCGCTGCCGCAGGTCGAAGCGTTCCACATCGGCCGGCGTGTACGTGATCAGGCTGCGGTCGTCGCTGTTCCACACCGCCGCGGCATGCGTACGCCCCCAATCGACCAGCGCCTGGGTGCTTTCGAAGCCGGTGGTGTCGAAGGCGTACTCCGAACCGAACAGATCCTTCGCCTCGCGGATGAAGAAGTCGGCCTTCCTCCCCCATTGGAATTCGAGGCGACGGGCCGCCACCGCCATATGCTCCTCGCGCAGCGCCGCGATGACGTCGGCGATCACCAGCTCGTTGTAGAACCCGGTCCGGTAAGGGTTCCACGTACTTGAGCGCGTGCCGCTCCAGCCATAGCTCTGCTCGATCTCCGCGGGATATTGGTACATGGCCAGGAACGTGCCGTATGCACGGCGCAGGTACTCCTTGGCCGGCAATGAAACGGCATCGGGATGCGCGCTGGCGATGCGGTACATGTTGAACCACAGCAGCGCGACGTGCGGGTAGTCGTACAGCCTCCATACGTGCAGCAGCTCGTTGGCGTTGAGATTCTGCCGCCCCCGGCAGTCATGCCAGTCGGGCACACCGTACACCGCGTAGGGGTATTCCTCCGCGTCGGTCCGCTGCAGACCGCCCCACACGAACCGGTCGCAGTAGCGGTTCAGCGCATCGATCTCATCAAGGTCCGGCCGTTCCGCGTTCTTCGACGACAGGAACGCCGGTCGGGACAGCCCCGGGTCATCGCTGGCGATCGCGTAGCGCGTGCGCCACGGCATTTCGCCATGGTGATCGGGGTCGAGCATCTCGCCGGTCAGGGTGTTGCGGTCGCGCAGCAAGCCGTCGTACCATACGTCACTGTCCCGGGCCTGGCAATCCTTGATATAGCGTGCGCGCGCATCCACCACTTGGCCTATCGGCAGCGTGGCGAAGCACTCCAGCCAACCGACGCGGCCATCGCCGTACCCGATGCGCAACCGGTTCTCCCCAAGACGATTCATATGGACCCGCACCAGCATGCGCCGCGCGCCCGGGACCGAGGGATCCTCCTCATCCCGTTCCACGCGGATCGCCGTATCGTCGGGGTACTCGGCGGACACGGTCATGTTGCGGTATCTGCCCCGCAGCAGCACGAGCGCATCCTGATCACGAGGCACGGTCAACCCAGGCAGCACCCGCACATCGACCTTCCCGGCGTCCATCAGCCGCCTGCGCGCATCCTCATAGCCGGATGCCCATTGGAAATCGAACACGTAGCTGCGGCGCTCGCCCGGCGCCAGCACCAGCGACGTCACCGGCAACCGCCAGCGACCGCCCGGAACCCGTTCCGCCCGTTCGGCGGGCGCCAGCCCCTGGCAATGGATGGTGTATACCCGCTCATGGCCTCCGTCCAGACCCTTGTCGTCGAACAACTCCCATGACGTGCCGTCGTGTGGCGTGCACACCAGGTACGGCGGGGTGCCGTCGCACGGCACCCCCACGATGAACGAGTTGTCTCCGGCGACCTGGCTGTGGCGGATCATACGCTGCGAGGTATCGGTGCCCCACGCCATCGAGCTGTTGAGCATGAACGGCATGCGCAGATCGGTGATGGTCAGGGGGGTCTGACCGGCGTTTTCCACAGTCGCCTCGTATCGCAGCGCTTCCGGCAATGCGGAGAATCCCATGGACAGACGAGCGCCGTGCCCGTCGACGCATACCGACCCGTCATCGCCGGAGTACGCCGACTCGTCCGCCGTGGACAGCGTGTTCCCGTCGGCGAGTTCGATGGCAAAATCGCCGAAGGCGCAATCGGGGTCGATGGCCTCCACACTGCCGGCAGTGGCGGTCAGGCTCGACAGCCTGCCGTCCGTGATCGTCGCGCAGTACACGTCATTGACCAGCTGGCGGTTCACGCGCAACGAGGGATGTCCGTCGGCGAAGTGATGCGCGATGGCACGCATGCCGTTGACGCCCGAATGGAACGACAGCGGAGTGCGCCCCCGGCCGACCAGCGTTTCCGCGACCTGCACGTCCGTGCGGGCGGCGCCATACAACACGGCCCATTCCTGTCCTTCGCCCGGTTCCAGATGCAACGGACGAGCGGGATTGACCCAGGGATGACGCTGTGTGGCAGCCCGCCGATTGGCGGCGAACAAGTAGCAGCGAATCGTGCGCCGATCAGCCAAGGTCTCGCACATCGCGAACTGCGTCTCGCCCACCGGCGCCATCAGCAGCCGATCGGATCCGCGGTTGCCGGGCAACCACAGATAGTAGTCCTCATATTCCGGGGCGACGCCGGGCTCGAAATCACGTTCAGCCTGACCGCCCACCGCCTCGGCGTCGATGTCGATGAACACATCCGGCAGCGTCACATCGCCCGTCCCGACGTTATCGACGCGCACATGCAGCACGCACCAGTGTTCGTCGCCGGCCTGCTCCTTGTCGCATGACTCGATGCCGATGCGCAGACCGGCGTTCCTCCAATCGGATTCGCCGCTCAACTCGCGCAGCGTTCCGCCGTCTTCCCATACGCCTCCCAAACGCACCGATATCGCATTCATCAGTTGGAGACCTTCCATTGCAAAACTCCCCTCGCATTGTTCATCCACGGCCGCGCCTCCGCGCACGGCCGACACGCTCCGCGCCGCATCGCCGCGGACCGGCCACCCATCGTGTATGACAAGAGCCGAGCAATCCCCCGCGATGCCGCGGGGAATACGCTCGGCTCGCTATATCACCGGCGCAACAACCGTCAACTCATGGTCGGCCATGACCGGCGAACACCGTCAGCCTTCCTTGGCGTACTTGTCGTACCACTTCTGCCAGATCTGGACATTCTGGTCAAGACCGGCGGCCTCCAGCTTCTTGACATAGGCGTCCCAACCGTCGTCGACGCCGCCCTTGGTGATCCAGTTCGAGAACTGGGTGATCGCGTAGTTCATCAATGTGGTGTTGTTGTTGGCCAAAGTAGCCTGATCCGTGGAATCCGGGATGACATAGGCCGGCATGTAGTCCTTGGTCTGCTCGATCTTCTTGTACGTCGGCTTGTAGACGTCATCGGCGATGGTGAACTCCTCGATGTTGGTCGTGGTGCCGTTCTTACCCGTCACCTTGACGTCGGGGCGAATCCAGCCGGCGAAGTTGCCCGAGAGCATCTGGATCTTGGAAGCCTCCGGGTACACCTGCTGCGTGACCTCGTACTCAGTGTCGCTCTTCTTGGTGGTGAACTCGGGAATGGCGCCCCAGTACTGCTCGACGGACATCTCATTGCTGTACAGCGCGTTGATGAGCTTGTAGATGGCCTCCTTGTTGGGCGCGTCAGCCGCGACGGACAGCTTGCCTGTGCCGAACTGCAGATCGTCGGAAGCGTAATCCCACACCGGATCAGGCCCATCGGAGGTCTCCTTGAGCGGCGGGATCGACACGTACTGGTCGGCGTACTTGCTGCCGAACAGCGCGATCTGGTTCCATCCGAACACCGCGCCGGCGGTCGGCACGTCGCCCTGCATGCTGGCGGTGAACTTGGAGTAATCCTGCGTCAGCGCCTGAGCCGGCAGCAGGCCCTCGCTCACCAGCTTGTTCAGCCACGTCGCCAGACGCTTGAAGTTGTCGGAAGTCAGCCACGGCTTGACCTTGCCGTTGTCGACGTACAGGCCGTACTGGCTCGCCTGGTTGCGAGTCTGGGTCACGATGCCGCTGGAGGAGAGCAGCACGAAGGGGTTGTTGTCGGAGAAGTTCGAGGTGCCTAGCGCCGGGAAGGTGAACGGGACCTCATCGGCCTTGCCATTGCCGTTCGGATCCTCGGTTTTGAAGGCCTTGAGCATGGCCTCGAATTCGTCCCATGTGGTGGGCGTCTTCAGCCCGAGCTTGTCGAGCCAGGTCTTGTTCACCATAAGATGCGAGCTGGAACCACGGAAACCTTCCGGTCCAGCGTTCGGCAACGTATAAATGTGTCCTTCCAGATCGGTGGACATTTTCTTCGCGTTCGGATAGGTGTCGAACATCTCCTTGACATTGGACAGCTTGTCGACCTGTGGGGCAAGGTCCTCGAACGAACTGCCGAATTGGACCATATCCGAGGTGGTGAAAGCGCTGATCGACACATCGGGGATCTTGCCGGCGCCGAGCGCCGCCGACTTCTGCTGGCCCCACTGCGTGGGGTCGAGATCGGTCCATTGGATCTCGCAGTCGCACGCGGCCTCGAGCTTCTTCGCCCAGGACATGTCCTTCATCTTCGGGCTATTGGCCGTATCGTGCACGACGCTGACATGCACGATGGGCTTGCCATCGGCATTGGTCTGCGTCTGCGCATCGCTTCCGCCGCAGGCGGCCAGACCGGTCATTCCCAGACCGACGACCGCCAAAGCCGCCGTGGCACGGCGAATCGTCGCTGTTGCGTATGTCTTCATATCGCTTCCGTCTCCTTCATTGGACACTGTTTAGTCATAAAGAAAGGGCTTTCTTATTAAGAAGTACTTCCCTTGTATCTTACTACTTTTCTCCATGAAAAGCGCTTTCTTTATATCTGCAAATATAGCCACCGCCACCATGCTTGTCAACCCCGACGCGGCACATTGCCGCCATACGGAGTTTCGTCGGATCGCTCAGCAGACTTCCGGTCATCATCATTCGCGATCAGCGATCTGAGGGGCAAAAGAACGGCCTTACAGACCTCTTTCGGCGATGTGAGAGGTAAGACACGCGCGTACCCCGACCGCCGTTACGCCATTGCCGCTCGAGATCCCCTGCAATTCAGCCGCGAACGACGCGCGGGATACCCCTCACATCGCCGAAAGAGGCCTGCAGGCCCCTGTTTTTACCCCTGAGATCGGGAAATCACGCCGTGGGCAGCCTGCGCACCCCGGCGCACCCGCCCCATACCCCACGCTCCCAGCACGGTCGAACCACCTTGTTCGGAAAAACAAAAAACCCTCGCTTTCGCGAGGGTCATTGGCTGGAGTGCCTGGACTCGAACCAAGAATGGCTGAACCAGAATCAGCTGTGTTGCCAATTACACCACACTCCAATTTGGCTGGCGTCGCGGCTCCGAAGAGCCACCGCGTCGTACCCCCAACCGGATTTGAACCGGTGTTGGCGCCGTGAGAGGGCGTAGTCCTAGACCGCTAGACGATGGGGGCGTATTCAGTTTTCACTGGCTGCGTAGTTCGTGAACCGCGCAACAGGTGATTAATATACGCGAGTATCAACCACTGCGCAAATCACGGCGTGTCGCGCTATTTTCCAAGGGTTTACACCATCATGAGGTCATGGTACCGCAGCCACTTTGGCTCGATCGCATGATGGTATCCCGATCGGAGCCGCTCATCCAAGACAGCGAAGGGCCCCGGCTGGAATCAGCCGGGGCCCTTCGCTTTCGTACCCCCAACCGGATTTGAACCGGTGTTGGC
>SKEZ01000179.1_pt1 | contig 63195 bp, 53 predicted proteins | sample 4843881 | NCBI WGS metagenome assembly SKEZ01 (sample SAMN11008796, study PRJNA524170) | human gut metagenome | isolation source: fecal sample from pouch patient p1, p46 | place: Israel: Tel-Aviv | reverse complement strand
CATCGCACTGCCAACGCTGCCGGCCCATGCGGTCGTGTCCGTTCTTGCGCATCGGCGACTGGCAGACCGGGCATTTCTTCGCTTGCTTCGAACGTGTCCTCATGACACACATTGCACACGAAACCACACAAGCAGATACCCGTGCGCATCCGCAACAGGGCGACACGCCTACTGGCGAAAAGGCAAACCAGAGTCTAAATCAATAACTTTAGTTCCTATATGCCCAAGTTCGTGAGTGCCGTTACGATATGTGGATGTTTTGTGAAGACGAGATGAAGAAAGGAGGGGTACGCGATGCGCGACCAATGGGAGTCGACGTTTGTCGCCCTGGATAGGCTGATGGCCGAGATGGACGCCGAGGCGCAGGGCATGGTGCCTGAACAGCGGTAGACGGCCGGTAGGTAAATCTATATATCTATGTATTTGGCGGTGCGATGCCGAGGAGGAATCACCTCATGGCCGCATGGCCGCCACAGATAGGAAACTCGCTGAAACAGCGGGTTGTTCTTTTGCTCGCGTAGCGGCGCCATCTGCAGGTGCCGCGCAATGGCAGATGGGCTCGGCGAGCGGTCCCGACCAATGCAATCATTCTGCTACGGGTAGTGTGTATTTATCGAACAACGACATGTTGTGACCCGTTGTGCACTACCCGTAGCAAAAAAGTATTGTGTCCGTAGCGGCGGAAGCGTGTCGTTGTCCGTCGCAGCGTGGCCAAACCGCAGAGGGTTGTCATGATGTGGATGGCAAAACATGGCATTCGTCTGGAAAGCACAGTCGTTTGGCTATTCAGGCCCGTACGATGAAAGCCATGGAACATACCGCACACACCACCCCGCGCTACACCGACGTCATGTTCGGCTACTGCGGGGTGCTTATCGACTGGCGCCCCCGCCGCACGATCGAAGGGCTGTACCCGGCGGGCGTCGTCGACATGTTCTTCGACCCGGCCGATCCGCACGGCGTGGCGTACTACGACGACCTCGCCGACTTGGGCTGGAGCGAGGAGCGCATCATCGCCGACTACGAGCGTGAACACGGGCCGGCCGTGGCGTGGATCATGCGCCTGTATTTCGAGTTCCAACGGCTCGGGTTCTACGACATGATCGACGGCATGCCCACGCTCATGCGCGACTTGCACGCGCGCGGCGTGCGCCTGTGGGGACTGACCAATTTCACCGTGCGCGGCGTGCGCGAGATGCACGGCAAATACCCTTGGCTCAACCTGCTCGGCGGCACGGTCATTTCAGCGCAGGAGGGCGTCGCCAAGCCGGATCCGCGCATCTACGACATCGCGATCGGCCGTTTCCATCTCGATCCCGCGCAGACGCTGTTCGTGGATGACAATGCGTGCAATGTGCTCGCCGCGCGCGCCGCGGGCCTGCAGGCCGTGCGTTTCGAGAGCGCGGCGCAGATCCGCGCACTTACGCTCGACTAGTGTTCAGCTGATGAGATTGAAAAACACACCGAGCGCGAGCGCCACAAGCACGCACAACGAAAGGCATGCGACGATCGCGCAATGACCGCGTGCCATGCGCGCCTCGGGCTCGGGATCATCGGCATCGAAGTGCCCCGGCCCGTAGAAGAAGAACATGCGCACCCACAGCCAGCACAGCAGCACGATGGAGACCGCCGCGCCGATGCGCAGGCAGATCCAGCCCACGGCGAGCGCGGTGGCGCAATCGCGCAGGTTGAGCGCGGCGACCCCGGTGAACGCGAAGTAGCCCAGAAACCCGAGCGTGATGATGGGCGCGAGCACGATGTTGGTGATGATGAGTGTCTGTGTCTGCTTGGTGAAGCGGTGGATGAGCGTGCGCCCGTTGGCGTCTGTGGACACGTGTGCGCGCTTCTTGCGCCCCAGGTGCGACGCGATGCACAGCACGACCGTGACGACCCACATCAGCACAATGAACACGAACATCGCCACGAGCACGTTGAACGATGTGATGAGGCCCGGACGGATGTCGGTGGGCACCGCGAACTGTTGGAATGGCTGCGACCCCGCGATTTTGGGCGTCGTCCAGTCGCCGGCTGTGGCGCCGGCGGCCACCGCGTTGACCCATGATTCGATGTCGTGCGTGTACTGGTCGGGCAGGGGTAGGCCGGGCTTGGACAGCGACGAACCCAAGCGGATCTGGTGGTTGGTGGGGTAGTAGCGCACCATCGTGTTGGTGTTGCCCACGCTGTTCGCGTCCTGCAGCAATTGTTGCGCGCCCTGTTCGACCGGCATCGACCGGTCGAGCGTGCCATACACCACGAGCAGTGGCATGGTGAGCGTGTTTCGGTAATCGGCCGCATTGAACGACGCGTATTCCAGTCCAAGCATGCCCGGGTTCAGGCTGAGCATCTTCGGCACAATGCCTTCCACGCCTTCCGGCGCGCCGATGATGTGCAGGTATTCGGTGGCGCCGACGGCCATCTGCTGGCGTGCGGAGAACACAGGCGCCGAGACGAGCACGGTGAACGCGATCGAGGGGTCGCGCTTGGTGATCAACGTGGTGATCCACGTGCCTTCCGATTCCGCGTAGATGCCCACTTTGTTCGCGTCCACGTTCGGCAGGGACCGCAGGGTGTTGATGCCCATCAGGTAATCGGTTGCGGAAGCCTCGTAATCGCGGTGCAGCATCGAATAGTCGTCGAGACGCTTGCTCTGCACAAGCGTCACAATGCCCGCTGAGGCGAGCGCGTGCGCGATGTCGCTGTTGGTGGTGGCGTCGCCGGTGCCGGCCCCGTGGATGAACTGCACCGCAGGCAGTTTGCCGGGGGCGCCGATGGGCTCGCGCAGGATCGCGTCCACTTGCCTGCCGCCGCTCACGGTGAGGGTGCGGTGGGTTTCCTTGACCTTGTATTTGCCTTCGGTCGTGGTGTGGATGCCCTTGGCTTCAATGGCTGTGTTCGACGAGGACAGCGAGATGTGCTCGTTGAGCGGTTCCACTTTCCATGGCGGTGTCATCCATACGCTCAGGCCCATGAGCAGGGCGCACAATACCACCGACGCGCCCAATGTCCACGCGAGTTGCTTCCAGAAATGCTGCACATTTCCCCACTGTAATGCGCGCAATGCCAACCATGTTCCTGCGCCGGCGCATTTCCGCCGCGGGCGTGGACGCCGTGCGGATACGGCCGCGGCCCCGTTACGCTTGCGCGCGTTCGGCCTCGTCGAGGCCGTCGAACCCCGCCAGACGTACCGTCACGCCGACGGTCTCCTCGGTGAGGTTGCGCCCCGCGCTCGCCAGTGCGTCCACAAAACCCCCGTACAGCGCGAGCGTGCGGATGCTGTACGTGCCCAGTTCGCCGCGCAGATAGGTCTCGAACGACGTCTGTTCCGGCGTGTCCTGCGCAGTGGTGAGCACGCGCATCGCCGCGCCAAGCTTGGGCCAGCGTTGCATGAACGCGCGCGCCCATGCCACCTGCTGCGCGATGATGCGCTCCTGCTGTGCTGTACGCGCGTCGCTGAGCTCGGGCAAGTACGGCGCGAGCTCATGCGCGTAGGTCTCGGGGTCGGTCGACTCCATCATGCGTGCGTATTTTTCGGTCACGAGATTGCGGCCCTCGCGGTTCGCGTCTTCGAGGTCCGCACGGTAGCTGGCGAGCAGTTCGGATGGCCACGGCGCGAACTGGCTGAACCGCATCTGTTCGAACATCGGACGGTTGCCCTGACATGCCGCGCGGCCGCCTTGGTTCGTGGTGCGCTGGAACTGGCCCCATTCCAGGTCGATGATTGTGGCGATAAGCCGCTGGCGTTCCTGCGCGCCCGTGTCGCCCTCACTCGTGATCGCACTCATGGTTTCCCTTTCCCTCACAGACTGTGCAGACACGCGGCGTCGCTTGTGATGTGCGCTTCGATGTATGGGCGCTGCCATTCGAGGAAGTCCTCGTCGCTCGTCGTCAGGCCGAGGTCCTGCAAGGTCTGCACGATCTGCGCGCAGATATCGCCCACAATCCGCTGCACTTCGCGCACATTCGGCGCCGCCCCCGCGCCGCCCTCGCCGAATCCTGCGCCCCCGAAACACGCCGCCGAGGCAAGGCGCAGCACCTGTTCGAGCTGCGCGCACACGCCCGTCAGCCGCATGCCGGCGCGTGCGCTCAACGCGCGCAGCGCCGCGAAACGCCATTTGTAGTACGGCGCATAGCCCACCGTCACGGGATTGTTGATCAGGAAGACGAGCGACGAGACGGCGTCGGCGAATTCGCTCACGCACAGCCATGCGGCGGCGCCGTCGCCCCGCTGCAGCATGCGCGGCAGATTGTATTGGCCCGCCTGCGCGATCATGCCGAGGCGTTTGGAAACCAACGCCAAGCGCACGTCGTCGGGCATGAGCTTGAACGATTGGCGTGTCTTGGAGAACGCGCCGAGCGCGTCGGCGAACACGCGGCCGTTTGTGGCGGCGGCGAGCGTGGCCTCGTCGAGCATCATCCACAGATGCGGCTCATCCTCGCCCGGCGCGGTGGGGTAACCGGTGATCGACGTGAAGAACTCGCCGATCTCGAATACACCGCTGCGCCGCCCCGCACCTTGCGCGCGGGGCGTGGCACTGGTGCGCGCGAAGCCGTGGAACTGTGCGGGCAGGGACTCGTAGTCGGCCTGCAGTTGCTCGCCGATGCGCGCATAGTCGTCGGCGGTGAGCCACATGCAGAAGCGTGGCCCGAAGTCGTGGTCGTGCGAAAGGGCGTCGTCGAAGCCGTAGCATTCCGATCCGTGCCCAACGAGGCCGACGGCGATGCGCGGAGCGAATTCGGCGTAGCGTTCGGCGAGCATTGGCTTGCCATAGGCGAGCCAATAATCGCGCGCGAGCTGCAGTCCGCTCGTCTGCGCGGGGTGCGCGGCCGGTTCCACATGCCGGTGCGGCGCGGACGGCTGTGCGGGCGAGGGCTGCGGCCCCTCGGGTGTTCTGGTGGAATCCGGCGTGCCCTGCGCAGCCAGCGCCGCACGCGCCTCGGCCAGGTTCTGCGCGGTCACCGCGTAATACTCGGTATGCTCGCCGTAGCATTCGGCGATGATCGCGAGCGCCCGCTCATAGTCCCTGACCGCGGCCACGGCGTCGCCGGCGGCGAAGCTCACCTGCGCGGCGCCGGCGAGCGCGGACGCGAAATGCGCGCTGTGTTCGGCGTGCGCGTCGCGGTAGATCGCGAGCGCACGGTCCGCGAGTGTGCGCGCCTCGCTGAGCGCCTGCTCGCCGCCACTGCCGTTCTGCAGCGTGAGCAGCGCGAGGTTGGTGCATGTGGAGGCAATGTCGACGTCGTGCGTGGGGTCGGGGCTCGACGATTCGAGGATATGCAGCGCCTCCTCGAGTTCGGCGCGCGCCTTGGCGGGGCGGTCGGTTTCGCTCAGGAGCATCGAATAGTTGTTGTGCAGGGCGGCGAGACGGCGGTCGGTGGGCGCGAGGGTGGTGCGCGCGGAGGCGAGCGCCTGCTCGTAGAGGTCTTCGGCCTGTTCCATGTTGCCGGCGGCGCGCTGTGACGTGGCGGCGTTGATGAGTGTGGTGGTCCACGCTTCGGTGCCTTCGAGGCCCAGTCGCAGGGCGAGTTCGATCGCGCGCTGGATGATCCACTGGTTGTCTTGGTGGCGGCCTTGCGACCGGTAGAATCCCATCGTCTCGTTGAGCACGGTGAGCAGGCCGGCGAAGTCGCCGGCGTTTTCGGCGTCGGTCATGGCGTCGAGCAGCAATGGCTCGGCTTTGGTGGCGGCGCTGTGGCTGGCGAACACGGCGTCGAGGCGGTTCAGGAACTCGTTGACGTCAAACGTGGAGGCGTCGGAAGCGTCCGGGGTTGTGGGGTCTTCGGTGGTGGTTGTGGCGGTCATGCGTCCACGATACCGCACCGCTTGGCGCACGTTCAGACGATATGCCGGTCGGAGGCCCACAGCGTCAGTTCGTTGCGGTTCGACAGCTGCAGTTTGCGCAAGACCGAACTGACGTGCGTCTCCACGGTCTTGATGGAGATGAACAGCTCGGATGCCACTTCTTTGTAGGTGTAGCCGCGCGCGATGAGGCGCATCACCTCCTGCTCGCGCGCCGAAAGCCGGTCGAGCTCCTCGTCGTGCACCGGCTCGTCGGCGGCCGGCGCGTCCGGCGGCGCGCCCTGGAACGCGGAGAGCACAAAGCCGGCGAGTTTGGGCGAGAACACGGCATACCCCTCGCTCACCTGCTCGATTGAGTGAATCAGGTCGTGCCCGGTGATCGTCTTCGTCACATAGCCGCGCGCGCCGGCGCGGATGACCGACCCCACGTCCTGCGCGGAATCGGAGACCGAAAGCGCCAAGAACGCGGTACGCGGGGCGTGCGGATGCGATTTGGCCAGGATCTCCGCACCGCCACCGCCCGCGCCGCCCGGCACATGCACGTCGAGCAGCACCACGTCGGGCTGCGTGGCCACGATCATGTCAATGGACGATTCGACATCCGCCGCCTGCCCAACAATGTCGAAATACGGTTGCAATGTGGCAATCACGCCCGCGCGGAACATCTCGTGGTCATCGACGACCGCGATGCGTGCCTGGGTGTGGGTGGTGTCTTCCATGCGTCCTCCATTGGTCCGTTGGGCTGCGCCTGGTCCATGCCATGCGCGCCCCCGTGCAGCATCATAGTGCGCCGCCGCCGGCCGCGCCATGGTCCTCCGCGCCAGCGGACGTTTTGGCCGGCGCGGCCGTCTGTGGCGCGGATGTGCCGGCCACGATCGGCATGTGCATGCGCACCTCGGTGCCCCAGTGCGGGCGCGACACGATCTCCACCGTGCCGCCACGCCTACGAACACGCCCCATGATCGATTCACGAATCCCCAGGCGGCCCTCGGGAATCGCGTCGACGTCGAAGCCCTCGCCGTGGTCGCGTACAAACACCTCCACCTGGCGTTCGCCGGCCTCGCAATACACCGAGACCGGCTCGCCGCCGTGTGTCACGGCGTTGACCATCGCCTGCGCCGCCGCGTCGAGCAGCGCGTCGGTCTGCGCGCTCGGCCGCGCGTCGCCCACCGTCACCACGTCGATCGGCTTGCCATGCGTGTCTTCGACCTGTGCGGCGATCTCCTCAAGTCCCGCCTTGACCGAACGGTCGCTCGTGGTGCGCTCCTGATACAGCCAGCTGCGCAGTTCGCGCTCCTGCGAACGGGCGAGCGCGAACACCTGCTGCGGCTCGGCCGCATGCAGCTGGATCAGCGCGAGCGTCTGCAATACGCCGTCATGCAGATGCGCCGCCATGTCGGCGCGCTCCTCTTCGCGTTCCTTGAGCGCGCGCTCGCGGCCCGAGGTGCGCATCAGGGAGACGAGCTGCGGCACGAGCGCGCACAATACGCCTGCGAGCAACGCGAACCCGGCGCACAGGCTGTAGAGGAACGGTACAGAGCCGTCTTCGATCGCGGTCTGCGTGACGAGCAGCGCGTAGGCGGCAAAGACGAGCAGCACGCCGACCACTGTGGTCCATGTCTGCCCCGTGCGCGCGTTGAAGCGCAGCCAGGGGAGGCCCACGCCGGCCGCGGCGAGCAACACCGGCAGCATCAGGCCGTTGGCCGTCTGCAGTTGGTTGATGAGCAGGGCGATCGCGATCAGTACAACGCCTGCGCACGCGAACAGCGCGGGTTTGGAGGCTTCGTCGATCACTTGTCGCATGCTCTCCATGCTGACGGGACGGCCGTCTGCCTCTTCGTTCAGACCTGTGTAATCATAAGGATTGTCTGGCACCGGTTCGGGGCTTCGGGGTGTTCCGTAGGGCGTATTACCGCGCGACAGCGGCGCATTCGCGGCGCCGGCGGATTGCGCGAGCCGCACACGGCGGGCGGCCTCGGCCACCGGGTCGCCCGGTGGTACCAACACCCACAGCGCCACGTAGGCGATTGCGCCTGCGCCGTACACGAAGCACGAGAGCGCGAACGCCAGTCGCACCCAGGCTACATGGACGCCCAAATGCATGCCGATGCCACGAGCCACGCCGGCGATCCAACGCCCGTGTTTGGGGCGCAGCAATGGCAGTTTGGCGGGGAACAGCGCTGGCGGCTGGGCTGCGGCCATGCCGTTCGCAGGGGGTGCAGGTGCGGAAGTCATGGTTCCATTGTGCCGTGGTTCAGGGAGAATGTCAGGGCCTCACGCCCAGATTCAGGGTGTGATTCAGGGTGTTCCCCGAGGCGTTTCACGCTGGCGGCCTGCTGTAATGGAGCCATGAGCAATCCACAGCACAATCCGGAGCCACAGGGGCAAGGTGGTCCGGCATACACACAGGCCCCCGCTTCTTCCTCGCCACACCAGCCCACGCAGCCCATGGCCAAGCCCGAAGCCTCGTTCTTCCGCTGGATTCGCGAAAGCCGCGTGGAACGCACCAACGATCGCGTGATCGCCGGCGTGTGCGGTGCCATCGCCCGCGAACTGGGGTGGAACGTCACCCTCGTGCGCGTCCTCATGGTCGTCTCCGTGTTCTTCGGCGGCTTCGGCGGTCTGCTGTACGGCATCGCCTGGCTGCTGCTGCCCGACGAGCTCGACCACCGCATCCTGCTTGAGGAGATCATCGCGGGGCAATGGGATTGGGCGTTCGTGGGCGTGATCCTGGCGATCGTGATCGCCGGCGGCTTCGGCTTCGGGGTAGGCTTCGACTGGGACTACGGCTTCGGTCTGCACTGGGGCATCAACGTGATGCCGCTGCTGTTGGCGATGCTCGTGTTCTACCTGCTTGTCGACAATGGCCGCCGCAGGTTCCGCGCGCCGGTCGCACCACCTGCGCCATCCGGCACGCCATACCCGCCGCAGCCGAACGCCTACACGAGCGGTGGCGCACCGGTGCACCCCATGCCACAGCCGAGCGCACCCGCACAGCCGGTTACACAGCAGCCGGTCATGCCGCAGCGGCCGGTACCGCCGCAGTCGATGGCGGCAGCCCCCAATCCGCAGCAGCAGGCGTGGTCGCAGGCATACCCGCAGACCGCTTCGTCGGCCGCCGTGCCGCCCGCGGCCCAGCCGTATGCGCAGTCCGCCATGCAGATGGGCGCGGCTCCGGCCGCCCAACAGACCCCTGCATACACCGCGCAGCCGGCCGCTGCCGCGGTGCCGATGCCCGCCACGCCGCGTGAACCGAGGCGTGCACGCCGCAAGGGCGCAGGCCCCATGGTCGTGCTGCTGTTCTTCGGCCTCATCCTCGCCTCCGCCGGCATTCTGGCAATCGTGCTCGACGACCGCACCACGTTCATCGGCGAGGTGCAGCCGCTGATCATCTACGTCGGTGCCATCGTGGCGGTGCTGGGCGCGATCATCGTGGTCCTCGGCTGTTGTGGGCGGCGCACCGGCGGCCTGCACCCCTTTGTGTGGACCCTCATGTTCCTGGCCGCGTGCTTCATGGCGGTCGGCGGCGCATGGTCGGTCATGGACCAATACAAAAACGCGGTGAGCCGCGACTACACCTGGATCGGCATCGGACCCGACAGCGTAGACACCTCGTTGACCGCGAAAGACATGGACGAGATCACCAAGGGCATCGCCGTGAGCGGCCAGGGCATGACGCGCAGCACGCTCGACATCGATCTGAGCGACTACGCGAAGACGAACGGCAAGCACACCATCGAACTGCGCGACGGCAAGACCAAGGAGACAACGTGCCCGGTCGGCACGATCCCGATGACCGTCGAGGACGCCCGCGTGGTCATCACAATCCCGGATGGCTGTTCGTGGGGATTCGATTCGTCGCTGCATGACGGCACGGTCGACTCGTTCGGCAACCGGTATTCGGCGATGACGAGCGGCGACCCCTTCGATGTGCTCAGTGGCAACGGGGACTGGTCCAACATCCGCGTGACCGTGGACGAGAACTCGACGCAGGTGCACATCCCCGGCATCGACGTGCGGGTCATGGACGATGACGACCTCGACGAATCCATCGATGACCTGACGGACGGTGACGGCGACCGTGAGCCAGCGCACGTCTTCGTGACAAGCGAGAACTTCCGCTCGCAGCGCATGGCACGACTGTGCGATGGCGTGAGTGTCGTCGACGGCAAGGTCGAATTCGAGTCCGGAGCCAACAGCCAGATGCGCCAGCTCGTCAAGGATGGATACTACTGGCCATGCGCCGTGCTGGCGGACGCCGCGCCGGCCACGCCCGAACTGGTGATCCAACCCAACGTGGTGATCGGTGGCAACATCACCGTGCGCTACGCCTCGCAACGCTGACCTCTACCAGATGAAACGGAACACGATCATGAACACCACCAACCCACAGCGGCCGGAACGCGATGACGACACCCAGGTCATCGAGACGGCCGAGATCACCGAACTGAACATGCCGATGAGCGAACGTTTCGCCGAATTCGACGAGGCGACGACCGAACTGCCCGCAGACGCACCCACGGACGAACCAGAATCCCCGGAGGCGGGCGCTGCCGCCGAGGAGGCCGATGCGCCCGGAGCGCCTCAGTCCCCAACCGGCACAGTGCCTCCTGCCAACGCGGTCCCGCTGTACAGCTCGCCCCAATCCGCGCCGCAACCCCCGCAACCCGTGCGCCCGAAAGGACCGAGCGCAGGCACGATCGTGCTCGGCGTGATCGTGCTGCTGTGCGGCGTGCTGACGATCGCCGTCGGCGTCTCCATGAGCTCGGCCACGTTCGTGTTCTTCCCGAACATGCAGCATTTCACCGCATACCTCTTCGCCGGAGTCGGCGGCCTGCTGTGTGTGCTCGCCGTGGTCTGGGCGATCGCCTCGGCCATCGGCAAGCGCCGCCGTGAACAGACTTCCCCCATCCACGAGTCGAAAGGAGCGCGTATCGACCGATAACTCCTTCTGACTCTTACTCGCGCGCCGCGTATGCACTGCTTTTCCTGCTGCCCCATACGCGGCGTTTTTCCATGCCTCGCCGCGGGCGAAGTGCCGCGCGGCACGCGCCGCCTGTTTGTACAGTGGCTGGTATGAGCCCGAATCCCACACCCCCAGCACCACACTTGTTCGAAGCCGCCCATGTCACCGCCGTCATGCCGCAGCAGGGCGGCGACCACACCGTCTTCCACGATCTGAGTTTCCATGTGGACGCCGGCGAGGTCGTCGACATCACCGGGCCGTCGGGCGCCGGCAAATCCACACTGCTCACCGCCTTCGCGCGCCTCAACGCGCACACGACCGGCATATTCACACTCGACGGCAAGGATTCGGACTCGTTCACGCCGCAACAGTGGCGTGTGCGCGTGTCGTACCTGCCGCAGACTTCCACGCTCATCGGCGACACCGTGGCCGACGTGATCCGCCTGCCGTGGACGCTCGCCGTACGGCAGGGCGAACGTAAACAGGAGCCCGCGGACATGCTCGCGGACGCGCACATTCGCCAGTTGCTCGACGCGATGGGCTGCGCCGACATCCAGCTCGACCGCAATCCGCGCGACCTGTCGGGCGGGCAGGCGGCGCGCGTGAGCCTGGCCCGCACGATCCTGACGAAGCCGCGCGTGCTGCTCGCCGACGAAGTGGACGCGGGGCTCGACGAGGAGAACGCGGACAAAGTGGCCGATCTGCTCAAGCGCGCGGCCGGGCAGGGCGCTGGCGTGGTGCGCATCCGCCACCGTGCGCCCGACGGCCGCGCGAGCCGGATCATGGTGCTCAGCGACGGCGAATTGAACGAACAGCAGGCGCCGGCACCCGCGAACACGGCGGCCGCCGCGGAACGGGAGGGGCGGCGCGCATGAACGACCACAGCTATTTCACGATCGACAACATAGGTCTGCTCATCGCGGCCGGCATGGTCGTCATCGCCGCCGGCATCTCCGTGCTCATGAAGCTCGGCGTGGCGAAATCACTCATCTGGTCGATGGTGCGCTCGTTCGTGCAGCTGCTGATCATGGGCATCGTGCTCGAATATGTGATCCGCCAGCAGAACGTGTGGCTCGTCGTGGGGCTCATCGCCGTCATGCTCATCGCGGCCGTGCAGATCACGATGTCGCGCGCAAAAGGCGTGCCGAAAGGGCTCGTGCCGATCGTGCTGCTCAGCCTTGTGGTCACCATGCTCATCATGATCTCGATCGTGGCCGAACTGATCGTGCGCCCGCACCCGTGGTACGCGCCGCAGGTCGTGATTCCGCTGACCGGCATGATGCTCGGCAACACGGTCTCCGCGCTCGCCCTGGCCATGTCGCGGTTCTTCGAATCGATGCGCGAACGCTATGAGGAGGTGGGCACCTTGCTCGCACTCGGCGCCACGCCGTGGGAGGCGGCCCGCCCGTCGATCATGTCGTCGATCCGCCTCGGCATGCTGCCCACGATCGCGAACCTCGCCTCGGCCGGCATCGTGACGATCCCGGGCATGATGTCGGGCCAGATCATCGCCGGCGGCAATCCGCTCGACGCCGCGAGGTACCAGTTCGTGATCCTCACGTCGTTCTCCGCACTCACCCTGCTCGCCGGCGCGATCATCCTCGCCCTCGTCTACAAGCGCTGCTTCATCTCGTACGACCGGTACCTCATGCCCGTCCACTGAGGTCACCGACGTGGCGGCGCTCGCCGAACTCGCGCACCGCCACGGCGTGCCGCATGTGCGCCGCGTGCAATACTCCGGGCTCGCGCTCGAGGATGAGGCGGACTCCGGCGCACAGGCGCAACGCGTGCGGCGTCTGTTCGCACACGGCGTGGGCCCGGTGCTCTCCTTCAAACTCGACGGCGGCCGTGAGCAGGTCAGCCGCGTGCTTGACGGCGTACGCGTGTTCAGCTATGTGCCCAATATCGGCGACGCACGTTCGCTCATCGTCGATCCGGCGCGCATCACGCACCGCGAGGTGCCGGCGGAGTTCCGCGAGGCGGCCGGCATCAGCGACAATCTGATCCGCCTGTCGGTGGACCTCGAGCATGTCGACGACTTGATCGCCGACCTCGACGCGGCGATCGCGGACGCCTACGCGTAAGGCGGCGCTCCCACTTGTGCTCTACGCGCAGCCGTGCGCTTGCTCCTACGATGAAGGCGCAAGCGCATGTGCACGGTGCGCGTGCGCAGATAGATGGGAGCGTATATGACGGATCGTGCATGGCGCACAACGACAACTTCGCGATGGGCGCGCAAGGCCAGTTCATCCGATTCCAGCACGCCCAGTGAGCGCTGGTGAAGATCCCGGGCAAGCCCGAGGACTACAGCGAAGGCATGCTCAAGAGCCTGCTCACGTTGTCTGACGTGATGGCCACCGGCTACCATGCGGCGTGCGCCGCACGCGTGCAGCCGGGCGACACGGTGATCGTGCTCGGCGACGGTGCGGTGGGGCAGTGCGGCATCATCGCCGCGAAGATGATGGGCGCCAAGCGCATCATCTCCACAAGTTGCCACGAGGACCGCCGTGCGCTCGCCCAGGAGTTCGGCGCGACCGACAACGTGGCCGAACGCGGCGACGAGGGCGTGGCGAAGCTGCTTGAGCTGAGCGATGGCGGCGCGGACGCCGTGCTCGACGCGCAGATCAACCCCGGCAAGGTGTTCACGCAGACCTTCGGCCTCGACCAGATCCAGCAGGCGTATGAGGCCATGGACCAGCGCAAGACGATCAAGTCGTATCTGATTGTGGAAGGCTGATCCGGCGCGGATAGCCTGTGGAAAACGAAAAACCCCACCTTGCGGTGGGGTTTTTCTTTGGGTCGGGCTGGCGAGATTTGAACTCGCGGCCTCTTCGTCCCGAACGAAGCGCGCTACCAAGCTGCGCCACAGCCCGTTTTGACAGCAGATGACAGTTTACGCACAAATCACAAATACGCAAATTCGGCGTGTTGCGCTTCAATCCGCCGATGCGCGCATGCGCGTCAAGCTGTGCGCGACAGCGCCATATACATAGGAATCGGCTGTAGTGGCTGGTGGTTACACTGGGTCGCTATGACTGAACCGATTGCAACCGAAGAAATCACCGTGGAGGAAGACGCCAACGGCGTGCCTGCCATGACGACCGTGGAACGCGCCCAACTGCTGCTCGACCAGGACGCCGCGATCACGGCGCGCATCCAGGAAGGCGCCACGCTTGACGAGGCCGTGGACCCGTCGAACAAGGAATTCGGCCCGCAGGCGCACCCCGAACAGGTGCAGATGCGTGTGGCGAAACGCGCGATGATGCTCAAGGAGGGTCTCAACCCGTACCCGGTCACGCTCGATGTGACCAGCACGATCGAAGCGGTGCGCGCCAAGTACGACGGCACGCTCGAAGCGGGGCAGGAGACCGACGACGTGGTGGGCGTGGCCGGCCGCGTGCTGTTCATCCGCAATGCCGGCGGCCTGTGCTTCGTGCAGCTCGCGGCGGGCGACGGCACGACGATCCAGGCGATGCTCTCGAAGAAGCAGATCGGTGCCGATTCCCTTAAGCTCTTCAAGCAGCTCGTCGACCTCGGCGACCACCTGTTCGTCAAAGGCCGTGTGATCGCCTCGAAGACCGGCGAGCTGTCGATCTTCGCCGACGAATGGGGCATCGCAGCCAAGGCGCTGCAGCCGCTGCCCACCCTGCACAAGGAACTCAACGAAGACACGCGCACGCGCAAGCCGTACATCGGCATGATCGCCGACGAGAAGATCCGCAACATGGTGCGCAACCGCTCCAAGGCGGTCTCGTCGCTGCGACGCACGTTCGACGACCATGACTTCCTCGAGGTGGAGACGCCGATGCTGCAGACCGTGCACGGCGGTGCAGCCGCACGCCCCTTCACCACACACATGAACGCCTTCGACTTGGACCTCTACCTGCGCATCGCACCTGAGCTCTTCCTCAAGCGCTGCCTCGTGGGCGGCATCGACCGCGTGTTCGAAATCAACCGCGACTTCCGCAACGAAGGCGTCGACGGCACACACGCGCCCGAATTCACGATGGTCGAGGCGTATGAGGCCTACGGCAACTACGACACGATCGCCGCGCTCGTCAAGGAACTCGTGCAGAAGACCGCGAAAGACGTGTTCGGCAGCACGACCGTCACACTGCTCGACGGCACGGAATACGACCTGGGCGGCGAGTGGAAGACGATGAGCATGTACGACTCGCTGTCCGAAGCGCTCGGCCAGGAGATCGTGCCGAACGGTGGTCCCGACCACCCGGGCACGTCCGTCGAGGAACTCGGCCGCATTGCCGACAAACTCGGTGTGGAACGCGACGACGTGGAGAACCACGGCAAGCTCGTGGAGCACCTGTGGGAGCACTTCTACGAAGACAAGCTCTATGAGCCGACTTTCGTGCGCGATTTCCCGGTGGAGACCTCGCCACTCGTCAAGGCGCACCGCAGCAAGCCGGGCGTCGTGGAGAAGTGGGACCTCTACGTGCGCGGGTTCGAGCTGGCCACCGGCTACTCCGAGCTCAACGACCCGATCGTGCAGCGCGAACGCTTCGTGGCGCAGGCCAAGGACGCGCTCGCCGGCGACGAAGAGGCGTGCGATATCGACGAGGACTTCCTCGAGGCGCTCGGCGTCGGCATGCCACCGGCCGGCGGCATGGGCATGGGCATCGACCGCCTGCTCATCGCGTTGACCGGGGCCACGATCCGCGAAACGATCACCTTCCCGCTCGTCAAGCCGCTCAACGGCTGAGACTTCAGGCGCCGCCGTCGGCAACCGTGCACGGCGGCGCCTGTGCATCTACGCACAACCAACCCAGAAAGGATTGGAACCATGAATCCAAACGAAACCCAGGGGCCGGGCCAGCCCCAGCACAACGAAACCCCGTACGCGGCGCCGGCGTACACCCAGCCGCAGCAGGCCGCACCGCAGGCACCGCATGTGCCGCCGCAGCAGCATGCGCCGCAGCAGCCGGTCGCCGCTGCGCGCAAGGGCGCGAATTTGGCCGAATCGCTCGGCTCGCAGCATATCCAGATCGGTGGCAAGAAGATCGATTACGCGGCGATTGTGACGCTCGTCGGCGCGGTGATCTCCATCATCGCCCTGTTCCTGTCGTTCACGAGCGTCTCGATGTTCGGCGAAAAGGTCTCCAGCAGCCTGTTCCAGCAGGGCGCCGTCGGCTGGTACATGCTCGTCATGCTCCTGGCGATTGGCGCATGCGCGGTCCTGGAGAAACGGTTCACCGCACTCGTGCTGACCGGCCTTGACACCCTGCTTGTGATCTTCGTGATCGCCGCGGGCGCCCAGCAGATGCAGCAGGGCTCTGTGCTCTCGGGCGTGCTCGAAGGCTACATGGGCCAGCAGGCCATGCGCGTGCAGTACGGAGCGGGCATGTGGCTCGCGATCATCGGCGTGATTGTCATGCTCGTCGGCACCATCGTGTCGTACTACAACCAGGTGCAGGCGCACAAGCGCACCACTCCGGCCACTCCCGCCGCCCCGGCCGGCCCCGACCCGTTCCAGAACAACGGCTGGCAGTTCGGTGTGCCCGCACCGCAGCAGCCGTCTTCGACCGACACCAGCAACTGGCAGTTCGGCGCACCCAATCCGCCGGCCCCCGCGGCCCCGGCGGCGCCTGTAGCGCAGATGCACGAACCGTTCGTGCAGCCTGTGCAGACGCCAACCATGCCGCCCGCGCCGGCCGCTCCTGCAACGCCGACTGCGCCGACCAACCCGCAGCATCCGAATGCGTAGCGGCACACCGACCCGCTAGCGCCACCCAACGCGCATGCATATGGCCATGGCCCCAGCTTTCCATCAGGGAGAGCCGGGGCCATATGCATGCGCGTTGGGTGGCGCCGGTGAGACAATGCGCGGTATGCAACTGTCTCAACTCATCTCCGGCGCACGCCCGCGCACACTCGCGCTTGGCGTGGCGCCCGTATGGATCGGCGCGGCCGGCGCATGGGCCCTCATGCGCGGCCGTGAGCACACACTGCCGCAATGCGCGTGGGTCGCTGGCGGCGCGCACTGTGCCTCCTCGCCCGCGCGCATGACCACGCTCATGCTGCTGTGCCTGGGCGTGGCGGTCTTTCTGCAGATCGCCGCGAACTTCGCGAACGACTACTCCGACGGCATCCGCGGCACCGACGCGCACCGTGCAGCCGCAGCGGTGGCCAACCGCGTGGAATATGTGACGCGCGCCACCGGCCCGGGCGACGTCGAGCGCGAGGAGACGCTCGACTACGAGGAGCTGCACGCGCCCACGCGGCTCGTCGCCTCGGGCGTGCCCCCGCGCTCCGTGCTCACGGCGGCGGCGGTGAACGCGGCGCTCGCATGTGCGTGCGGCCTCGCGGCCGTGGTAATCACAGGCTACTGGTGGCTCCTTGCGGTAGGTGCGCTGTGCGTGCTCGCCGGCTGGTTCTACGTGGGTGGCGCGCACCCGTACGGCTACCGAGGATGGGGTGAAATCGCCGCGTTCGTGTTCTTCGGGCCGGTGGCCACGCTCGGCACGACGGTCACGATGGCGGGCGCGGTGGAATGGCCCACCGTGTGCGCGTCGTTGGTCATCGGACTGGTGGCGCTCGCCGTACTCTCAGTGAACAACCTGCGCGATATCCGCTCTGACGCGCAGGCGGGCAAACGCACATGGGCGGTGCGGCTCGGCGCGCACGCCACAACCGTGTGCATCATCGTGGTGATCGCGCTCGTCATGCTGGCCGTGCTTGCCGCGGGCGTGTATGTGGGCGTGCATGGATCCACACTGGCCCATCTGACGGCGGCCTGGGGATTCTGCGCGGTGCTCGGCATGGTGTGTGTGCTGCTCACGGGGTATTTCACATGTTTCGAGGTGGCGCGCGGCGAATACATGCGCGCCATGTGGTCGCTTGCGCTGCTCGCGCTGTGGTTCGCGCTCGCGTTCACCGGATTCGCGATGGTGCTGTGAGCTGTGCGCGTGCCGTGCGCGGCGAAAATGACAGGGCGCAACGGTACACTGGCAACCATGACTTATAAATTGGTACTGCTCCGACATGGTCAGAGCGCATGGAACAAGACAAATCAGTTCACCGGCTGGGTTGACGTCCCGCTGACCGAGCAGGGCGTCGAGGAAGCCAAGAACGGCGGCCGCCTGCTCAAGGAGAAGGGTGTCCTTCCGGACATCGTCTTCACCTCGCTGCTGCGCCGCGCGATCAACACGGCGAACATCGCCCTCGACGAGGCCGACCGCCTGTGGATTCCCGTCAAGCGTGACTGGCGCCTCAACGAGCGCCACTACGGTGCGCTGCAGGGCAAGAACAAGAGCCAGATCCGCGAAGAGTACGGTGACGAGAAGTTCATGCTGTGGCGCCGCTCCTACGGCACCCCGCCGCCCGAGATCGACCCGAACGACGAGTACGCGCAGAACAACGACCCGCGCTACGCCGGCGATCCGGTCCCGGAAGCTGAGTGCCTGGCCGACGTGGTGGCCCGCGTCGAGCCGTACTGGGAGTCGGACATCATCCCCGAGCTCAAGACCGGCAAGACCGTGCTGATCGCCGCCCACGGCAACTCGCTGCGCGCAATCGTCAAGATGCTCGACGGCCTGACCGAAGAAGAGATCGCCAAGGTCAACATCCCGACGGCCATGCCGCTCGTGTACGAGCTTGATGACGACTTCAAGCCGATTAAGAAGGGTGGCGAGTACCTCGATCCCGAGGCCGCCGCCGCCGGAGCCGCCGCTGTCGCTGCCCAAGGCCAGAAGTGATGAGCCTGTAGGCATACGCTGAACCAATGTGGCTGCCACCATCTCAGTGATGGTGGCAGCCACATTGTTATATGTGTCGCAAGTACATCCCTATACCGCATCAAGCCGCAAGATGACTGCGTTCGCAAGCTCTTAGTGAAGTCCCGCGCGCCCGCGCGCGGACGGGCACACAATGGGCCCTAGAGCGTCGAAGGTCGGCGTGAGCACATCTTCGCGGGAACGAGCCCGCGCAAGAGGAGGAACCATGTACTATTCGGCAGGCAATTTCGAAGCGTTCGCGCATCCCAGGAAGCCGGAGGGCATCGAGAACAAGAGCGCGTACATCATCGGCACGGGTCTGGCGGCGCTCACGTCCGCGTTCTACTTGGTGCGCGACGCGCAGATGCCGGGCAGGAACATCCATGTGTTCGAGAAAGACGTGTTGCCGGGGGGCGCGCTCGACGGCGCGTTCATCAAGGGCGAAGGCTATGTGATGCGCGGCGGCCGCGAGATGGACAACCATTTCGAAGTCATGTGGGACGTCTACCGCGATGTGCCGAGCATCGAGGACGAGAACGTGTCCATGCTCGACTACTACTACTGGCTCAACAAGGAAGACCCGAACTATTCGAAGTGCCGCGCCACGAAGGGCCGTGGCCAGGACGCGCACACGGACAGGAAGTTCGGCCTCTCCGACAAGGCCGTCATGGAGATCCTCAAGCTTTATCTGGCGACGGAAGAGGAACTTGCGAACAAGAAGATCACCGACTACTTCGACGATGAGGTGCTCGATTCGAACTTCTGGCTGTACTGGCGCACCATGTTCGCGTTCGAAAACTGGCAGTCGGCGCTCGAGATGCACCGCTACATCCACCGCTTCATCCACCACATCGGCGGCCTGCCGGACTTCTCCGCACTGCGCTTCACGCGCTACAACCAGTACGAGTCGATGATCCTGCCGTTGGTGAACTACCTCAAGGCGCACGGCGTGCAGTTCCATATGCAGACCTCGGTGGACGACGTGACGTTCGAGGTGAGCGAGCACAAGATGGGGCCGAAGCGCGAGTACACGCACGTCGCGATGGACGAGATCATGCGCGCGCAGGCCGAAAACGGCGCCTTCCCGCGCAACCCGTACTCGACGCCGAACAAGAAGGTCGCCAAGACGCTCGTCATCACCGACCTCAAGAACAACGAGACGAAGACCATCGAACTGAGCGAGAACGACTTCGTCTTCATCACCAACGGCGGCCTCGTCGAATCGACGACCGAAGGCAACCAGAACACGCCGGCCGGCTTCAACCCCGCACTCAAGAAGGGCAGCGGCTGGGACACCTGGAACCACATCGCCGCCGTCGACCCGAGCTTCGGCCACCCACAGAAGTTCATCTACGACCCGAACCTGACGAAGTGGATGAGCGCGACCGCCACCACGCTCGACGACGAGATCATCCCGTACATCGAGAAGATCACCGGGCGCTCGCCGTTCGGCGGCCACACCGTGACCGGCGGCATCGTGAGCGTCAAGGACTCGAACTGGCTCATGAGCTGGACGATCAACCGCCAGCAGCAGTTCCGCGACCAGCCGGCCGACCAGATCAGCGTCTGGATCGACGCGCTGCTGCCCGACAACCCGGGCAACTACATCCGCAAGAAGATGCAGGACTGCACGGGTGAGGAGATCTGCGAGGAATGGCTCTACCACATGGGTGTGCCGACCGACAGGATCCACGAGCTCGCCTCCAACCACTGCAACACGATCCCGGTCATGATGCCGTACGTCGACGCGTTCTTCATGCCGCGCGAACTCGGCGACCGCCCCGACGTGGTGCCGGATGGCGCCGTCAACTTCGCGTTCATCGGCCAGTTCGCCGAAGAGCCGCGCGACACGATCTTCACCACCGAGTACTCGATGCGCACCGGCATGGAGGCAGTGTACACGCTGTGCGACGTGGACCGCGGTGTGCCGGAGGTGTGGAACAGCGAATACGATGTGCGCGACATGCTCAATGCGGCGGTCAAGCTGCGCGACGGCGAACCGCTCACCACGTTCGGCCGCAATGGGCTCGAGCACAAGGCCATCGAGATCGCGCTCAACCGCACGAAGGGCACCTACATCTACGAGATGCTCAAGACCTTCGGCGCGATCTCCAATCCGGACCACCCGGTTGACATGAAGCCGGGCATGCGGTTCGATGCGTCGTTCAGCGAGGCCGACGAGGCACGGCTCATGCAGCATGCGAAGGACGCCGAGGCGGCCGCGTTCCCGAACAGGCAGGCCGACGCCGCGGCCGCGGCCATTACTCCGGCCGAGGCAAGCGTGGACGCGCAGCCCGCAGGCTCTGACAAGCCCGAACCCGAAGAACATCTCGACAAGCCGGAGGTCACCAAGTGAAAGCCTATGTGATTCCCAATGAGCATGCTCGCGGACTCGATGCGATCGAGCTCGCGGACATGCCCACGCCGGTCCCCACGCCCGGTCATGTGCTGATCAAGGTGCACGCGGTGGGCCTCAATCCGGTCGACTACAAGCTCGCCGAGGGCGGCAATGAGAACTGGACGTATCCACACATCCTCGGTCTGGACGTCGCCGGCGAGATCGTGGAGATCGGCGAAGGTGTCGAAGACACATGGAAAGTCGGCATGCGTGTCGCCGGCCATGGCGACCTGCGCTTCGACGGCTGCTTCGCCGAGTATGTAAATGCGCCGGCGTACGAGCTCGCGCTCATTCCCGACGACGTGGAGTACACCACGGCAGCGGGCCTGCTGTGCAGCGCGCTCACCGCATACCAGACGATCAACAGGAAGCCGAACCTCAACCTTGTGCGCACCGCGCTTGTGCACGGGGGGTCCGGCGCGGTCGGCGGCGTGGCGGTGCAGCTCGCGAAGATGCATGGCATCACCGTGTTCACCACATGCTCGACGCGCAACGTCGACTATGTGCGCGAACACGTGCACCCGGACGCCATCATCGACTACCGCACGCAAGACGTCGATGAACGTGTGCGCGAGTTGACCGATGGACGCGGCGCCGGCCTCATCGTCGACACGGTGAGCGGGGAGGAGGCCGAGCGTGACCTAGGGCGCCTCGCATACAACGGGCAGCTCGTCACGATCGTCGATGTGCCGCCGGTGTCTGCCGCCCAGATGTTCGGTGGTGCGATGAGCATCGACGTCGTCAATCTCGGCAGCGCGCACGCGTCCGGCAACCCGATGGAGCAGCACGATCTGGGCACGATGGCCTCTGACGTCCTGTCAATGGTCTCGCAAGGCCAGCTCGACCCGCTCATCACCGGCGTGCTGCCGTTCTCGGATCTCGTCGAAGGGCTGCGTTCGCTCGCCGAGCACAAGGTCACCGGCAAGCTCGTCGTCGACTTCGACGCCTGAAACGGCTGGCTGACGGCATACTGAATGCATGAATGGTCCTCGGCACCTCAAATAGGTGCCGAGGACCATTCATGCGTGTTATGACGGTGTGCGGCGCACGTCAGTCGATGTCGGTGCCTTCGTCGCGGTCCGGTTCCTTCGACGGGTCGAATCCGGAGACGATGAAGACCACACGGCGCGCGGCGGAGACGGCATGGTCGCCGAGGCGCTCCATGAAGCGGCCGATCAGCACCACGTTGATGAGCTGCTGGTTCGTGCCCGGGAAGTCTTCGGACTGGGCGAACTCGAGCGTCTTCTTGTGCAGGTCGTCGAGCACGTCGTCGTCATGGATGATCTGGTCGGCCACCTTCGTGTCGCGGTCGGCGAGCATCGTGACGAGGCGGTCGGCGGTCACATCGAGGAACTGCTGCATCTGTGCGAAGGTGTCCACAATCTCCTGCGGCAGCGGCGAATCAGGGTAGGTGCGGCGCGCGGATTCGGCGATGTGGCGTGCCAGGTCGCCCATGCGTTCAAACGTAATCGCCAAGCGCATTGTGGAGACCACGACGCGCAGATCGGTGGCCACCGGGTTCTGGCGGGCGAGCAGCTCCACGCACTGGTCGACGATGCTCGTCGAAAGCTCGTCGGTTTCGGCATCGTTGTCGATCACCGTCTGCGCGGCGTCGAGATCGGCGTTGAGCAGTGCCTGCCCCGCGCCGTGGATGGCGTCGCGCACATTGCGTGCCATGTGGTCAAGGTCGTCGGCTACGGCTTTGAGGCTTTCGTTGAAAATTACGCGCATTTGATTCCCTTCCATTGGGTCCATCGGGCGTGGCGGTTGGCGGTCCATGCCGCGCATTCTTGTCCCAGTGTAGAGGAAGCGCGCCGCCATGCCAATTGCGCTGTTCACCTTGCGCGCGTTTTGCCGCTCTAGCCGCCGCGCACATCGCTCATCTATGCCACAATGGGCGGTATGCCGCACATCACCACCACGACCATCATCGCCGTTGCGTTCGTGCTGTTGGCCATGGGCGCCGTGATCGGCGTCGGCCTGCTCATCGCAGACATGGTCATGCCACTCGTGCAGTCCGCCACGCACGGCGAATCGCTGCGCGACCGTTTCGCTGAACGGTTCGCGCGGCTGCACAAACACCATGACGCCGACGATGACGCCGACGACTTGGAGGAATCCACGGCCGCGTTGCTGTCGATGCTGCCCGGCGCGCCGGTCGTCGTCGACGAATCCGACGAAGTGGTGCGTGCGAGTCCCGCCGCTTACCGGCTCGGCGTCGTCGACGACGACGTCATCGTGGAGCCGCGTATCGCGCAGGCGGTGCGCACCGTGCGCGAACAGGGCGGCAAAACCATGTTCGAACTCACCACGATGACCCCGCAGCGGTTCCTGCACATGGCAGGCGCAGACGACGACGCTCAGGAAAACGCCGAATCGGCGGACGCGCACGCCACGCCGGTCGCGGTGAGCCGGCCGAACTGGCTGCGCGTCACGGTGGGCCGCATCAGCGAGCGCTTTGTGATCGTGCTGCTTGACGATGTCAGCGAGCGCGTGCGTTTCGCCCAGGTGCGTGACGATTTCATCGCGAATGTCTCGGAACAGCTCGTCAAACCGAGCGCCGAACTGCAGCGGCTCGCCGCTTCGCTCGAGCGGGCGGGGCTGAAGGACGCGCGCATCGCGCAGGACGCGCGCAATGTGCGCCGGACGATCGCGTACATCGACCATATGGTCAAGGATCTGCTGCTGTTGATCAAAGCGCAGGAACAGGTCACGCCGACCGACGGGAACCGGCTCAATGTGCTCGGTGAGGCGCGTGCGGCGGCCGAGGTGGCGCAGCCACTCGCGCAGGCGCACGCCCAGCGGATCGCGGTGAGCGGCAGTGATGAGCTTGTGGTGCATGGCGAGTCGGAGCAGATTCGCGCGGCGATCGACAAGCTGATTGAGAACGCGCTCGAGTATTCGCCCGACGGTGCGGTGGTGAGCGTGGATGTGAAACCGGACCGCGCGGGCCGGCATGCGGTGGTGCGTGTGATCGACCGCGGCACGGGCATTCCGCTCGGCGAGCAGCAGCGCATCTTCGAGCGGTTCTACCGGGGCGCGAACCAGAACGAGCACACGGCGGACGGCGTCGGTCTGGGTCTGGCGATCGTCAAGCATGTGGCGTTGACGCACCAAGGCAGCGTGCATGTGTGGAGCCGGCCTGGGCAGGGCAGCACGTTCACGCTCGTGTTGCCGCTCGACCCCACACAGGCGGACTGAGTGTCATTTGCCCAAACGGCGGTAGTCGGAGCGGTCGAAGAACTCCCAGACGAGCAGGAGCAGGCCGATCACCACGCCGAACGCGCAGATGACCGTGGAAGTGCGGAACCACAGGTTGTGCCCGAACTGCCAGAAGCAGATGCAGACGATCAGTGCAATCGTCCACAGCACCGTGCCCAGGATGAACGCCTTGCGCAGGTCCACCTGCATGGGTTTAGGGGAAGGACGGCGTACGTGGGGGTCGACGATCGGGGCAATTTTCATGCCCTCCACCCTAACGCGAAGGGGCGGCAAACGCCGGCCATCGCGTACAATGGGGAGGTCCATTGCCCCATTGACGGCCTTCGCGAAAGGATTGCCCGTGTTCACGATTCGCCCTGTTCCCAAGCGCTACGCGTGGGGTTCCGGCGAATGCCTGCAATCCATGTTCCATCTGACGGGCGAACAGTGGCGTTCGCCGCTTGCCGAAATGTGGTTCAGCGGGCACCCGCAGTCCCCGTCGCTGATCGAACAGCCTGGGGGCGCGCCGGTCGCGTTGACCGACGCGATCGCCGCGCGCCCCGAATACATGGTGGGCGCGCGCGGGTCCAGTGAATTCGGCCCGGTGCTGCCGTTCCTGTTCAAAGTGATCTCGGCGCGCGTGCCGCTGTCGCTGCAGGTGCACCCAGTCGATTTCCAGGCGCGCGCGGGATTCAATATGGAAAACCGTGAGGCGATCGCATTGGATGCGCCGGAACGCTCGTTCCGCGACATGAACGCGAAAAGCGAAATGGTCGTGGCTCTCGAACCATTTCACGCGTCGGTCGGTTTTGCGCCGAAGTCGTTCGCGTTGCACAATCTCACCCTGCTCGAGTCGCCCGTCGCACAGACGATGGTGCGCGCGTTCTCGCGTTCGGCCGGCGATGGCGAGTTCGCGCAGGCCGACGCGCGCATGCCGATCGCGGCGAGCGTGTGGCCGGAGTCGCGCCGGCGCATGTTCCGCGCATTCCATGCAGCGATCACCGCGGCGCCGCTCAACGCGCAGGAATTGGAACGCGACCTGCTGCAGGCGCGCGCACGCTGCACTGCGGAACGCAACCGCATGGCCTTCGATCACGCGGTGCGTGCCACGCGCGCGTTCCCCGGCGACCCGAGCGTATTGGCGCTGCTGATGATGAACCCGGTGCGGCTCGAGGAGGGCGAATCGGTGTTCCTGCCCACCGGCTGCCCGCACGCCTATATATATGGTACCGGCGCGGAAATCATGACCAATTCAGACAACGTGCTGCGCGCCGGCATGACTGTCAAACACAAAGACATCGACAATCTGCTGCAGTGCCTGGATTGCCGCATATCCAGCCCGATCGACCCGTCCGACACGCGGTTGGGTACGCTGCTCATGCGCGACGTGGTGTTCTACAAGCCGCCCGTCAATGAATTCATGCTCTGCTATGGGCGTGTGGATGCGGCCCACGAGCCGTGGCCGGTGATGAACCGGCTCGCCGTGCGCTACGATGCGCTTGTGCAGCAGATGGGCGGCAAAGTGGTGGTGCCGCATCTGGGTCCACGCGTGGTATTGTGCACGCAGGGCGCCGTACGCTGCGTCACCGACCATGACGACCGCGTGCTGCGGCAGGGCGAGGCGGCATTCGTGCCGGCGGCGGATGGATGGGCCAGCATTGACCCGGTGGTGACGGGCGAAGCCGCACCGCAGGGCCAATATGTGATGGCCTCCACGCCGTTCTGAGCATGGAGGCCATCACGAGGTGAAACGCGTGAGTCACATATGTTCGACCACGTAATCGATGCACCCGAGCAGCGCCTCCACATCGGAAGGCTCCACCGAGGGGAATACGCCGATGCGCAGCTGGTTGCGGCCCAGCTTGCGGTAGCCGTTGACGTCGACGATGCCGTTGTCGCGCAACACCGCCGTCACATATGCCTGCGGCACCGAGTCGTCGAGATCGATCGTGACGACCGACCTCGATCGCGCGTCCACATCGGTCACGAACGGGCGCGCGTATGCGCTGCGTTCGGCCCAAGCGTACACGATGTCGGAAGAACGCTTGCAGCGGGCGGCGGACCATGCCATTCCGCCGTTTTCGTTGAGCCACTTCACCTGCTCGCCAAGCAGCACAAGCGTACTGATCGACGGCGTGTTGAGCGTCTGGTTCTTCAAGGAATTGTCGATCGCCGAGGTCAACGAAAGGAACGGCGGAATCCAACGGCGCGCGCCTTCGAGTGCGCAGCTGCGCTTGATGCCCTCCGCGCGTTGGATTGCGGCGGGGGAGAGGATCGCGATCCACAGGCCGCCTTCGGAACCGAAGGCCTTCTGCGGGGAGAAGTAATAGACGTCGGTCTGCGCGATGTCCACGGGGATCGCGCCAGCGGCACTCGTCGCGTCGATCGCGATCAGCGCGCCCTGTTCGTGGCTGCCGTCGATGCGGTAGACCGGCGCCTGCACGCCGGTCGACGTTTCGTTCTGCGCCCAGCAATACGTGTCGACGTATTCGGTGCGCTCAGGCACACGATATGTGCCGGGTTCGCTTTCGAAGACAATCGGGTCCTCGAGGAACGGCGCCGACGCCACCGAGGCCGCCACCTTCTTGCTGAATGACCCATACACGCCGCAGGCGGCCTGACGCGTGATAAGCGACGCGCACATCACGTCCCAGAACGCGCTCGCGCCACCGTTGCCGAGCACCACCTCGTACCCGTCGGGCAACGAGAAGAACTGTGCGATGCCCGTGCGGATGGATTCGACAAGGTCCTTGACCGGGGCTTGGCGGTGCGACGTGCCGAGGAGCGTGCGCGCGGCACGGTCGAGGGCTTCGACCTGCTCGGTGCGGATCTTGCTGGGGCCGGAACCGAAGCGGGCGTCTTCAGGCAGCATTGACTGCGGAATCGTAATAGTGTCCATGGTGTCCAAGAGTAGCCAGCGTCGGGGAACAACAGCGGCCGGGTTCCAGATAGGGAGCCGCAGTGTGGGCGGTTACGCGAAATGCGAAATGGTCGGCGCCATGGTATGCGAATACTACGATTTTGTGAAGATTTGTGATTTTTTTGCAGGGCGAATCATCGGGTGCAAATCAGTGGCAAAACGGTGCCACAGTGCAGATCGCAGGCCTTTTGCAAGGCAGGGATGGCGCAAGTGTGCGGTTTTGCTTGGTCTTGACTTGATGTACTCTGTTGAAACAGCGAGTACGAGCGCGGGACACCCATGGCATGGACCGTGGGGCACCTGCGCGTGATTGTTTCTTCAATGTGCGCAAGGAGTGTTGTAGGTATGAGGCATGCTGCCCCCAAAGCCCATAAGGCGGCTGGCACCAAGTCACTGACCAACCTGTTCACAACCCATCACGGATCCCATTCCTCTCAGGCTGTCTATGCCGAGAAAGCAGCGGCCGGCAACGCCGAGGCCCTCGGCATCGATGAGAACTTAGCGGCGAAACTCAATGAAGTGGCGCCCCTGACGCGCCGGTCGATCCGTGAATCGGCCAAGGCGGCGCAGCGCCGCAACACGGTGCTCACTTCGGCATCGCTTGCCGCGCTCGTGGGCACTGCGGCTACATCGATGGCCTTCATGAAGTCGCAGGACGACACGACGACGATGTTCCCCGCTGCGGGTGCCGAAACCACGCAGACCATGAACATCACGCGCGTCAATGACGGCACGGCTTCGCGTTCCGAGACTCGTGAGGCGCTGACCGACGGCCTGCAAGGCACGACGGATCAGGGCGCTGTGGCGTCCACGACCACCTCCACGACGAACGAAGGCGGCTGGAACCTCGGCGATTCCAACGCCATCGACGATGTCAACGCGCTCACCAAGGCCAAGGCGAACAATGACAAGGTCGCCGAACGCGTAGACAAGGACGAGGCGGATCTGCCCGACGGCTTCAACCCGAACCACCCCACCGGCGACACGGGCAACCAGTACCCGTGGGGCCAGTGCACATGGTGGTCGTATGAGCGCCGCCACCAGCTGGGCCTGAACACCGGCTCGTTCTTCGGTGACGCGCGCAGTTGGGGCGCATCCGCGCAGGCGCTTGGATACTGGGTTGACAACACGCCGCGCGCTGTGGGAGACGTGCTTGTGTTCGCTCCGGGCCAAGAAGGTGCCGACGGCTACTACGGCCATGTGGCCATCGTCGAGGCAATCAATCCCGACGGCTCCATCAAGATTTCGGAATCCAATGTGAAGGGCGCCGGTGTCATCTCCGAGCGTGAGTTCTCCGCAGACAAGGTCTCCGGTTTCACGTTCGTGCATTACTGATCTGTTTTTCCCATAAGCGTGAACCGTGCCAGGCGCGCTTTGCCCCAAGACCCGCGAGCCATGGCCATTGCACCATGGGCGTGCTACTGTAAAGGGTGATGAAAAAGATGAAACGTTCTATATCGATTACTGCCGCTGCAGCGCTTGCCATCCCCATGGTGTTCATGGGTGTGCCCGCAGCCGTCGCAGATGATGCAGCGTCGAGTTCGGACTATATCGTCTCGACCCGCTCATTCCCCAAGGTGAACACCGCAAAGACGGATTTCTTTGCGGAGGCCACTTCCACCGACGTCGAAGATGACTCCAACTGGGGTGGGCTGGGAAGCATGGATGTTCCTCAGACCAAGTCCCAAGCGGAGAAAGACGCCGAGAAGAAAGCCCAAGAAGAAGAACAGGCCCGCAAGGACGCCGAGGCGACAGCCGCCGCCGAGGCCGCTGCGCGCCTCGAACGCGAACAGGCTGAGGCCGCAAGCCGAAGCCAGGAACGCGAACCGATTCAGCAGGAAACGGCTCCTGCCCCGCAGGCCGCCGCTGCCGCTCCGGAAGTGCCCGCCAGCAAGAACGGTGCATCGATCGCCGCGTACGCGCAGAAGTTCATCGGTGCCCCGTATGTCTCTGGTGGCACCACGCCGGCCGGCTGGGATTGCTCTGGCTTCGTCCAGTATGTGTTCGCCCAGTTCGGCATCAACCTGCCCCGCACCTCCGGCGCGCAGGCGGGCGTCGGCGTGGCCGTGCCGAGCCTCGCGCAGGCGCAGCCCGGCGATATCCTCGCCAACGGCATGCACGCCGCCATCTACATTGGCAACGGCATGGTTATCAACGCACTGAATCCGGCACAAGGCACGCAGATCACGGATACGTCCGTCTTCTATGGCGGCTATTCGATTCGCCGCGTGCTGTAGTCCTCTCCGCCTTTTCACCTTTTCTCAGGGTGCAGGCTCCACACGGAGTCTGCACCCTGCTTTTGTATGCGGCTGTGTGCGGGCCCCGTGAACCATATGGAACGGCGCCTTCCGTCTGGTGGGCGGCAGTGCCGTCGCACCATGGCGAAACCAGAACACATGCGGTATTGTAGGGATTGGAAGACATGCGTTGTGTTGGGCAAGGAGGTCCCTCATGGTGAACGACAAGACGATTCTGGTTGGCGTCGACGGCTCGCATGCGAGCTACAAGGCCACATGGTGGGCCGCGAACTACGCCAAGCACGTCGGGCTGTCGCTGCAGATTGTCTGCGCGTATTCGCTGCCGAGCTACGCCGCCGTCTCGTTCGACGCCACGTACACCGCGATGGGTGATGACAACGCGGCGCACGCCGATGCTCAGGAGATCCTGTCGAAGGCCAAGGCGATCGCGGACGAGCAGGGCGTGGACGCGCAGACGCTGATCGTGACCGGCGACCCCTCGTCGGTGTTCGTGGAACTGTCACGCAACTACAGCCTCATCGTCATCGGCAACCGCGGCAAGGGCGGCCTCGCCGAACGCCTGCTGGGCACCACCAGCTCGAGCCTGCCGGCGTACGCATACTGCCCGATCGTGGTCGTGCCGTACACCGATGACGAGGGCAACCTGATGCATCTCAACAACGTGATCACCCGCGTGGCCGTCGGCTCCGACGACACGAAGTGGGGCATCCGCGCGCTGCAGCTCGCCGCTGACTTCACCAACAGCTGGGGCGCCGAACTCGACGTGATCACCGTGGTGCCGTCGAACACGAACCTCGAAGACGCCGATGTGCGCCACCAATTCGAGGAGGCGCTCGACGAGCGTCTCGCCCCGATCACCGCGAAGTACCCGGATCTGAAGATCCGCAAGACGATTGTGGCGGGCAATGCGGTGGAGACGCTGACGCGCGCGAGCCGCGACCATGACATGGTCGTTGTCGGCTCGTGCGGCCGGGGCGGCTTCACCGGCCTGCTGTTCAACTCCACGAGCCAGGGGCTGTTGCAGCATTCCGTTTCACCGGTGTATGTGGTGCCGCGCAAGTTCGTGGAAACCGAGGCCTCACGCGCCGCAGCCGAGCCGGACCAGGACGTGCAGACCGCGTCGATCGACGAACTGGTCAAGGAAGTGCCGGTCGACCGCGCTGGTGAAGACGTGGAGCGTGAGATCGAGAGCAACATCGATCCGCAGGCCGCCGCCTATCGTGACCGCCGCAACGACTGACGCAACCGATGCGCCTATGCGCATCTAATCGAGGGGCCCGGGCGAATCATCGTATTGGCGATTCGCCCGGGCCCCTCGATTACGTAGGGGGAGTGCGCTCAGCGGCGCACTTCGATGTCCATGCGCACCGGCGTCTCCTGCTCGTAGGTGTGCATCACGGTGCATCCTTTTTCGATGTGCGCCTTGGCGCGCTTCTTGAGCTTCTCCACCTCTTCGTCGCTCAGGTTGGCGTCCGAGGCATCGATGACCACCTGCTCGTTGAAGTTGATGTAGGAGTCGGTGTCCGCATCGTAGGTGCCGTCCACGATGATCTTGGCGCCCTTGCCTTCGCCCACGGCGTTCTCCACAGCCATGCGGCTCGAGAGCGCCGCGCATGCCGCGAGGGCGATCTTCATCAGGTCGCCGGGAGTGAACTGGCCCCTGCCCTTGCCGAACTTGAGGTGGGCGCCGTCATCGCTGAAAGCGTCCCAAGAACCATCTTTGTTGCGCTCGACCCACAGTCGTTTGTCCATTGATCATGCTCCTTTGTGCTTGGTCTGGATGATATTCCCCTATCAATCGTACTCAAGGCGTCTGCGCTTGGCTAGGGGCGCACCCACGCGCAGAGCGATACGCCGTCCAAAAGCGCCCTTAATATGGACTGTTATGCCTTTGACTCAAGCAGATCTGGAATCCATCCGCGCCCAAGTGCCGGCGCACCCGAAGACGACCATCCCCATGCCGTATGAGGACCTGCTGCGCAAGATCCTCATGGAAGGCAACCTCAAATCCGACCGCACCGGCACCGGTACGATCTCGTTGTTCGGCCAGCAGATGCGCTTCGACTTGAGCGAAGGGTTCCCATTGCTGACGACCAAGCGCGTGTTCTTCAAGGGCATCGCATACGAGCTGCTGTGGTTCCTGAAGGGGTCGGGCAATGTGCGCTGGCTGCAGGAGCACAACGTGCACATCTGGGACGAGTGGGCCGACGAAAACGGCGACCTGGGCCCCGTCTACGGAGTGCAGTGGCGCAGCTGGCCCGCGCCCACGCCCAGCGACCCGAACCGCACGATCGATCAGATCTCGAACGTGCTCGAGCTGATCCGCACGCAACCGGATTCGCGCCGCATGGTTGTCACTGCCTGGAACCCCGCGGAGGTCGAGCAGATGGCGCTGCCGCCATGCCACGCGCTGTTCCAGTTCTATGTGGCCAATGGCAAGCTCAGCTGCCAGCTGTACCAGCGGTCCTGCGACATGTTCCTGGGCGTGCCGTTCAACATCGCCTCGTATTCGCTGCTCACGATGATGATGGCGCAGCAGGCCGGCCTGGAACCAGGCGAGTTCGTGTGGACCGGCGGCGACTGCCATATCTACGACAACCATGTGGACCAGGTGCTCGAACAGCTCTCGCGGGAGCCCTACCCGTACCCGACGATGAAGATCCGCAAGGCGGATTCGCTCTTCGAATACGACTATGGCGATTTCGAGATCATGGGCTACCAATACCACCCCACCATCAAGGCCCCGATCGCGGTCTGAAACGCCATCCGTCTCCGCGAATGCCACGGTCTGCGGCTTTGCATAAACTGTGACCCGATTACCTCGTTCAAGGAGAGATGAAATGGAGCACGATAGTAGCCGCACCGGCTATCACGAACCCGAGCCCGGGATCGCCGGGCCTGAGAATCTGCTGGAAGACGACTGGGGTGACGACTACGCCAAGACATTCTCCATCAATCTGATCTGGGCACAAGCGAACGACAAAGAGGGTCGTCCGGGCGCGATCGGCTTCGATGGTGGCATGCCATGGCATCTGCCCGAAGACCTGCGGCGGTTCAAGGAGCTCACGGTCTCGCACCCGGTGATCATGGGGCGCAAGACATGGGAGTCGCTGAACCCGAAGTTCCGCCCGCTCGCGAACCGAGACAACATCGTGATCTCGCACGACCGTTTGTTCCGTGCGCCGGGGGCCACCGTGGCCTGTGACGTGGAGGAGGCGCTCGACCTGGCCCGCCAGGAGGCGATTCCGGACGACGGCCTCGACCGCAGCGAGATTTGGGTGATCGGCGGCGCGCAGCTGTTCAACCAGATGCTGCCATTGGCGTCCAAGGTGTTCATCACGCAGATCGACGCGAATGTGGATGCGGACACGTATGCACCGGACTTGAGCGATGCGATAGACAAAGGCGCGTGGAAGGTCGATGAACGCACCGACTGGAGTGTGCCGGGTAAGGCGGAAGGCATTGCGCGCTACCGTTACGTGACGCTGAGCCACCAGCATGAAGGCGCGCAGGAATAGACATGCGCGGGGCAGCGCCCCGCATACCGAAGGGAAGTGGAAGAGCATTGAAGAAGCATGAGTCTCACCCCTACACCGTGATGACCGTGTGCACCGGCAACATCTGCCGTTCGCCGATGGCGGAGATCATTCTGCGCCATGAGTTCGAACGGCGCGCGCTGGATGACGCGGTGCGCGTGGAGTCAAGCGGCGTCAGCGACGAGGAATACGGCAATCCGATTGACCCTCGTGCGGTGAAGGTGTTGAAGGAGCGCGGCTACGCGATTCCAGCCAAGCATTTCGCCCACCGCATCACGCGCAACGAGATTGCCGACACCGACCTGTTCCTGCCGATGACCGCTTCGCATATGAACGCGCTGCTGCACATGCTGCCGTTGAGCAAGCGCAGCGAGGTGCATATGTACCGCAGCTTCGATCCCGATCTGCCCGACCCGCAGCCGGGGTGCGAAAGCGAGATCGACCTCGTCGACCCGTGGTACGGCGGCCCGCGCGAGTTCGAAACGGCGATCGACCAGATCGAGGAGGTCGCCCCATACATCGCCGATTATGTGGAGCAACAGCTCGAGGCGCGCAACCAGCAGAACGCGTAAGCGGGCATAGGCGCAACGCAAACACTAAAGGGCGGGGTGCCGGAATTGATGAATTCCGGCACCCCGCCCTTTAGTGTTTGCGAAGTCGCGGCGGTCAGTCGTGCTGCTTCCAGGTCTCCACGTCAATGTGGTGATCCGGATTGGCCTGCCACGCGTTCCACGCGGACTCCACGATGTCTTCGACGTCGTACTTGGCACGCCAGCCCATCTCCTCGTTGATGCGCTTCGGCGAGCCGATCAGGTGCGGCGGGTCGCCTGCACGGCGCGGCATGACGGTCTCGGTGAACGGCAGGCCGGTCACCTTCTTGACCTCGTCCACGATCTGGCGCACCGAGGTGCCTTCGCCGGTGCCGACGTTGAAGACATCGTACTTGCGCTCGTCGCGGTCCAGGTACTTGAGCGCGGCCAGATGGGCGTCCGCCAGGTCGGAGACGTGGATGTAGTCGCGCACGCACGTGCCGTCGGGCGTCGGGTAGTCGTCGCCGAAGATCGCCGGCGCCTTGCCCTGCTTGAGGCGGTCGAACAGCATGGGGATCAGGTTCAGGATGGCCGGGTCCTCGAGCTCCACGGGGCCGCAGCCGGCCACGTTGAAGTAGCGCAGGCCGCAGAAGCGGATGCCGTACGGCTCTTCGCACGCGCGGGCCATCCACTCGCCGAACAGCTTGGTCTGGCCGTATGGGTTGATCGGCACCATCGGCTGCACGTCTTCGGGCACCACGTCGACCGGCGGCACGCCGTAGGTGGCGGCGCTCGACGAGAAGACGAGCTTCTTCGCGCCGGCCTCACGCATGCCTTCGAGCACGTTGAGCATGCCGTTGATGTTCTGTTGGTAGTACCACAGCGGCTTTTCGACCGATTCGCCGACCTGCTTGCGCGCGGCGAAGTGGATGACGGAGTCGACGTTCTCCGCCTTCATGATTTCGGCAAGGCGTTCCCCGGCCCCCGGAGCGGAGATGTCCATGCCGTACAGACGGGCGTTTCCAATGCGATCGGGCTTGCCATAGCTCAGATCGTCCACAACCACCACGTCCTGGCCGGATTCGTGCAAGGCATGCACCACATGGGCGCCAATGTAGCCACAGCCGCCTGTTACGAGAACGGTCATGTTGGTCCTTTCCACCAAAGCAACAGAGAGTGTGTTCTCTTTTGCTGTTTTATGTTACCTTTTGTAACAATTTCAGTATACTACAGCTTCACGCGGATGTGCGCAGCGTCGTGTCTTAACATACGCCGCGCGGAAAACAACAGACGCCACCGCCCACACCCACGGGTAGAGGGCCGGATATAAAGGAGACTATGACAGCCGAGAACAGCACAGCAGCAGACACCCCAATGCCAGATGCAGCCGTGGCCTCAGCCGCGGGCGAACCGGCGCGCCCACCGCTCTACGGACGCAAGGTGCTCTCGTTCGTCCGCCGTTCGCCACGTCTCGACGACCGGCTGCAGCGTGCGTGGAACAACTATGCGCATGATTACCTGCTCAGTGAAATCAATGCGGGGGAGGGGTCGCTCGACCCGCGTGCCGACTTCACACTCGACGCGGCGTATGCGCGGCGCGTGTGGGGGAGCACAAACCCGCTTATCGTCGAAATCGGCAGTGGTCAGGGCGAAAACGTGGCCGCCGCGGCCGAAGCGCACCCCGGGCTCAACTTCCTCGCGCTCGAGGTCTATGACCCAGGTGTGGCGCACACCCTGCTGCTCGCCGGCAAACGCGGCCTGCGCAATCTGCGCGTCGCACAGGTCAACGCGCCTGAGTTCATGAAGGCGGTGGCGTCTGGCGCGGTGAGCGAAGTGTGGACGTTCTTCCCTGACCCGTGGCCTAAGATGAAGCACCACAAGCGCCGCATCGTGCAGCCGGAGCTCGCCGCGGACGTGCGGCGTGCGCTCGCGGACGGTGGCGTCTGGCGCATCGCCACCGACATCGAGGATTATGCGCTCCATGTGCACGAGGTGATGGATGGCCGCGACGACTTCACCAACGCCGGTACGCTCACGGTGAGCCTGCCGACCGAACATGTGGGCAAGGGCAATGCGGCGGATGCGGCTGGACTGCCGCACGCCGACTTCACCGAATCCGAACGCTTCGAGGGGCGCGTGCTGACGAACTTCGAGAAGAAGGGGCTCAACGCCGGCCGTGTGATCCACGATTTCACCTACCGCACGCGGTGATTGCATGCGACACGCCGTGATTTGCGTGCATTGACGTCTCGTGTATTATTAATCGAGTTGTCAGGCCCCCTTCGTCTAACGGTTAGGACACCAGACTTTCAATCTGACAACGAGAGTTCGACTCTCTCAGGGGGTACCAACACAGGCCCGCCACATGGTGGGTCTTTTGCTTTCCGGGCGCAAAAGGCATGGTACGATGCCAACATGAAACAATTGACGGTCAATGGGACGCCCTTTGACGTGCTTCGCCTGCTGGGCAAAGGCAAGGGGGGTTATTCCTTCCTTGTCCGTTCCCAAAGCATGCCGTACACCGAATACGTGCTCAAGCAGATTCATCACGAACCCTGTCCGTATTACCAGTTCGGCGACAAGATTCAATCCGAGATCCGCGACTACCGCCGGTTGCGTGAGTTGGGAGTGCGCCTGCCCACGATGTTCGATGTGGACATCAGCAAAGAGCGGATCCTCAAGGAATACGTGGACGGCCCCACCGTCTACGAGCTGGTATTGCAGGACGAAATGCGCCCCGAATACCTCGAACAGGTACGGTTCATGGCCGATCAGCTGGCCCGGCACCACATCAACATCGACTATTTCCCCACGAACTTCGTGGTGCAAGACGGCCTGATCCACTACATCGACTTCGAATGCAACGACTACATGGACGAGTGGAACTTCGAGAACTGGGGCATCAAATACTGGTCGAAGACAAACGAGTTCCTGCAGTACGTGGCCGAGCACCCATCCAGCGCACCATGAGACTCACCTCGGTCGCGATCCGCAACCACACCCGTGTGGCCGACATGCACATCGAAGTGCGCCGGCACCTCGTGCTCGTCGGCACCAACGACTCGGGCAAGACGTCAATCCTGCGCTGCCTTGACCTGCTGCTCGGCGCCACCCAAGGCGCGCTCTATACGTCGATCACCGCCGATGACGTGCGTGACCGCGCCCGCCCGTTCGTCGTCGAAGCGCAACTCGAATGCGGCGCCAATGATTCGCATTTCGGCGACGCTGTGCGCCAATCCGGTGGCACATCCACGCTGACCTTGCGGCTCGAGGCGCGCGTCGAAGCAGACGGCGAATCGCTCGTCATCCGCCGGTATGCGGCCGGCGCATGGCACGAAACCGACCTATTGCAATCCCAGATCGACGCAATCGGCTGGACGTACATCGCCGACGACCAGTCATTGGGTGACGCGCATGGAACGTTCATCGACGAGCTGCTCGCCACCCAGGACCTGCAGCAGGAACGCCGGGCGCTCGCCGAAGTCGACCGCGCCTATGCGCGCGTGCTCGAAGACTCGCAGCCACTGCTCGAACTGCGCCGGCGCATCGCCGCGCAACTGACCGCCGCGCTTCCGGGCGACTACCAGCAGAACAACCTCGTCTTCGTGCCCGCCGCCCGCGACTGTGCCGCGCCGCTCGACGGCCTGCGCCTGCAACTGCGCAAGAACGGCGAACAGCGTGACTTGGGTGACCAGTCGGGCGGACTGCGTGCGGTGTATGCGCTCGCGCTCGTCGACGGTCTCGACGACCGCACGCGCATCATCGGATTGGACGAGCCGGAAACGCACCTGCACCCCACGAGCCAGCGCAATCTCGCACGCCTGCTTGCGCGCGGCGACAGCCAGAAGATCATCGCCACGCATTCGCCGGACATCATCGGCGAGTTCGAGCCCGACCAGATCGTGGTGATGCACTCCGGCGGACAAGTGGTGCAGCCGCAGCGGGATTTTCTGAGCGAAGACGACAAACTGCTGCTGCACATGTGGGTGCGCGACCGGCTCGAGCCATTGACCGCCGACCGCGTGATCGTCGTCGAGGGCATCACCGACCGCGTGCTTGTGGAGCATTGCGCGGACGTGACGAAACGCAATCTGGACGCTTACGGCATTGTGCTGCTTGAGGCGGGCGGCTGCGGTGATATGCCCGCGTGGCGCCGCATGTTCGGCGAACGTGGATTCCAGGTGCCGCTCGCGCAGCTCATCGACGCCGACGCCGTGCAGGAGATCGCCGGGCAATACCATGTGCGCGCCGACCAGCTGGCCGCCGAACATGTGTGGGTCTCGCAGCCCGATCTGGAAGGCGAGTATGTGCGCGCGCTTGGCGCCGAACGCACACTGCAGGCGCTTGAGCATAGCGGCGCATTCCGTGCCGGCGAACTGAAACCGCTGCGCACGGCCCGCGCGGGTGGCACGCTCGATTGCGAAGCGGTGGCCGCGTTCTGCCGTGTGCGCACGAACAAGACGCGCGCGGTCATTGCGCTTCTACCGCACATCACCGCCAAGGTGGCGCGGCGCATCGAAAGTGTGGAGCTCATGCTCGACGCCGTCACGCGCCCCCGTTGAAACCGCGGCGCGCGCATGGCACACGGGCCGGTCGCAACGGCCGGCATGGCGGTATTCTAGACACACGTCGCGCAAACGCCCAGCACAGCACAGGCATCAATTGGATGCCGCCGTGGCATGCGCCGTGTTCCGACGCACGCCACGGCTATGGAAGAGATGGAGGCGATCATGGACATCAACGACGAGACAATGCTGCGGATCCTCCAAAGCGCCATGTACGGCGAGGCGATCGGAGACGCGCTCGGCGTGCCATACGAAGGGCGCGCACGAGACACGTTCACCTGCATCACAATGACCGGTGATTCGGCGAGGGGCATCCCCGCAGGCACCTTTTCCGACGACACCTCCATGGCGTTGGCCACACTGGATTCCCTGATGCACTGCAACGGCGTGGTGGATCCCGACGATCTGCGCGAACGCTACCGCGATTGGCTGTTCGACGGCAAATACACGGCCGACGGCGCGGCGTTCGACGTGGGGCGCACCACATACCAGGCCCTGCACACCGACCACGGTCTGGGCGGCGAGCGCGACAACGGCAACGGCGCGCTGATGCGCAGCATCCCGCTCGCGTTCTTCGGCGCGTCGGACGATGATGTGCGTGCGATGAGCGCCGTCACCCACGCGCATGAGACGAGCATGGACGCGTGCGTGCGCTACGTGCGGGCGGCGCGCGCATTGATTCGCGGCGCCGGTACGCGCGACGCGGCGGCGATCGCCGGTGAAGACGGCGTGTGGCGTGTGCCGCGCGGCCAGATCGAATCGAGCGGCTACGTGCTGCACACGCTGCGCGCCGCGTTCTGGTGCCTGACCACAACCGACTCGTACCGCGACTGTGTGCTCACCGCCGTCAATCTGGGCGGGGATGCTGATACCACCGCAGCCGTGGCTGGCGCGCTCGCCGGCATTGTGTACGGGTTTGAGGACGAGCGTGAGGAGCGCGACGGACGTGGCATCCCCGGCGAATGGGACGATGCGTTGCGCGGCTGGCGCACCATCGCCGCCGTGGTGTGTGGGGCGCCGCTCGACGTGGAGGATTGGGATGCGGAGCTTGCAGGGTCGGCGCTCGGTGGTCCGGAGGCACTCACCGCGCAATCCGCCCGCGAGTTTGGTGACGACCGCAGTCGCGCCGCGCTGCTGCAGACCGATCCGGGGCGCCGCGAGGCGCTGTTCGGCGAGGCCGCGCGCTGGTTCGCTTCGGGCGTGGAGCTCGGCGACGCGCAATGCGCAACGAACCTGGGTGTGATGTATCTGTATGAGCATGTGCACGCGCAGGACCCGGACTTTGCCGCAGCCGCCTGTTTTGAGCGCGGCGAACAGCTCGGCAGTGCGGAAAGCGCTTGTTACCTGGGAGACATGCACCGTGACGGCCGCGGCTGGCCAGCCGATCGCGACGCCGCTGCAGACTGTTATGAGCGTGCCTATGAACTGTGCAAGGAGCAGATGGACCTCGGCGACGCGCACGACCGTCCCATCATCGCGATGATCCGTCTGCGCATGGGGCAGGCGGCCGAATGGGAACTCGCCGACCTGCAGCGCGCGGGTGTGGCGGACGATGCGGCGTGCCATGCGGTGCGCGAGCGCGCCTACCGCCACTACCGCGCGGCGTATGCGCTGGCCACGCGCGCCGTGGAATCCGGTTTGCGCATGTACGGCAAAGAGGTGATGATCGCCGCCAACGGCATGGAGCGCACATCCAGCGAAGAGCGCTAGTAAACGCCGGTTTGGTAGAATAAGCGGTGGCTCCGTGCCTATGCGGGGCGTTGCGCGGGAAAGGATTCGCATGGCAGATGTGCGCACGGAGCTCGCCGAGCTGCAGCCCGTCTACGAGACCGGTGTGTTGCGCATGCTGCTGCACAAATACTCCGACATCTACATCGCCATCCTGCGCGCGTGTTTCGATCCGCTCACTGCGGAAGTGTCACAGGATCGCCTGCTTGCCGCGATGACCCGCTGTGTGGGCGAACTCGTGGCAGACGGCTCCTACCGGGTGCGCGAGGGCGAGACGGACCTCGAGGCCGCACGGCGGATCCTCAAGGAGCTCAAAGCGGAAAACGAAGGCGACTATGCGTGGATCGCCGATTCGCTCGACCGGCGCCAACACCGCTGGATGTGCCGTCTGACGCAGCGCGCGCACCGCGCGATCGAGGCGCTCGCCGCGTTGCAGCAGCGCACCGTGTCGCTCTCCGGTGCACAGGTCAACTCAATCATCATGGAGATTGAGAACGCGCGCAAGGAGCTCACCGTCAACGTGCATGAGCGCATCGAACTGCTTGAGCGGGAAATCGAGGAGCGCCGCGTGCAGATCGCCCAATTGGAGCGCGATGGCGTGCAGGAGCGCCCGACCCCCGAACAGGTCTCCGACATCATCAACGTCGTCTACAACACCTTGCGCGGCGTACCGGTGGATCTGCGCGAACTTGTGATCGCCGAACGCGACAACGGCGACGCGTTGCGCCGGCAGATGGACAACGGGTCGATGGGCAGCGACGACATGCTCGCCTACTACCACGAGGAATACGAACGCACCTACCACCAGAGCGACGAGGGGCGGCGGTTCAACGACGCGTTCCAGGTCATGTTCGCCACCGACAGGCGTGCGCAGCTCGACGGGGCGCTCGCCGACATCGCCGGCAGCGCATGGCTGCATGACAAGGCGGACGACCTCATGGCCGTCGTGGGGCGCGAACTCGACGATATCTACAGTGGCATCGACGCGGTGCGTGACCAGATCCGTTTGACCGATGAAAGCGTCAAACTGCTTGTGCGCCAGCACACCGACATGCAGTTCCGTACCATGTCACGTCAGCTTGCCGCGCTGTTCACCACACTGTCCGGGCGTGCCACGGCCAAGGACCATACGCGGTATGGCATCGGGCTGTCCACCGCCACGATGCCGACGCTCGCCACGCGTGCCCGTGAAACACCCGTGAAAACCAAGGCCCCCGCGTTGCGGATGCATACGGACGCCGATGCCTCCGCGCTTGACCTGCATGGCATCGTCGCCGTGGGCGGACCCCGCATCGCCCACATGGTCGCCCTCATCGCGGAGCATCCGGTCATGCGTGAAGGCGCGGTAGACATGGCGGCCAGTTTCAACCACCTGCCCAAGGCTGAGCGCAGGGAAAGCGAGATCGTGGGGTTCCTGAGCTATCTCGGTGGAACGGAATCAGGCGAAAGTACTTGGCATTGCGTGGCGCCCGACGGGGCCGAGCGAGCATGGGTCACGCGTGATGTGCTGGTGAGTCCAGACGAGCTTGACGAGTTCCTGCAGGAGTCAACGCGCACTGGGCAAGGCGCGGCACCACATCGGGAAAGGACACGGCATGACACAACCGACGAATGACGACCAGGGTATCGTCTCCGCATCGGTCACCGCCCAGGAGGGCCATGTGGCCGAACAGTCCGTCGACCAAATGGGCGTGGCGGATGTCTCGAATCCGTTCGCGCTGTTCGACGGCGATGACGGCGACATGCCCGAACCCGCGCGCGAGGCGGCCATCGCGCTCAAGCGCAACCGCGCGATCACCGGTGAGATGTTCCGGCAGGCGATGGACCATATCGGCTATGTGAAGCGTTCGCTGAACAACGACATGCTCGTGCCGGTCATCGACACATTCTATGAGGTGATGTATGCCGAGCCAGCTGCCCCCAGCCAGGTGCGCATCCGTTCGCTGAAGAACCGCGCGTCGCTGAGCGCGCGCGAAGCCGTGCTGCTCACCGCATTGCGCCGCAAAGTGCTCGAATACGAGAACGTGGGGATGGACGCGAGCCAATGGGTCGTCTCGAAAGAGGAGATCGTGCAACTCATGTCGACCGGAGCCGGGCCACTCGCCGGCCGGAACAGCGAGGAGTCGGTGAACCGGCAGGTGGAGCCGCTCATCAACGCGATGCGCACCAACCAGTTCCTTGTGGATGTAGAAGGCGAGGAGGGCATCTACCGCATCACCATCCTGGTGCCGGTCGTGCTCAACACACAGCGCATCGGCAGCTGGATGGCCACGAATGACGACCTCCAGTCCACGCCGGCGGACCAGGACGAACCCGGCACCACCCCCGAGAACGATGCCCAAGCCGCAAAGCAGGAGGAGCTATGGTGAACGCGCGCATGTCCGAAGACCTCTACGGGCAGATTGAACTCAACCCGCCGCACTGGGTGCTGCAGGAACGCCAGCTCGTCAACTGGGGGTCGTACGGCGGCTACCACACCTTCAACCCCTCCACGATGTTCGACGGCACGGTCACACTGCTCACCGGGCAAAGCGAATCCGGCAAATCCACGCTCGTCGATGCGCAGGTCTCGCTGCTGTACCCCACGGGCGCCGCCTTCAACAAAGCGTCGAACGCCGGCCGTTCCGACCGCAGCGATTACTCGTACCTGCGCGGCCAGCGCGGCATCCGCAACGACAACGGCCATGACGAACCGGTGTTCCTGCGCGGCATGACCGACGATGGCGAGCCGTATGCGGTGTGGGGCGCCATCGTGGACCGGTATGAAGACACGACCGGCGGCGGCACGCTGTCGATCGCGAAGTTCATGACGCTGCCCGCCGGCGGCAGAAGCGAGGACGTCGACAAGTTCTTCCTCGTGAGTCGCGACCCGATCGACCCGCGGCTCATGGACGACTACCGCGACGACGTGTTCTCGGTGCCGCTGTTCAAACGCGTCTACCGCACCGCAACCGTCTACCGGCAGGCGAACCTGTTCCACGAAGACGTGTGGAACCGGTTCGGGCTCACCGAATCCGCGTGCCGCCTGCTGCACCGCATGCAGGCGTCCGACGCGCCGAGCCAGCTCGACGACATCTTCCGCAAAGGCGTGCTCGACGAACCATCCGCGCTCCATCGCGGCCGCGCGCTCATCGGCGATTACACGCAGTTCAGTGAGAACTTCACCGCGATCGAACACAATCTGCGCCGCGTGGACCTGCTCGAACGCATGGCGGACAAGCACATCCGCTACATGGATGAGCGCAAGCGCATGGAGACCTTACGCGCCGTGGATCCCGAGCGCGCGGGCAGCGCCGAGGCGCGTAAGGCGTGGCTTGGCGCACGCGTGCACGAATGCATCGCGCGCGTCGCCCCCACATACGAACAGGGGGTGGCCGAAAACCAGACCAAGGTCGCATCCGCGCAACGCGAGACAGACCGGCTCGACGCCGAACTCGAGACGATCCGCGAGCAGAAGAACGGCCATGGCGGCGACCGCCTGCAGCGGTTGCAGGAACAGCTGCGCGACGCCGAGCGCGAACGCGAGCGCATGTCCGCGCGCATCGAACGCCTCGTGCCACAGTTCACAAAGGCCGGGCGCACGGTGCCTAGGACGGCGAACGCATGGCAGGCGCTCGCCGAGGAGGCCGTCGGAGTCAGGGACGCATACGATGAACGGCGCGAGGAGCTCGACGCGCTTGGTTACCCATTGCAGGAGCGGTACAGCGCGATGCGTCGAGAGGTTGAGGAACTGCAGGCGGACATCGAGCGCAAACGCCGCTCGCGCACGCGCATCACCAAGGAGATGGCGGAGGCGCGCGCGATGATGGCGCGCGCGGCCGGTCTCGAACCGGAGCAACTGCCGTATGTGGCCGAGCTCATGGATGTGCAGGGCGGTGAGGAGCAGTGGCGCACGGCGATGAACGTCGTCTACGCGTCGCTCGCGCCCGTCATCCTCGTGGACAAGCAGTATGAGCGCGGTTTTGCACGCGCGATCAGCCGAATTCCGCATGCATCGATGGCGCGCCGCAACTGGCAGTTCGTGGATGTGCAGCAGGACTACCACGGCGAGCCGCGCGAAGGCTGGATGTCTGGCAAACTCACGTTCAACGAGGAATCGCCGTTCGCTGGTTGGGTGCGGGCGCGCGTGGCGGATGCGCGGTCGGACGCACGGTGCGTGACGCATATCGACGACAGCGACGTGCGCACACGCCAGGTGCAGGAGGACGGCCAGATCAAAGACGGCGCGCACGGCAGCCATGGCACCAAGAACATCAGCCAGGTCATCGGTTTTGTGACCGAAGCGTACCTGCGTGAACTTGCCGATGAGCTTGAGCGGCTTGAACGGACGATGGACCGCGCCAACGGGGAGATCGAGCGCATCAGCGCGCGCAAAGCCGAGCTCGAGGCGCAGCGCGACCTTGCGCAAGCGGTGTTGGCGGTGGATTGGAACGACATCGACGTGCAGACCGCCGACACGAACATCGCGATGCTGCATGGGGAGATCGAACGCATCCTCGCCGACCCGGCACTCGCCGAACTCGACAAGCGTGAGCGGGAGTGCAAAGACGCGCTCGCCGGCGCGCGCAAACGCCTCGCGCGCGCCGAGGACGAGCTCGCGGGGGCGAAGCATGCGGGCAGGGCGGCGCGCGCGTGGCTCGAGGCGCACGGCGACGAGCGGCCGCCGGCGCTCAATGAGGCATGCACAGCGCTGCTAGAGCAGGCCTTCGATGGGTATTTCGGTACGGGGACCACTGGCGAGGAGCGGGCGGCGCGCATGCTCGGGCTCGATGCCGGCTCGCGTGCGCCCGGGCACGGCGCAGCCGCCGGCACAGCGGTGAACGCGACACTGCACGCGCTCGGCAAGCACGCCGAGAAAGCAGTGCGCGCACGGCTCGAGGAACTGCGCGGTGTGTGCGAGGCGCGCAAAAGCGAGTGCGAGACGGCCATGGCCGCGTACATCGAACAGTTCATGGCGAACGACGACCGCGTGAGCGCGGACGTGGAGAACTTCCAGGTGTTCGAGCACGATCTGCGCGAACTCAACGCGAGCACAATCCGCGCGTCCGCGGACGAGGAGTATTTCCACAGCCTCGAGAAGATCCACCAGGACCTCATGCAGCTCAACACGGCGTTGGACGCCGACCGGTCGAAGATCCTCGAGCAGATCGGCAAGATCAACCGTCTGCTCGAACGCTATCCGTTTGGTGCGCGGCGCGGCCGGCTCTCGATCGAGCCGCAGGTGAGCAAGTCGGACCCACAGTTCCTCGCCGCGTTGCGCGCGCGGCTTGCGGACCTCAATGCCTACCAGCAGCAGGGGCGCAAAGACATCGAACAGTGCAAGCAGCTGTTCGCGGCATGCGCGCCATTTGTGGAGCTCGTCAAGGCGAGCTTCGACGAGTTCGCAGCCAACAAGCGGGGCAACGCGAACCTCGATCCGCGCCGCCGCTCCCGGTTCTTCGGTGAGGTCACCGACCCCGATGGCACTGTGGAACGCATCAACTCGACCGGCGGCGGGTCGGGCGGCTACCTGCAGGAACTCACATCGTTCGCGTACGGCGCCGCACTGATGTATCTGCTGGCGAACGACAATGCGACCGAACCCTCGTATGCCACCGTGTTCCTGGACGAGGCGCTCATCAAGGCCGACGGCCAGTACACGCGCCGTGCGCTGAGCGTGCTGCCCGGATTGGGTTTCCAGGTGATCGTCTCGGCGCCGGAGGCAAAGACCGGTGAGATCATGGCCTCGGCGTCCAAAGTCGTGGTGGCGCGCAAAGACCCCGAAAACGGGCTGACCGAATTGCGCGCAGCGGTGCTGGGGGCCGGCGATGACGACGCCAGCTGACATCGCGGGCGCCATCACGCGCCGCGTGGAGAGGCGGCTGTACTGCACGCAGGAGAACTGGCCCCATGCGTTCCCCGTGCGCCTGGGGTCTCAGCGGGCGCTCGAAGCCGATCCCATCACCACATTCGACGCGGACAACGCCATGCGCGCATGGGCCGAACGCCACGGCTGCCGGATCGAGACCGTGACGCGGCGCGTGGGCACGCCCGTCGACCTCGTCGCCCGCGTGGTCGTGCCGGATGAGGCCACGGCGTTGCATGCCGCCGGGCGTGAGGTGCGCGCACGGCGTGAACTGGTGGTTGCGCGGATGCGCATGGTGTGCGCACGGTTCGGCGTGGACGGGACACAGGCGATGGCGGTCGTGAAGATGCTGAGCGGCGAATCCGATGTGGATTTCGAGCTGTTCGTGCGCGCCGCGCAGTGGTTCGCCACGCACCGCGATCTAATCGCGGGCATGACCGCCCGCGAGGTGCCGTTGCCGGGATTTTCCGCGAAATGGCTCAAAGCATCGCGGTCGAGGCGCCGACGTGCGATCTGCACACTGCTCGGCTGGAGCGAACTGCCGCTGCGTGAACGCCCAGGCGAACTGCGCTACCGTTACCTCGACGAAGCATGCGCGGCGTGGCCCGAACGCCTTGCCACTGCACCGGTGTCCGCGCCCGAAACACCAATCGATACCGTGCTGGTTGTGGAAAACAAAGACACCTACCAAGCCATACCGGCCATGCCGTGCACGATGGGGGTGTTTGGTTCCGGTTTTACGGTGACACGCCTGCGCACATTGCTGCCATGGTGTGCGGGTGACGGCGTGCGCGTGGTGTATTGGGGAGATATGGACGCCGATGGGTTGGAGATTCTCGCCCGGCTGCGTGCGACCGGCGTGGCGTGCGCAAGTCTGTGCATGGACCGTGAGACCTACGACGCCTATGAGCCATTCGGCACCACATTGGATGCGCATGGTTCGCTGATTCCGCCGCGTGATCCCAAAGAAGGCTTGTGCCTGACGGATGAGGAATATGCGTTCTACCGGGCGCTGTGCACAGGCGCACTGCCATACCCCCGCGTGGAGCAGGAACGCATCCCTATCGCGCAGGCCCTTGCCCGCCTTTGAGGGGGTGGAACAGGGTGTCGTCTTTCGACGACACGTCTGGCGTGTTTCGTGTAGAAAACTTTGCTGTGAGATAGATGTTGCTTTGGAAATATTACGGTAACCGGCCATTAAGCTGTCGGTGACCATTCGTTGCATTCGACGAAACGCTTCTTTCTTAGCGTGAACTGCGGTTCCACTCAACGGTCGGTGCCCACCGGCCTTGACCACGTGGACACGGAGTAGAAAGAAGTTTTCCGTATGCACATGCACAGTGAATCCTCCCCATCCAAGCGTGGCCGGCGCATCGCGGCCATCGCGTCGGCAGCCGCACTCGTTTGCTCCTTTGGCGCACTCGGCGCCACCCCGGCATTCGCGGACACCTATTCAAGTAGTCTCGTGGCCATGGCGCAGAACGCGGTGACGCGCGGCACGATTCCCGCAGGCACGCTGAGCGTGGTGAATTTCGCACCGAAGTGGGGCGACAAGCAGGCGAACAAGGCGAATATGCTCGCCATCATGGCGCAGGCGCATGCCGACGGCGTCAGGATGATCGTGTTCCCGGAGATGGCGCTCACCGGATATGTCTCGTCGAGCGACCCCGAATCGCCGTCATACCGCATGGCGGTCTCGCAGGCGGAGACAACCGCCAGCCCCATCACGCAGGAGATCGCCGCCAAGGCCAAGGAATACGGCATGTGGGTGGTGTATGGCACCTCCGAACGCATCCCGGGCGACGCCGATCACGCATACAATTCCGCCTTCGCGATCTCGCCCGAAGGCAAAGTCAGCAGCTACCAGAAGATCGCGCCGGTCGAAGGGGCGTGGGCCACACCGGGCACCACGCCGGTCGTGCTGCAGACCGAATGGGGTCTGATGGGTCTGAGCATCTGCTACGACACCTATGCGAACCCCGAGATCGAACGGTACTATGCCGCGCAGGGCGTCGGCCTGCTCGTCAACCCCACCGCCACGTCGCGCAGCTACACCGACATCGACGGCGATGGCGTCAAAGACGGCAAGGGGTGGGAATGGTATTACCGCAACCGCCTCGAATCCATCGCCTCACGGGACGGCTTGGTCATCGCGAGCGCCGACCTTGTGGGCCCGGACGGCTATGCGGATGAGAACGGCAAGCAGCCTTACGATTTCCCCGGCGGCAGTGTGATCCTCACCGGATCGTTCTCCGGCACCGACTATGCGGCTGGACTCAACGCGGATGGAAGCATCGCCGTCGGCTCCGAAGGCGTGCTGACGAACGCGAAGGACCTGCGCCTGAGCACGCCGTCCACCACGCAGGTGGCCAACGATTTCCATCCTGATTATTACGCCAAGTGGTATGGCGAGCTCGCCGATCGCAAGGATGCCGGCGCATCGCTCAGCTATTCGTTCGGCTCCGCGGACGGCCCGAAGGTCTCCGTGGCCAATGTGAGCGGTGTGTGGGCCGACAAGGCGGCGAACACCGAGATGATGGCCAAATACGCCGAACAAGCCCATGCCGATGGCGTCGATCTGCTCGTATTTCCCGAAACGGTGCTCACCGGCTACGACAGCACGGATCCGAGGGGCGACGCCGACGCCCATTCGGTGAACGCGGAGGTGAACCGTGTGCTCGCGGCGAGCGACGATTACATGCAGGTATTGCTCGCCGAAAAGGTCAAGGGTGCGGATGGCGACACGACGCGCGGTGAATCCGTGCAGCGCATGGCGCAACTGGCCAAGGAGTACGGCATGTACATTGTGTTCGGCCTTGCCGAGATGCCGGATGGCGGCCCGATTGTGGAAGACGGCGTCAAGAAGGTCTACAACTCCGCCGCGATCTGCTTCCCGGACGGCCACACCGAGTCGTACCAGAAGATGCACCGCGCCGGCATGGAGGAGATGGTCTGGTCGGTGCCGGGCAACACCCCGGTCATGTTCGAGATGCCCGAGTGGACCGGCAAGGACGGCAGCACGCTCAAAGCCGGTGTCAACATCTGCCGCGACGGTCACTTCTACCCGGAACTCGGCCGCTACTATGCGGCGAGCGGCGCCGAGCTGCTCATCCACCCCACAGCCACGGGCGGCAATCCGTGGTACCGCGAAACACGCATCGGCAGCTACACCGACCGTGACGGCATGGCCGCGGTGACCGCGAACCTGTGGGGCCAGGACGGCTATCCGATTGACTCCGACGGCAAGCCGATCTACTCCGTGGATTCCACCGGCAAAACGGTGAGCTCGGGCAAAGACGTGGCCGGCTACAACTACTCGGGTGTGGGCCGTGACTCGTTCCGCTCCACAAGCCTCATCATCAACGCATGGGGCCGCAAGAACGGTACGTCGTTCGACTACGCGACCGGCTCGGCGCTCGACACGAGCGGCACCGGCAACGGCGCGACCGCGGATGTCACGAAGGACTGGTACTTCGGCCAAGGCGGCTTCGACCCCGACAACCTCGAGACCCGCACGATGGACCTGAGCCGCGCCGGATTCCGCATCACGAACTTCCAGCCGCGCCTGTACTCGCAGATGTACGACGCGATTGCACAGCGCACGGTACCCGGCTATGCCGCGATGTATGCCACGGGTTCGCCGCTCGACACCAGTGCGCTTGACGAGCCGGCCGCCAAGGCTCAGGCGGCGCTCGCATCACCCGCCGAATACACGGCCGAATTGGTCGAACCGGTGCAAGACGCCCTGCTCGATGCGCGCTCGCTGCTGAACAACACCACGTTCAGTGCCGAACAGCAGCCGCTCGTCGAAGCGGCGGCGGCCGAGTTGAACACGGCACTCGCTGGACTGACGAAGGCCACGCAGACACCGGCCGAGCCCATCGAGCCGGAGCGGCCTGTGGCGCCGGCCGACCCCGCGGATACGCCAGACGCCGGAACCACTGCCGACGCGCAGGCGCCATCGGTGCCAGCCGACGGCACCACGGACGCCCCAGCGACGGCGGCTGACGCCCCGGCGGTCGGTGCGCTCTCATCGACCGGTTCGCAGATCGCGCTTGTCGCGGCGCTCGCACTCATGGGCGTGGCCGGCGGCGGTGCGCTGATCGTCGCGAAGCGCAAGGCGCACGTCGAATAAACCACCCACAACAACCATGGGCGCGGATCGTCAGTGGATGGTCCGCGCCCATGCACGTTGCAAGAGGTGGAATCAGACGGGGTCTGCCTTGCGCAGATGACGGCGCAACAAGGATCCGATGCCATACCCGATGAGTGCACCAACCAGTCCGGCGCCGCCGTACAATGCGATGGCGCTGTAGTCGGGCGTCGCGCACAACTGCCAGCCGCCGGGGAGCACCGCGCACGGGCTGCCATCTGCATCCACACCCGGGTAGAGCAGCATTGTCATCGAGCCGATGAGCAGGAACTCCACAACCACGCCGGCGACACCGATCCAGTAGGCATGCACGCTGCCCGATGCGCCAGTCGCCGTGGCGGCGAGCAGCATGAGCGGATAGACGAACAACAGCGCGGCGCCGGAAGCGAAGCCGTATTGGTCGGTGCAGCGGACCACCAGCACGAGCACGGTGGCGATGGCGAAAATGATCCACCCGACCATCATGAGCATGCGTTCCATCTTGGTGTCGCGTGCGGGCGCAGGCGGGGGAGTGGTTGTGCGCTGTGACATCGTCGTCCCTTTCGTCTCGTCTGGACAGGCATCCCGCCTGTGCCGTCGCGTATGAATTGTACGCAATAATTCCTGACTGCGTACAATTCGCACGCTCGGTCGCCGCACACTAAGATGGCTTATGGAACGCACACGCACGGAAAGGCGACGCCGCACCATGGGCACCACGGACATCACCCCTGAAGACGAACACGCGGCCATGGCCACCATGGTCCTCATGCAGACCATCATCTACGGCGAGGCGGTCGGAGACGCGCTCGGTGTGCCCTACGAGTTCCGCGAGCGCGGCACGTTCACCTGCACCGGCATGGTGGGCGGCGGCGCGCACCGGCAGCCCGCCGGCACGTATTCCGACGACACCGCGCTCATGCTCGCCACACTCGACTCGCTGCTCTCGTGCGACGGCACCGTGAACGAAGACGACATGCGCGTGCGCTTCCTGGCGTGGCTCGACGACGGCAAATACAGCGCCGACGGCACGGTCTTCGACGTCGGCGGTGCCACCCAACGCGCCTTGCGCGCCGGCCACGGCATGAGCGGCGAGCGCGACAACGGCAACGGTTCGCTCATGCGCATCGTGCCGTGCGCGCTGTTCGACCTGTCTGACAGCGACATCCGCCGGGCGAGCGCCGTCACGCACGCGCACCCGATCAGCATGGACGCGTGCGTGACCTTGGTGCACATCGCCCGCGAACTGATCGACATGGTGGATGTGCGCGAGGCGCTCGCCCACAACGGATTCGACGGCCTGTGGCGCAAGGGCCGGAACGAGATCGAATCCGACGGGTTCGTGCTGCACACGCTCGAAGCTGCGCTATGGTGCCTGTGCACCACGCAGTCGTACGCCGATTGTGTGCTGGAGGCGGTCAATCTGGGCTCCGACACCGACACGACCGCGGCGGTCGCCGGCGCGCTCGCCGCCATCGTCTACGGATTCGAGGACGAGGGCGAGCCCGGTGGCATCCCCGAGGAGTGGATGGACGCGCTGCGCGGGCAGGAGCAGTTCCTCGACGTGATCCTGGGCGGTCCGGAAGATGTGGAGACCGACCCGAACGGAGCATACGGCGATGACCCGCTGTCCGGCGAGCGTATGCCGCTCGACTTGGACGGCGACCAGCTTGTCGCATCCACCTCGAGTGCGGGGCTCGACCTGTTCGACGATGCGCGCGATTTGTGCTCACAGGCCGCCATGATGAGCGACGAGGAGACACGTGCGCAGAGCTTCGCCCAAGCCGCGGAAACGCTCATCAAAGCATACCAAGTCGGCATATTCGAAGCCGCGCAGGTACTCGGCATACTGTATTACGAACGCCATGTGCAGGCTGCGGACGCCGACGCGCAGGCGTTCCTGTGGTTCGGGCGCGGCTGCGAGCATGGCCTGGCTGACTGCGCGTGCTATATGGGCGATATGCTGCGCGACGGCCGCGGGCCCGACCACGAGCCGGATGCGCAAGCCGCCTTGGACTATTACAATCTGGCGTTCGACCTTGCGCAAGAGCGTTTCGACTTGGACGATCTTGACGATTTGGCGTCATTCGCCATCATCGCGCTGCGCTTGGGCGAAAGCTACGAGCGCCGTGTGCAGGATGGGCTGGACAGCGCACAGGCAGGGGATTTCGCATTCATGCATTACGCCATGGCCGCCACCATCGCCGAGCGCGTGGTGCGCTTGGGCGCGCGTGCCCTGGGCAAGGAGCTGCGCCTCGCCCAAGACGGCGTGGAGCGCACGCGCCCGTATGCCAGCCCGGAATCACTCGAGCACGAACGCATGTGAGCCATGGTGCGTGCAATTGTCTACACCGATTTCGACGGTGTGCTCAATGCGTTTCCTGAGGTCGAATCCATGCCCAGTGACCTCTATTCGCCCGAATGCGCATTCCGGTTGGACGGTGATGCGACCGTGCATGTGGGCAGTGGCGCGGCCTACCGCATACGCTGGTCGAGCGAACTCACCGACGCCTTGCATGAGCTCGCATGCACAGGCGCGATTGAGCTGCAGTGGCTGTCCACATGGCAGCCGTACACGGCGCTGCTCAATGAACGGCTCGGTTGGAACGCGCAGATCATCGGCACGGTGCAATGGTACGCCCCGATCACCTATACCGGGTTGCGCGACGGCAAATACCGCGCCGTCGCACGCCGAGTGGAAGTGGAAGCGGACGGAGACGACCCCGCGCCGATCGTCTGGATCGACGATGAGGAATGCACACGCACGCGGTGTGACGAGCTGCGTGCGTCGGCGCCGGTCGCACCCGTGCTCATGGTGCGGCCAGACGGCCGCATCGGCATCTCCCGGCGGCAGTGGGCGCTCATCTGCGCGTTCATTGCGAATCCGCGCGCGTTCGGCGACGTGACGCTCGACGTCGAGCCGACACTGCGCGAGCACGAAGGCCACACGGGCTACTGATGCGCGTTTGCGCGGAAAGGCATGGATTTGCAAGACCATTGCGCATATTTGCGGTCCAGATGGCGGTGGTGCGGCGGATCGCATCTATAATGCATGGGCAAGGCAACGGCAGAGAGAAGGAGTGCACACCGTGAGCACACACCGCACTTGGGCTGTCAGGGCAGCCGTCGCCGTAGTGGCGTTCCTGCTGACCGGGGCGTTGGCGGCATGTGGATCGGCTTCCGCACAAGACGATGAACCCCACGCCCAGGAAGCCGCAGCGTCCCAGTCCCCGGCGGCGGGTGATTCGGGCGATGCGCCCGCCGAAACGCAGGGAGAGGAGCAGTCGCTTGCTGCGAAGCTGCTGTTCAACGGGCCGAGCCACACTGACACGGCCGCGCCCGGCGCATGGGGCGAATCGGGGTGTGATGCGCAGAAGCAGGCGCGCATCATCGTGGTGCGCGGCACCGAGGAACCGGTGGGTCAGTCGTTGATGAGCCCATTGGCAAGCCGCATCGCCGCCGAACTCGGCGATCATGCGCAGGTCAGCGATCTGGACTACCCGGCGTCGTGGGAATCAGGCAGTGAGGCGGCCGGCGTCAACCGGCTCATCGCCGTGCTCAACGCGCAGAGCGCGCAGTGCCCGGCCATGCGCACCGTGCTCCTCGGGTATTCGCAAGGCGCGATGGTTGTCGGGGACGCGCTCAGCGCGCCGGACACGCGGTTCAACGAAGACAACAGGTATGAGCTCTCCCCAGTGGCGCGCGGGCACATCGTGGCGGTGGAATTGTATGGCGACCCGCGGTTCAGCGCTGCCGCCTCATACAATTCCGGGGATTTCGACCGCGCGGTCGACGGCATCCTCGGGGCAAGGGGAGCGGTGGATTTCGGTGAGATCGCCGACCGCACCGTCAGCTTCTGCACGGCGCGTGACTTCGCGTGCCAAGTGGGTGGCGACACCGAACCGCACGGCAGCTATGCCACGAACGGCATGCTCGACGAAGGCATGAAATACGCAGTGGACCGCGTGAAGGCCACATTCTAGAATCGGCCCGCGGCGCCGCCCTATACTGGACGGAGCCAGCCGCGCGCCCAAGTGTACACAGGAGGGGACCATGCAGCACAACATCACATGTCCGCATTGCGGGGAGGCGTTCACCATCGACGAAGCGGGATATGCGGATATTGTGCAGCAGGTGCGCAACGCGGAGTTCGAGCGCGAACTCAAGGACCGCGAAAAGCTCATCGAGGAAGACAAGCGCAAGGCGGTCGAGCTCGCCGAGACGAAGGCCGCGGGCGAACTGCAGAAGACGGTGCATGAGAAGGACGCCGAGATCCAGGGTCTCAAGGCGCAGATTGAGTCGGCCGGCACCGCGCAGGATCTTGCGGTGCAGGAGGCCGTGGCGGATGCACAGTCCAAGCTCGCCGATCTGCAGCATCAGCTTGAGCAGGCGCGGCATGACCGTGAGCGTGACGCCGAGCTCGCCAAGGAGAGGCTGGAGACGCAGGTGCAGCAGACGGCCGCGCAGAAGGACGCCGAAATCCAACAGCTCAAGGCGCGGATTGAGTCAGCCGATGTGACGCGCAAGATGGAAATCAGCGAGGCGGTCGGCAAAGTCGAGAGGGAACGTGACGCGTTCAAGAGCGAACTCGAGAAAGCGCGGCTCGAAAAGGACTTGGAGAGCAAATCGCTCAAGGAACGCTACGAGCTGCAGTTACGCGACCGCGACGACGAGATCGAGCGCATGAAGGACTTCAAGGCGCGCCTGTCCACGAAGATGGTGGGCGAGTCGCTCGAGCAGCACTGCCAGAACGAGTTCAACTCGATGCGCATGGGCGCCTTTCCCAACGCGTATTTCGAGAAAGACAACGACGCGCGCACCGGCAGCAAAGGCGACTTCATCTTCCGCGACTACGACCGGCCGGAAGGTGAGGAGGAGCGCACCGAAGTCATCTCGATCATGTTCGAGATGAAGAACGAGAACGAGACGACCGCCACCAAACACAAGAACGAGGACTTCTTCAAGGAGCTCGACAAGGACAGGCGTGAAAAAGGCTGCGAATACGCGGTGCTCGTCTCGATGCTCGAAGCGGACAGCGACCTGTACAACCAAGGCATTGTGGACGTCTCGTACCGCTACCCGAAGATGTATGTGATCCGCCCGCAGTTCTTCATCCAGATGATCACGCTGCTGCGCAACGCGGCGCTGAACTCGCTGCAATACAAGCTGCAGCTCGAGGAGATGCGCATGCAGAACATCGACATCACGCATTTCGAAGACAGGCTCAACGAGTTCAAGAGCGGGTTCGAACGCAATTTCAATCTGGCCTCCAGCAAATTCCAGAAGGTGATTGACGAAATCGACAAGTCGATCGACCACCTGCAGAAGACCAAGCAGGCGTTAATCGGCTCGGAGAACAACCTGCGGATCGCCAACAACAAGGTGCAGGACATCACCGTGCGCAAGCTGACGTACAAGAACCCCACGATGCAGCAGAAATTCAAGGAGGCGCGCGAGGCGAAGGCACTGACCGCCGAGGCGGATGCGCAGGCCGTCGTCGAGGAGGAGCCGGACCCGACGGACGAAGCGTGACGATTATGGCGCCGACGCCGCGCATGGGAGGCGCGGGCATGCCCATGGGCGGCGGAGGCGTTCACTCTCTGCAAAGGCGTGCGGGGCGTGTCGCCGGCGTGCATAGGGGAAGCGAAGTGAAAAATTCGCATAGAGATTCGCAACATTCTGCGCTTTTGTGACGGGAGGCGCGTGTGTAACGGGACGTGACATGCCGGGGCGATGCGTGGGGAGTGGGATGTGCGGGTTGCGTGAACGCGCGTCTCTGGCTAGACTGGGCACCAGTCGTTCCAGTGAAGTGACGACCAGCGTTCCGAAGGAGTATAGACATGGTCTATCGCATGATTTTCAACCAAACCGCGTATTTCGGCAGGGGTGCCATCAAGGAGATTCCGGTCGAGGCCAAGGCTCGTGGATTCAAGAAGGCGTTCATCGTCACCGATCCGGTGCTGGTGGAGAACGGCACCGCGAACAAGGTGACCGACGTGCTCGACGAAGCCGAAATCCCGTATGAAATTTTCGATGATGTGCAGCCGAACCCGCCGGTCGAGAACATCCAGCACGGCGTGGAGGAGTTCAAGAAGTCGGGCGCCGACTTCCTCATCGGACTCGGCGGCGGCAGCCCGCAGGACACCTGCAAGGGCATCGGCATCGTCGCGGCCAATCCGGAGTTCTCGGACGTCCTTTCGCTTGAGGGCGTCGCGGATACGAAGCATCCGAGCGTGCCAATCTTCGGCGTGCCGACGACGGCCGGCACCGCTTCGGAGACCACGATCAACTACGTGATCACGGATACGAAGAACAAGCGCAAGTTCGTGGCCGTCGACCCGCACGACATCCCGGTCGTCGCGTTCGTGGACCCGGACCTGACCGACGGCATGCCGCGCGGCCTGAAGGTGGCCACGGGCCTGGACGCCCTGACGCACGCCATCGAAAGCGTGATCACACCGGGCGCCTGGAGCCTATCGGACGCGCTGTCGATGCAGACGATCCGCATGATCGCGAAGAACCTCGCCAAGAGCGTGGAGGGCAACAAGGAGGCCGGCGAGCAGATGGCCTACGCCTCGTACATCACCGGCATGTCGTATTCGAACGTCGGTCTCGGCCTCGTGCACGGCATGGCGCATCCGCTCGGCGGTCGGCTCGGCGTGGCGCATGGCGTGGCCAACGGCATCCTGCTCGCGCCGGTCATGGAATACAACAAGGACTATTCGGGCGAGAAGTACCGTGACATCGCGGATGCGTTCGGCGTGGAGGACGCCTACACCGGCGACCTTGAGCATGTGCGCGACGAGGCCGTCCAGGCCGTCGCGCAGCTGACGCGCGATCTGGGCAACCCGACCACGATCAGCGAGGTCGGCGCCACCGAGGAGGATCTGGAGCCGCTCGCCGCCGACGCGTTCGCCGACGTGTGCACGCCGGGCAACCCGCGCAAGGCCACGGAGGAGGACATCCTCGAGATCTACCGCAGCCTGATGTGATCCGATCCCCGTACTGACCGGTGCCGCCGCGCCGAAGGCCGTCACGCCTTCGCCGGCGGCACCGTGCTTTCGCGCGCCACCACATGCGTGGGGAAGATGACGTGCTGCTCCACGTCCTCACCCGCGCGGGTGTCGATGATGAGCTGCACGGCGCGCTGCGCGATCTGGCTGAACGGCTGGTGCACGCTCGTGAGCGACGGCTTGAGGTATTCGGCCGGGAAGATGTCGTCGAACCCCATGACCGACAGATCGTCCGGCAGCCGCAGCCCGTGCTGGCGCGCCGCACGGTAGGTGTTCATGGCGGACAGGTCGTTGCAGCAGAAGATCGCGGTCGGCGGCTCCGGCAGATCAAGGAGCTCGCAGGCCGCCTTGTAGCTGATCTCGGCGGGGAAATAGTCGCCGTCGCGCACGTATTGCCCGGGCAGCTCGATGCCTGCCTGGAACAGCGCCGCGGTGAACCCGTTGAACCTCGCCAGCGCGGTCTGCATGGCCAGCAGCCCGCGGATCACGCCGATGCGTCGGTGCCCGAGTCCGATGAGGTGCTTGCCGGCCTGATACCCGGCGGTCCAGTTGTCGATGGCCACGCTCATCACGTCGTCGTCGACGGTGTCGATCGGGTCGATGACGACGACCGGGATGTCGCGCGTCCTGAGCAGACGCTTGGCCTGCTCGTTGAGACCGTCCATCTGCTGCAGGATCACGCCCTGCGGATTGCGGTCGATGATGCCGCGGAAGCAGGATTCGGTGGCATCGCCGCGTTCCGTCTGCGTGACGGTAATGGCGAGCCCGGCCTGCTGCGCCCAGTACGACGCGTATTTGATGAGCTCCATGGTGCCGTTGTGCTCGATGTATTCGACGACGAGCTCGATGGTGGGGGAGAGCTTCGTGCTCACGAGCGGCTTGGAATAGCCGTGCTCCAGGAGCACGCGTTCCACGAGGCCGCGCGTATGCTCCGAGATGCCGCTGCGTCCGTTGATGACCTTCGACACCGTGGATGCCGAAACGCCGGCGAGATCCGCGATCTCCCTGACCTTGATCTTACGCGTGCCGTCCTGGCCCATGGCGCCTCCTTGCCTATGCGCTGCGGTCGTGCCGCCGATTCGTCCATTATTGCGCAACCGTGCACGAAATGGCCGGCGCGTCTTATCGTTGAGCTGAAGAATGAAAATTTCCGAAACGAATTTGCAAATTTCCAAAATCAGTTCTACCATGGCAACTGTCAGTTCAGCAAGGCAAAGGAGCCCGAAGGACATGAGTACCATCACACAAGTCAAGACATACGATTTCCGTTTCCCCACATCGCAGACGCTGTCGGGTTCGGACGCGATGAATCCTGACCCCGACTATTCGTCGGCGTACGTGGAGATCTCCACCGACGCAGACGACGGCATCAAGGGCGTGGGATTCGTGTTCACGATCGGCCGCGGCAACGACGTGGTATGCGCCGCCATCGACTCGATGGCGCAGGTGCTTATCGGCCGCAACGTCGAGGAGCTGCTCGAGAACATGCGCATCGCGTGGGACCTGTTCGTGCACGATTCGCAGCTGCGCTGGCTCGGACCGGAGAAGGGCGTGGAGCACATGGCCATCGGCGCGGTGCTCTCCGCGCTGTGGGACATCAAGGCCAAGCGCGCCGGCAAACCGCTGTGGCTGATGCTCTCCGAAATGGAGCCCGAAGAGCTCGTCGCCACGCTCGACTTCCGCTATCTCAGTGACGCGCTGCGCCCCGAAGAGGCGATCGAGATCCTTCGGGAGGGGCAGAAGGGCAAGCAGGAGCGCATCAAGCACCTGCTCGATGTCGGCTACCCCGGCTATTCCACGGCCCCCGGCTGGCTCGGCTACTCCGACGAGAAGATGGTCGCCCTCGCCAAGGAGGAGACGCAGGTCAAGGGCTTCAAGCAGATCAAGCTCAAGGTGGGGCAGAACATCGACGACGATCTGCGCCGTCTCGCGCTCGCGCGGGAGGCCATCGGACCGGACGTCCGCCTCGCCGTCGACGCCAATCAGGTGTGGGACGTGCCCACGGCCATCGAATGGATCAACAAGTTCCACGAGTTCAATCTGGCGTGGGTGGAGGAGCCCACGAGCCCCGACGACGTGATCGGCCACGCCACGATCGCCCGGGCGATCAACCCGATCAAGGTCGCGACCGGCGAGCAGATGCAGAGCCGCATCCTGTACAAGCAGTATCTGCAGACGAACGCGTTCGGCATTATGCAGATCGACGCGACCCGCGTGGCCGGCCCGCAGGAGATCGTGCTCGAATACCTGCTCGCGAAGAAGTTCAACAAGCCGGTCTGCCCGCATGCGGGCGGCGTCGGCCTGTGCGAGGCGGTCTGCCAGTTCGCCATGTTCGACTACGTCTCGGTCTCCGGGACGATGGACGGGCGCATGATCGAATACGTCGACAACCAGCACGAGCACTTCGTGAACTCGGTGCAGATCCGCAACGGCAACTATGTGGCTCCGACGGCTCCCGGCAACGGCGCCGAGATGACGCTGGAGACGGCCGAGAAGTACCTGTACCGCGGCTGACCGCGTCGTCTCCCGCACGAACGTTCCTCCCATAACTGAACCAACACACCAACCAATACACAACACAAGGCAGGGGCCATGCTTCGGCAGTCGGCATGGCCCCGTTTTCCCGCAGAACGATTACGGGCCAAACAAAGGAGTTTCCCATGGATCTGCATCTCGAAGGCAAAGTCATCATCGTCACCGGCGGCTTCAAGGGCATCGGCAAGGGCATCGTGCTCCAGCTCGCCCAGGAAGGCGCGATCCCCGTCGTCATCAACCGCTCCGACAAGGCGATGGACGAGTTCAAGCACGACATCGAGCAGTACACCACGACCTACGACACCTATCTGCTCGACCTCAACGACACCGACAAGATCGCGCCGATCGTCGAGGAGACCTATAAGAAGTACGGTCACATCGACGGCATCGTGAACAACGCTGGCAAGAACGACAACAAGGACCTCGAGACCACGAGCTGGCGCGAGTTCGAGGAGTCGATCCACGGCAACCTCACCCACTACTACGAGCTCGTGCACGCCGCGGTCCCGTACCTCAAGGAGAGCAAGGGCTCCGTGGTCAACATCTCGTCGAAGACCGCGCTCACCGGCCAGGGCAAGACGAGCGCCTACGCCGCAGCCAAGGGCGCCATCCTCGGCCTCACCCGCGAATGGGCGGCGGCCCTCGTCGGCGACGGCGTGCGCGTCAACGCGATCGTCGTTTCCGAATGCTGGACCCCGCTGTACGCGGAGTGGATCAAGACCTTCGGCGACGAGGAGGCGCAGAAGGCGCGTCTGTCGGTCATCACCGACAAGATCCCGCTCGAGCACCGCATGACCACGACCGAGGAGATCGGCAACGAGGCGGCGTTCCTGCTGTCCGACCGCTCCTCGCACACGACCGGCCAATGGGTGTTCGTCGACGGCGGCTATGTGCACCTCGACCGCGCACTGAGCTGACGGCGTCGGGAAAGGAACGATCATGTCATCGGTTACCAAAGACGCGCAGGCGAAGCCCTCTGGCGGCGGAGGCAAGACCACGGGATCGAGGGCGACGCTCGCCATCGTGCTCGTCACGTCGCTGTTCTTCATCTGGGGCCTGACCATGAACCTCGTGAACGCGCTCAACTCGCCGTTCGCGAACTACATGAAGCTGGACAGCGCGCAGGCGGCCCTGCTGCAGGTGGCCTACTACGGCGCCTACTTCATCATGGCGATCCCGGCCGGCCTCATCGCCAAGCGCTTCGGCTACAAGGGCGGCGTCGTCTCGGGCCTGTTCCTCTTCGCACTGGGCGCGTTCATCGTGATCCCGGCCACCAACATGGCGAGCTACGGGCTGTTCCTGTTCGCGATGTTCGTCATCGCCCTGGGCGCGGCCTCGCTCGAGACCAACTGCAACCCGTACATCACCAAGCTCGGCGACGAGAAGGGCGAATCCTTCCGCATCAACATGGCGCAGAGCTTCAACGGCGTCGGCAACATCGTCGGCCCGCTCATCCTGGGTCAGATCCTCGGCACCACGATCGCTCCGGGCAAGCCCGGCTTCGAGGAGGCGAAGACGCAGTTCCTCGCGAACACCCGCACGATCTACATCGTGATCGGCGTCGTGCTCGTCGTCGTGCTCGCCATCTTCGCGTTCTTCAAGCTGCCGACCCCTCCCGGCGACGCCGAGGAGGAGGCCTCGGGACAGGCGAGCGGCGAAACGTTCGCCACGCTGCTCAAGCGGCCGTACTTCACGCTCGGCATCATCGCGGAGTTCATCTTCATCGGCCTGCAGGTCGCGGGCATGGCCATCTTCTCCGCCTACGCGCTCAAGCATTGGGGCGCCGGCATCACCGCGGGCCTTGCGGCCACGATGCTGTCGATCCTCTCGCTGCTGTTTACCATCGGACGGTTCGTGACCACGCCGCTCATGGCGCGGTTCGACCCGGCGAAGATCCTGGGCGTCTACATGACGATCTCCGCCGTGCTGATGTTCGTGGTGTTCCTCGGACTCGGCAAGGTCTCGGTCATCGCGTTCATGGTCGCCTACCTGTTCATCTCGATCGGCTACCCGACGGTGTTCTCGCTCACGCTCAAGGGCATCAAGGGGTCCGCCGCCAAGACCGGTTCGTCGGCGCTGGTCATGAGCATCGTCGGCGCCGCGCTCATCCCGCTGCTGCTCGGCGTCATCCAGGACGCCGCCGGCATCGAAATCGCGACGCTCGTGATGGTGCCCGGATTCCTGTACGTCGCGTGGTACGCGTTCTGGGGATCCAGGATCGGTCTCAAGCAAGGAAAGTGATCATATGACGCTCAAAGTGATCGACTCCCATCTCCACATCTGGGATCCGGCCGTGCAGGACCTGCCATGGCTCGCCTCGCTGCCCGCGCTGCAGCACCGCTACACTGTGGACGACCTCGCCGCGCACTATGCGCGGCAGGGCGTCGAGTTCCTCGGCGGCGTGTACGTGGAGGTCGACGCGGCCGACCCGCTGCTCGAGGACCGACTCATCTACGAGAACGGGAGCCCGCTCATCCTCAAGCGCATGATGCGCACCCGCGTCAGCCCGTACATGCGCATCCCCGTCATCGCCGACGGCGTGCGCGAACCGCTGCACGTCGACTCCGAACCGCGCGGGCGCGTGCTCGAGCCCGAGTTCCTCGACGGCCTGCGGGTGCTCGCCTCGCTGCACATGCCGTTCGAGCTGTGCAACAGGGGAGACGAGCTGCTCGACATGGCGCGGGCGCTCGCGCAGGTGCCCGAGGAGACGGTCGTGATCGACCATCTGGGCAACATGCCCGGATTGGACGCCGACTCGAAGCGCGCCATCGAGGCGCTGGGGGAGCTGCCGAACACCTACATCAAGATCTCCGGCGACAATCCGGTGGATCCGCACATCGTGGAGTTCGTCCGCGAGGCGTTCGGGCCGAAGAAGGTGCTGTACAGTTCCAATTGGCCGGTCGTCGAACTCAATTCGTCGTTCGACGCGCACTTCGCGCTCATGCGCGACCTGTTCGGCTCGGACGAGGACTTCTTCATGAACAACGCATGCCGCGCCTACGGCATCCGCATCTGACCGGCGGCCGGCCGCGCACGCACGCGCGGCCGGTCCCATCATCCGCCCGCAACGAAAACGGACGAAGGAAGGAACATACCATGACCACCAATCCCGCGTTCTCCGGCGTCGTCTGCCCGTCCATCACGATCACGGCCGATGACGGCACCATCGACTACGAACTGTGGGGCAGGCACCTCGACCACCTCATCGACGCCGGCATCGACGGCGTGCTCGTGTTCGGCAGCATCGGCGAATTCTACGCGTTCGATCTGGAGACCAAGAAGCGGGCGGTCGATTTCGTCGTCCGTCACGTCAACGGCCGGATGAAGGTGTTCGCCGGCGTCGGCGACACCGACGTCGACCGGGTGCTCGACTTCGCGCGCTCCGCGCAGGAGAGCGGCGTCGCCGCCATCGTCGTCGTCTCGCCGTACTACTTCGGACCCTCCGACGGCGCGGCGAAGCGCTTCTTCGGCACGATCGCCGACGCCGTCGACCTGCCCGTGATCCTCTACAACTTCCCCGCGCGCACCGGGTCGGACCTCGATCCCGCGCTCGTCGCCGATCTGGCGCGCGAGCACGCGAACATCGTCGGCATGAAGGACACCGTGGACACGATCAGCCACACGCGCAAGGTGATCCGCGCCGTGCACGAGGTCAATCCCGACTTCGCGGTCTTCTCCGGCTTCGACGAATACTATCTCGTCAACCGCGTGTCCGGCGGCGTCGGCGTGATCAGCGGCCTGACGAACGTGGAGCCCGAGACCTTCGCGCGTCTGCGCGACGCGTACGATGCAGGCGACTTCGCCGAAGCCACGGCGGCGGCCGAACGCATCAGCCACCTCATGGCGCTCTACGACCAGGCCGATCTGTTCATATCCGCGATCAAGGGCGCCGTGTGCGCGAAGGGGCTGGAGATCTCCACACTCATACGCGAACCCGCGGTGCAGCTCACCGACGCCCAGTACGACCGCATCCGCGAATTGCTGCGCTAGTTTCCACGTTCCCCTCCTCCTGTCATGCGACTGCGCTCCCGGTGCGCGTCATCG
>SKEZ01000174.1_pt1 | contig 65068 bp, 50 predicted proteins | sample 4843881 | NCBI WGS metagenome assembly SKEZ01 (sample SAMN11008796, study PRJNA524170) | human gut metagenome | isolation source: fecal sample from pouch patient p1, p46 | place: Israel: Tel-Aviv | reverse complement strand
CAAAAGAGTACGGTGGCGAAAGCAAGAAGGATACACCTGTTCCCATGCCGAACACAGAAGTTAAGCTTCTTAACGCCGAAAGTAGTTGGTGGGCAACTGCCTGCGAGGATAGGAAGCTGCCGTGCTCTTTTTTAATATTCCGGCTTAGCTCAGTTGGTAGAGCGCTTGACTGTTAATCAAGATGTCGTCAGTTCGAGTCTGACAGCCGGAGTAAAGTGATATGGAGTGTTGTCCGAGCGGCTTAAGGAGCATGATTGGAAATCATGTATACGGGCTTATACCTGTATCGAGGGTTCAAATCCCTCACACTCCGTATATAGAAAGCTTGTAGGTGATTACCTACAAGCTTTTTTTATTTTTACGACAGAAAAAAGTTGTTATTGAACATGATTAAGTAAAATCAAGGGTTATGTATGAAATATAAAAAGATATTTCTATTATTATTTTTGGTAGTGCTTATTTTACTAAAAATGTAATAGGAAGCATGGTAAAGTTCAAGCAATTATAACTATCACCAATGGCTTGGAATATGATTCCTGGATGGCTAATTTAGCCAATTCTAACGACATTAAAGTAACTGAAGTAGGGAAACAGCTAATGGGATTAAAACAAGACGATGATCTACATATTTGGTACGATTTAAGTATGCCAGCTATATAGTTAAACGTGCAAGTGAAATTGATTCTAACGATGCAGATTACTTTAAGCAAAATACTAAAAAATATCTTGCTAAAATTGATTCAATTAAAAAAATACCTCTAAAATTAATGGTAATAAAATGAAACGGATCTCAGTGCACCAGTGGTTCATGAAATGCAAACTATGATAGAACAAAGAAAAATAGCTTTTTTGTTAATAACACTAAAGCTACAAGTAGTACTGTAAACAACATGGTCTATTTAGCAAAGCAAAATAAAATACCTCTCCTTAAATATAAGAAAGTGGGTATATTTATCCAATATTTTCTAACATAGCAGAGACTACGTCTAATAGATTTAGTTATTATTTATGAATAAAAAGTAATTATCAAAAATTATTTGATTTTTTTCAAAATAAGTATTGCATATTATTAGGTTATCTAGTATTATAATAAACGTTGTGATTGAGATGTCACTGAGATAACTAAGTTTGAAAAACATTTTTAAAAAAGTTGAAAAAGTACTTGACTTTTAAAACTAATTTAGTTATTATAATAAAGTGCTCTTGATTAAGAGATATGACCCGTTGGTCAAGTGGTTAAGACACGGCCCTTTCACGGCCGTAACATGGGTTCAAATCCCGTACGGGTCACTTATGGAGGATTAGCTCAGCTGGGAGAGCATCTGCCTTACAAGCAGGAGGTCACAGGTTCGAGCCCTGTATCCTCCATCGTTCGGGACTACCGCCTCTGCGGTAGTCTTTTTTTATGCAAAAAAGTACGAACGAAGTAATAATTTTATCGGTTCAAGTCCTGAAAGGATTCATTAAATAATTAGTGAAGATGCCTTGTAACCGAATAGCCGATGTCTATATAGGGGGACTAATATGGAAAAACGTTTATTTACTTCAGAATCAGTTTCTGAAGGACATCCAGATAAAGTTGCTGACCAAATTTCAGATGCAATTTTAGATGCGATGTTGAAAAAAGATCCTAATTCACACGTAGCTTGTGAAACGATTGTAACTACAGGAATGGTTTTTGTATTTGGTGAAATTTCAACAAGTGCATATGTTGATATTCAAGATGTAGTACGAAAAACCATTTTAAAAATAGGCTATGATCGTCCAGAGTTAGGTTTCGATGGTAATAACTGTGCTGTAATGGTGGATATTGATGAACAATCACCTGATATCGCTGATGGTGTTGATCACTCACTTGAAACTAGAGAAAATAAGTCTGATAACGATGAATTGGACCAAATTGGTGCAGGTGACCAAGGTTTAATGTTTGGATTTGCTATTAAGGAAACTCCAGAACTTATGCCGCTACCAATTTCACTTTCGCATCGTTTAATGAGGCGTGTGGCTTCACTTAGAAAAGACCATACTTTAGAATGGCTTCGTCCAGATGCTAAAGCTCAAGTTACTGTAGAATACGACGAAAATGGTAAACCACTTTGTGTTGATACTGTGGTTATCTCTACTCAAACTGATGCAGAAGTATCAAATGAAGAAATCTGTCGTGCAATGATCGACCTAGTAATTAAAGAAGTTATTCCAGCTAAGTATTTGGACGAAAATACTAAGTTCTTGATCAACCCATCTGGTCGTTTCGTTATCGGTGGACCAAAGGGTGATTCTGGTTTAACGGGTCGTAAGATTATTGTTGATACTTATGGTGGATACGCACGCCATGGTGGTGGTGCATTTTCAGGTAAAGATCCTACAAAGGTTGACCGTAGTGCTAGTTATGCTGCAAGATATGTAGCAAAGAATATTGTAGCTGCAGGTTTAGCGTATCGTTGTGAAGTTCAATTAGCATATGCCATTGGTGTTGCTCACCCTGTATCGATTATGATTGACACAGCAGGTACTGGTACAGTTGATGATGAACTTTTAACTGAAGCAGTTCGTAATGTATTTGATCTTCGTCCAGCTGGCATTATTAAGATGCTAGACTTGCGTCGTCCTATTTATGAGCAAACTGCTGCATATGGTCACTTCGGTAGAACAGACGTTGATTTACCATGGGAAAAGACCGATAAAACTCAAGCTTTGCTTGATTACATCAAAAATAATCAATAAAAATAAACAGGAGTAAGAATAAATGAAAAAAACAAACGTGCCAATAGTCACGCTTGCGATTTTTATGACAACTTTTATGACAGCTATTGAAGGTACAATCGTTTCTACAGCGATGCCAACAATTGTTTCCGATCTAGATGGATTAGAAATTATGAATTGGGTTGTATCGATTTTTCTTTTGATGACAGCTGTCTCAACTCCTTTATATGGAAAACTGGCGGATAGCATTGGGCGAAAGCCAGTTTTTTTATTTGGAATTACATTATTTGTCATTGGATCGTCATTATGTGGGCTAGCGCAAAATATGGTTGAACTCATTTTATTTAGAGTAATTCAAGGATTAGGCTCTGGTGCTGTTCAACCAGTAGCAATTACAATTATTGCAGATTTATATACTTTGCAAAAACGTGCCAAAATGTTAGGACTTAATTCGGGTTTTTGGGGAGTAGCCTCAGTTATTGCTCCGCTTTTGGGAGGCTTTATTGTTCAGCATTTATCATGGCATTGGGTATTCTATATTAATGTCCCAATTGGAATTATTGCCTTTTTGCTAGTTGTATTTTGCTTAAAAGAACCTAAACACAATGCCAAGTCAAAATTAGATTTACAGGGTACAATTTGGTTAGTAATTTTACTTCTAGCCTTAATGTTCTTCTTGCAGGATTTAGGTGAAGTAACTAATTTCGTAATAATGGCTATCTTAGCTGCTTTAGTGATAGTCTCAGTAATTATGTTCTTTAGATCAGAAAAACGCGCAGAAGATCCAATAATGCCGTTATCAATGTTAAAAGATAGAGAGTTCTTGGCTTTAAATTTAATTACATTACTGATTTCTGGTGTGGTAATAGGGTTTGAATTCTATATTCCAACTTGGATGCAAGGAATTAATGGGACAAGTGCCTCAATTGCTGGGTTTGCTGTAACGCCTAGTTCATTAATGTGGATTGTAGGTTCCTTCTTAATTGGCGGAATGCTTGGTCGTTGGGGGATTAAAAAAACATATGATTACATGCTGCTAGTTTTAGTACTGGCTGATTTAGCTCTAATTTTAGTTCCAATTTATACATCTTTTTGGGTATTTTGTGTAATTGCTGCTTTTAATGGAATAGCTTTTGGTGCAATAACTACTGCTTCACAAGTTCGTTCCCAAGTACTAGTGCCTAAAGAGGATATTGGTGTAGCAACTTCATTTAATACTTTAATGAAATATTTAGGCCAAACAATGATGGTTTCAATTTATGGAATTGCATTTAATACTATGGTCGTTCAAGGGTTAAATAAGCATCCGCAATTAAATCAATCAATGATGAACAAAATCGTATCAGCTGAAAAAGCGAAAACTTTATCAGTAGAGGCAATACCGCAATTGAGACAGATACTTTTAAGCGGATTAAAGGCGGTTTATGTAGTTTCGTTAATTGTAATTATTATTTCTCTTGTTTTAAATAGGATATATAAAGATCGAAAAATTAATAATTAGAAAAAGATAGTGCTAAAAGTTGTTGCTAACAGAAAAATAAGCAAAAAGTATTGAAAGCGTATTATATTTTTATTTGAAAGTATAAAACAGGGGAAGTACACTTAAGATGCATAAAATAATAATAGTTATTTAATAATGACAGTTATTTTAGACAGAGACTTGTATTGTGATTGATGATTATGGAGGCGCTAAAAATGAATATTGTTAGTTTAGCGAGATTCCAATTTGCAATGACAACTATCTTTCACTTTTTCTTTGTACCATTTTCGATTGGTACAGTGTTTGTTGTAGCAATTATGGAATCGATGTACGTTCATACTGGCAAGTCTGAATATAAAAAAATGACAAAGTTCTGGGGGAATATATTTCTCTTAAGCTTTGCAGTGGGAGTAGTTACAGGAATTTTCTGTTTCTTTATAGGTTATAGCTATTCTTCAGGCCCACGTCCTATTTCTAGTTTGCCCTTGGGAGAACTAGCATCTGGTTTCACAATGGGATTTATGATTGCCCTATTAAGTGTATATTTAAATTCTTACCAAACATTCACGTGGAGCTGGGCTAGCAGAGGATAATTATGAAAACAATTGTTGTTTTAGGTGCAGGCTACGCAGGCTTAAAAACCGTTGTTGCTTTACAAAAGAAGTTGCGTAAAGAAGTAAGAATTATCTTAATTGATCGAAATCCATATCACTACGAAACTATGAGATTGTATGAAGTGGCATCAGGCAGTGCTCCGTATACAAGAATGTCGTATGAATTAGCTGATGTTTTAGATAAAAATATGAATGAACTGGTAGTTGATCAAGTTGAAAAAATTGATCTAAAGAATAAAACAGTTGAATTAACAAAGCATAAGCCAATTAGTTATGACTATTGTGTTGTGGGGTTAGGTTTTGTATTAAGTAGTATGGGAATTGCAGGGGCACAAGAAAATGCTTTACCAATGAGTAACGTAAAGCAAGCTCAAGCAATTCGTGATCATATTGAAAGTGAAATGAGGGCTTATGTCAAAGATCACGATTCCCAACATTTATCAATTGTAATCTGTGGTGCAGGATTTCAGGCAATTGAATTGGCTGGTGCATTAGCTCAAGCTCGACCATGTTTTGCTCAAACAGCAGGAACTGATCCTGAAAAAATTACGATTAAGATGATTGATGGTTCACCACGTCTTCTACCAATGTTTCAAGGAAAGCTATTAGATTATGCTATTAATTTAAGCGCATAAAATTGAAATTATTAAGCCTGCTTATTTACAAAAGGTAACGGATCATTCAATTTTGTACAAAATGAAAGATTCTGACAATGTGCAAGAAATTAGTGCAGGAAACAGAATTTGGATGATGGGCTTTAGTGGGAGCCCAGTAATTGAAAAATCTGGTTTTAATAACCGTCGCGGTCGCGTTATGGTTAGCGATCATCTGACTGCACCAGAAAGTGACGATATTTATGTCTTAGGGGATGTTTCTAGTGTAATGGTTCCTGGTAAGAAGTGGCCATGGCCTAATACAGCTCAAATGGCTTTATCAATGGCTAACTATGCGGCTAAAGATATTAGAAGTCGGATTAATCATCAAGCTCGTCCTACAAAATATGTTTATCATGATTTGGGTGTAGTTGTGGCAATTGGTGAAAGTAAAGCTGCAGGTAAGGCGTTAGGCCATGGATACAGAGGATATTTAGCTTCAGCTCTTAAGAAAATTATTATAGATAAATCTTTAATGGAAACTGGCGGTATTAAAGAAACACTTGCTGTTGGTCGTTTTGATTTGTATCACTAAAAAGGTAAAAAAATAAGCATCAACTGATGCTTATTTTTTATGATTGTTTATTATTCATTTTTGGTTCAATGTAGAAATGATATAAGAAAGAATAACCAAGCAATACAAAGGTAATTCCTTCAATCCATCCACCAAATACGTCAGATGGATAATGAACATGAACAAAAATTCTAGTGTAACCAATTAAAATTGGGAATAATGCCCAAATAATAATTAGAAGTGTTTTCCAGAATTTACTTTTAACTAATAAAATAGTCAAAATAATTAAAACTCCAAATAATGCAGCACTACCAACTGAGTGACCAGAAGGAAAACTATAACCATCTGCGTAGACTAAGTGGTGAACAGTAGGTCGCTGTCTTTCTACTGCATGTTTAATAATCCAATTGTACCCATTAGCACAGATCATCACGCCAGCAGTGAAAAACGCGTAAGCGTATTGTTTAAAAACAATTAGAATAATAAATAAAATAATTGTTTCAGTAGTTATAACACTAGTATTACCTAAATTAGTAAAAGTTTTGGCAAAGGCTACATTAGCTGGATTATTATTACTTACTATTCCGATAATAGTATTATCGAAAATATGGATAAACTGTGAGCCAGATGAAACTAATAGAGCCCATGCAGCATAAATAACCACGAAGATTGCACCAGGAATTAAGGTGTCTCTTGGTGGATTTTTTGTATTAATCAAAAAGTGCACCCCTCTTGTAATTTTTAGCATTTGTGGTAAATTATAATCATTATCTATAAGAAAATAAAGGTCAGGAAGTATTAGTAAGGATATTTTTTCAGAGAGAGGCTGGTTGCTGCGAAGTCTTAGAATAGAATTGCGAACTCGTCCTGGAACTAGAACCTATCGTTGCCATCCGCGTTAAGGAGCAAATTAAGTGTCACATTTTTGTGAAACTTAGGTGGTACCGCGATTATTTCGTCCTATGATTTAGTTCATAGGACTTTTTTATTTGCAAAGGAGAAAATGATTTGTATAACCACAAAGTAGTTGAAAAGAAATGGCAAGATTATTGGGCAAAACACGATACCTTTAAGACAGGTACTGATTCCAATAAGAAGAATTATTACGCATTAGATATGTTTCCGTTCCCATCTGGTAAAGGACTTCATGTGGGTCACCCAGAGGGATATACTGCAACTGATATTGTGTCTAGAATGAAGCGTGCTCAAGGTTACAATGTACTTCACCCAATGGGTTGGGATGCTTTTGGTTTACCAACTGAACAATACGCTTTAAAGACTGGTGAAGATCCTGAAGTTGTTACTAAAAATAATATTGCTAACTTCAAGCGTCAATTAAATAAGTTAGGCTTCTCATATGATTGGGATCGTGAAGTTACTACTTCAGATCCTAATTACTACAAGTGGACTCAATGGGTCTTTGAACAAATGTACAAGAAGGGCTTAGCATATGAAGCAGAAGTGCCAGTTAACTGGTCTCCAGATTTAGGTACTGTTGTCGCAAACGAAGAAATTGTGGATGGTAAGACTGAACGTGGTGGGTACCCAGTATATCGTCGTAACATGCGTCAATGGATGCTTAAGATGACTGCTTATGCTGATCGTTTGCTTGAAGATTTAGATGATTTAGATTGGCCAGAACCAGTTAAGGAAATGCAAAGAAACTGGATTGGACGTTCACTTGGTGCACAAGTAACTTTTAAGATTAAGGATAGCGATAAGACTTTTGACATCTTTACTACCCGTCCAGATACTTTGTTTGGCTGTTCATACACTGTTCTTGCTCCAGAAAACAAATTAGTGCAAGAAATTACTACTGATGCACAGCGTGATGAAGTTAATGCTTACATTAAAAAGATTGAATCAAAATCAGATCTTGAAAGAACCGATTTAAACAAAGATAAGACTGGTGTATTTACTGGTGCTTACGCAATTAATCCAGTAAACGGCAAGGAAGTTCCAATTTGGATTTCAGATTATGTTTTGGCAAGTTACGGTACAGGTGCAGTGATGGCCGTTCCTGCTCATGATGAACGTGACTATGCTTTTGCTACTAAATTTGGTTTGCCAATTAATCCAGTACTTGAAGGTGGAGATATTACTAAGGAAGCTTTCACTGAAGATGGTCCACACATTAATTCTGAATTCTTAAATGGCTTGAACATTAAGGATGCCAAGAAGAAGATGGTTGAATGGCTTGAAGAGCATAACTGCGGTGAAAAGAAGGTTAACTATAAGCTTCGTGACTGGGACTTCAGTCGTCAACGTTACTGGGGCGAACCAATTCCAGTTATCCACTGGGAAGATGGGGAAACTACTCTTGTTCCTGAAGATCAATTACCACTTCGCTTACCACATGCAACTGATATTAAGCCATCAGGTACTCCAGAAAGTCCATTAGCTAACTTGACCGATTGGGTTAATGTGGTTGATGAAAATGGTAGAAAAGGTAAGCGTGAAACCAATACTATGCCTAACTGGGCAGGCTCAAGTTGGTACTACCTTCGTTATGTTGACCCACATAATGATAAAGAATTAGCTGATTACGATCTTCTTAAGAAATGGCTTCCAGTTGATCTTTACATTGGTGGTGCAGAACACGCTGTTCGTCACCTTCTTTATGCAAGATTCTGGCACAAGGTTCTTTACGATTTAGGTGTTGTTCCAACTAAGGAACCATTCCAACGTTTATACAATCAAGGTTTAATTTTGAAGAACCATGAGAAGATGTCTAAATCAAAGGGGAATGTTGTTAACCCTGATGATGTTATTGACGAATATGGTGCAGACTCACTTAGAATGTATGAAATGTTCATGGGTCCACTTGATGCCTCAATTGACTGGGATGATAATGGCCCAGCCTCAACTAAGAAGTTCTTAGATCGTGTATGGCGTTTATTCGTTAATGATCTTGATCTTAAAGCAATTCCACAAGAACGTATTGTTGATGAAAACGATGGTGAACTTGACAAGGTTTATGCAGAAACTGTTAAGAAGGTAACTGAAGACTTTGATGCTCTTCACTTCAACACTGCTATCTCTCAAATGATGGTTTTCATGAATGCAGCTCAAAAGGCTAAAACAATTCCACGCGAATATGCAGAAGGCTTTGTTAAGCTTTTGGCACCGGTGGCTCCACACATGATGGAAGAAATCTGGCAAGTGTTTGGTCATGATGAATCAATTAGCTATGCAGAATGGTCAACTTATGATCCAGCTAAGTTAGTTGAATCAACTGTTGAAATTATGGTTCAAGTAAATGGGAAACTTCGTGGTAAGTTCCAAGCTGCTAAGGATGCTGATAGAGACGAAGTTCAAAAACAAGCTATGGAACTTCCACACGTACAAAAATTCTTAGAAGGTAAGGACGTCAAGAAAGTTATCGTTGTACCAAATAAGATTGTTAATATCGTAGCTAAATAAGTTAATTTTTTCCTAAAAGAATAGTTAAAGTTCGACTTTATTATTCAAATTGCGTGACAATTAAATAGTTAATATTTTATGTTGGGAAAAATTCATGGAAGAAGAAAATAACTTAAATAGCAAAGATACACAAAATACCTTTCTAAAAGGTTCTGCGTGGATGACTTTTGGCTCAATTGCCTCAAGAATTCTGGGAGCTTTATATATTATTCCGTGGTATGCCTGGATGGGGCAATATGGTAATATCGCCAATGCCTTAACTGCACGAAGTTATAATATTTATACTATTTTTATCTTAATTTCGACTGCAGGTATTCCTGGTGCGATCGCTAAACAGGTAGCAAAGTATAATGCTTTAAATGAATATGGAATTGGGCGTAGGTTATTCCATAAAGGATTAATTTTGATGGCCATTCTAGGGGTGGTTTCAGCTGCAATTATGTATTTTGCTTCGCCGCTTCTTGCTTCAAATGGTAGTCAAAGTGATCCGAGGCAAATTGCGGTTATGCGGAGCTTGTCATATGCAATCTTGATTATCCCTATTTTAAGTATTATGCGTGGATATTTTCAGGGTTATGCGGATATGATGCCTAGTGCAATGTCGCAGTTTGTAGAACAATTTGCCCGTGTCGTCTGGATGCTTTTGACTGCTTTTGTAATTATGCAAGTCCAGCATGGGTCATATGTTCATGCAGTTATTCAATCAAATTTGGCTGCTGCAGTTGGAGCAGCATTTGGGATTGGATTATTAGTCTGGTTTTTGTTTTCACGTAGGAAACAATTGGATTATCTAGTAGCTAATTCCAATAATCGGTTACGTGTGTCCACTACAGAATTATTTGCGGAAATTATTGAACAGGCAATTCCCTTTATCATTATTGACTCAGGGATTACATTGTTCTCGTTGGTTGATCAATATACTTTCCATCCAATGATTGCTGGGTTGGTTCATGCAAGTTCAGATGCGATCGAAGATTGGTATGCACTATTTGGCTTAAATGCTAATAAATTAATTATGATTATCGTATCTTTAGCTAGTGCAATGGCAGTAACAGCAATTCCACTTTTGTCAGCTGCTCATACAAGAGGTGACTACAAGAGTATTTCTCGTCAGATTGCTAATACGATGGATTTATTCTTGTTCGTAATGATTCCAGCGGCATTTGGAATGGCTGCCATTAGTCGACCGATTTATACAGTTTTTTATGGACCAGATCAATTAGGTAGTAATGTTTTATACTTGTCTGCTTTTACTGCAATCAGTTTAGGGTTGTTTACTGTATTAATGGCAATTTTGCAGGGACTTTCAGAAAATGGCCTGGCAATTAAGTATTTAGTTCTAGGTTTAATTTTAAAAGGAATTCTACAGTATCCGATGATCTTCTTGTTTAAGATATATGGTCCACTTGTAGCAACTAATTTAGGATTATTGGTAATAGTTCTGTTGTCGCTCAAACACTTAGAAGTTCAGTATAACTTTAACTTAAATCGAACTAGTCGGAGATTAGTAGGTATTACAGCCTTTTCAATTGGAATGTTTATAATTGTTAAATTGGTTGAAATGGGATTAGGTAAATTCTTAAGTCCTGATCGAAGAATTTCAGCTTTAATTTTAGTAATTGTAGCAGTAAGTATTGGCATAATATTCTATGGCTTTGCTGCATTGAAGACAGATTTAGCTCAAAAGATTATGGGAAGTAAAATCGAAAGTATTTTGGTTAGGTTACGCATCCATGATTAATATGTTTTGTTAAGAAATATCATGACACCTTGTAATCATTAGATTTAGATCTAGTGATTATAGGGTGTTTTTGTATATAAAAAACTCGTACTAAAAGTAATTTAGTACGAGTTTTGAAAATGCTTAATTGAAGTTTAACTTATTGGCTTCTTCTACTTTAGTTAAAAATGAAGGAATATCAGTAATAATATTGTTACGATAAGATAGATTTATTAGATTGATCCAATTTCTTCTAAGAAAGTAATCGTCAATGTCATATTTATTCTTAGCTAAATATTTGTAACTGATAATTATTAATTCGTTAAATATTGCCTTGCGCAATTGAGGCTGCATGACAAAATCAAGTAACAGGTCTTTTCCTGTGCTATTAATAAAATTAATAAATTCGCAGTTAATATGTCTAATTGGATGAAAAGGATATAAGATATTTTGATTAAGTAAATGGGTTTCAAATTGTTTTAGTAATTTTTGATCTTTTTTACGTATAAAATAATTATTATTTAAGTTAAACATATATATTAAGTCCTATCTGATCAATTTCTTTTCAAATAAAGTATATAAAGTGAATATCTTGAAAACAATGAATGTATATGAAGGTTGAAAAAGTAAAAATTTTTATAACAAAAGTAAAATATTTTTTTACTTCTGTTATAATGCTTTTAATATCCATGTATAAAAGGAAAAGTTAATCATTTTCATATATTGTTGTTTATGAAAAGTAGATAGGGGGAACGTGTTTGACAGATATTAGGGTTCAAAATACTAAAAATAATTTAACTGCCGCACTTTTGTCATGCTTAGAAACAAAGAGCGTTCATGAATTAAAGGTTAAAGATATTATTCAAGCAGCGGGTGTAAGTACTAGAACTTTTTATCAATATTATTCTGATGTAAATAGTTTAGTCAAAGATACAGAAGATAGTTTTATTGCTGATTATTTGAAAAGCGTCGAAAAAGATCGTGATTCGTTGGGAAATATTGATATGAATGTTCCGTTTGAGGAGCAATTGGAAACTATTTTGAATTCAACGAAGAATACAATTGAATTTTGCTTTGAACGTAAGAGAGAGATTCAATTATTGTTGTCAGATAATGGTGACATTCGCTTTTATAATTTGATTTTTAAAACGGGTTGCGATGAATTTTTAAAGTGAATGAGTAAAATGAAAAATATAAGCAGTTTTAAAATGAATGAAAAAGAAAAAATGACGATGATGATTAATGTGCAGGTCTTTGTTCATAGTATGATCGGTATGGTAAGAGTTTTGCTTAATTACAGTGATCGTCTTTCTCCTTATGATGTTCGTCAAAGTGTACTTGTCTTTTTACGTGAAGCTCCATTATCTAATATGAATATTCAAAGAATAGGTAATGTGGAATAATTTTAACAATATATATTAATTGAAAGTCCACTAGAGTTTATGAATACTCTAGTGGACTTTTTTACAGCATTAAATAACATAATTTTATTATTAATCTATAATATATAAGTTATTTTATATATAAAAACATTTAAAAATATAAAGCATAGATATAGCTAATTAAAATTAGCGATGTTATAATAATGCAGTTAATATAAAGCATTACTTTATTAGGATGAAAACTTAAGTGAAAATAGCATTTCTTGTGAATTTGTAAAAATGTAATTCTATTAGATTTATGCAAGCTTAAGTTTTTTTATTAATAAGAAAATAGGGGATTATAATCATGGTTTCTAAAAAGAATATCAAGATGATTGAAGAGAAAAGTAGAGATGAAAAGCAACGCTTTTCAATTCGTAAGTTAAGTGTGGGTGCGGCTTCCGTTTTAATTGGATTGGCTTTTACAGTATATGGAGGTCAAACTGTACAAGCTGACACCACTGAAGCTAGTCAAGTAACCACTGCTCAAGAAAACAATGAAGAGACTGGTAATGAAAAGTCCGAAAATACAGTTTTGGATAATTCAAACGATATAGAAAATAGTGCAACTACAGCCAGTAAAACCCCAAGTTCAAGTGTTGAAGAAAAAGCTCCTTCAATAACTATTGATGCAAGTAGTTCTTTAAAAAATAAAAACGATAATATTGAAGTTAAAGATGATAATGCTAAGGTTAATAAAACTATGCAATCATCTTCAGTTGATAAGGCAAATAATGTAACTTCAAATGAAAAAACAGAAAGTCAACAGGCTGTAAATACTAAAGAAGATAATCCAACTAAGAGTGAAGATACTAAAAAAGTAAATTCTACTGCTATTAATGTAGGGTCTAATGAAAATACAGAGGTTGCTTCTGCTCAACAAACAAATAATTTTGAAGTAGATAAGGGTACTACTTTTGCTACTAATGAAAAAACAGAAGCAAATTCAACTAATGTTTCAGAAAATGTTGATTCGATTGAAGTACCTTCAAATAAGTTAACAACTGACACTCTAAATATTTCTAAGAAAACAGTATCTGCTAATGTGACTAATGCCGTTTATACAATGAAAACAGTAACTAGTAATGCGGCAAATGATGTAAATAAAAACAAATTGCGTTCAACAACTATGATATTAGCTGCTGAAGTAGAAGATCCTAATGCAGTAACTGTTAGTGATGCGAAAGGATTTATTAATGCAATTCAAAATGGGACTGCTACTACTATTAATGTTGCTAAAGATCTTAATTTAGCAGAACAAACAGATAAAGAATATACAGAAATTACCATCAAGAATAAACGTAATATTGTAATTCAATCAGATAATCCAGAAGAAAAACGTACAATTGACTTCTCGGGATATTCATTTGATATGGATACACAGAATTCTGTAACCTTTAAAGACTTGAATATTTATGCTCGTAGTTACTGGGGTCTTGTTTATAATGCTGGTGGATACACATTTGATAATGTTAACTTTACGGGTTCACAACTTATCTATACCAAACCATGGATTAATTCAACCTTAACATTTAAGAATAATATTACTGCAAATTCTGTCTCATCATATGTAGGACCACTTGATGGTAAGACACGCGATACTCAACAAAATGGTGGGCAGCAAATTCTTCAATTTGAAGGTGGAACAAATCAAATTATTTTTGATGAAAACAGTAATGTAACCTTAACAACAGAAGATGCTAATGCTCTTGAAATTGACGGCGGCACCGCAACAATTGATGTAAAAGACGGTGCAAATGTAGCAATTAATCCACATTCTAAAGGTAATCCTGAACATCGTAATGGAATTGGAACTGGGGACGTTGCACGTGCTATTGCTGCCAATGCAAAGATGACAATTAATATTGATCCAAATTCAACTTTAACTATTAATACTGAAAAGGTAGATGGCGATAAAGATGTTGCAGGAGCATTATATTTAAATTCTGAGGCTGCCCTTAATGTAAATGGTAAATTAGTTATCAACTCAAATGGAACACCAAGTGCAAATAAAAGTAACGGGGTTCCAGTATATATTAATGGAAGTGCAAAGATTAATGTTGGAAATGGTGGTAGCTTCTCATTAGATGCTACAAATCTTGGAAATTACAGCTCTAGCCTAATTTCTATTAATGGTAAGGGGACTGTTAAGTTAGATCCTCACTCTAGTTTCAAGATTAGCGGTGACGGTACTGGAAATGTAACTGCAATTAATCTTTCAAGCGGTAGTACTTTCACTTCCGATCAACCAGATTCATTTACTATTGATCTTTCTGCAAATACCAGTACTGGCAAATCATTAATTAAAAACGGAGCCATCAATTTCACCCGTGTTAAGACAGTTACTGATGGAAGCGAATCACAGCCTTTAGGCAAAATTGATGTAACTTATGATAGAAATGGTAATGCTACTTCTTACATTATTACGGCACAAGATGAAAATACTGTTAAACAAGTTGGAGAAGGTCTTGCTAATAAGAACTTGATTGATCTTGTTAAGGCTGGTGAAGATGTTACTCTATCTAATCTTCATTTAAGTAAGAATAATGTATTGACTGGTACTGTGGCTTCAAGCGGTAGCAACAATCCAATTTATGTAACTGTTACCGTTGGTGGGGTAAGCACTAATGTGCCAGTAGCCGGAAATTATACTGTGTACACCAACACTAAAGGCACAGTAACTTCAAACAATATTGCTTACGCTGCACAAACTGCTTCAACTGGTGGTAATTTCTCTATTGATTTATCCAAGCTTGCAAGCAAGTTGACTGATGATACGCAAGTTAAAGTGACTGCTACAAAAGATTTCGTTGAAGCAACTCAAATTGAAAGTGTGGCAGCATTACGTGCGCTTAATACTACTACTCTTCAAGAATTAGTAGATGCTGCTCCAGCAGAAGAAGCAAAGCCAAGCTACTACAATGCAACTGCAGAAGCCCAAAAGGCATATACGGATGCAATTTCAACTGGTAAAACTATTCTTGCTAATCCAAATAATTACGATCAAGTTGACGTTGATGATGCCGTAACTGCCATTCAAAATGCTAAGAAGGCTTTAACTGGTAAAGAAACCAATAAGACTGAACTTCAAGATGCTATTGACCAAGCATCAACAGTAGAATCAAGCAATAACTACACTAATGCTGATCCTAATTTACAAAAAGCCTACACTGATGCAATCAGTGCCGGTCAAACAGTTTTAAGTAAAGAAAATGCTACTCAAATAGAAGTAAATAAGGCATTGACTACCATTAATAATGCAAAAGATGCTTTAAATGGGGATGTTAAGAAAGCAGCAAGTAAGGAAGCTCTTCAAAAAGCAGTTGATGAAGCACCTACTGTAAAATCAGATGATGCGGCATACTACAATGGTTCTGATGAAGCTAAGGCTGCTTATGATAAGGCAATCAGTGCCGGTCAAACAGTTTTAAATAATCCAGATGCAACCGCTACTCAAATTACTGATGCTTTAAATGCCATTAATACTGCTAAGGGTGACTTTGATGGTAAAACTACCGATAAATCAGCACTTGAAACTGCAATTAATAATTCTAAAACTGTAAAAGACAGCAACAACTATACTAATGCAGACGAAACTCAAAAGACTGCATATGATAGTGCAGTAACATCTGCACAAATAGTTTTAGATAAAACTAATGCAACTCAAGCAGAAGTGAACCAAGCTCTTCAAGATCTTGAAACTGCAAATAATAACCTAAATGGGGATGCTAAGACTGAAGCTGCAAACAAGGCTGCCTTAGAAGCTGCCGTTAAGGATGCGCCAAATGTAAGAAATACGCCTGCATACTACAACGGTACTAACGAAGCTCAAACAACATATAATAATGCAATTAATGCTGGGCAAGCAGTTTTAGATCAGGCAAATCCATCTGCAAATGACGTTAAGTCTGCTTTAGATGCAATTAATGCAGCAAAAGCTAACCTTAAAGGTGAAGCTACTAATACTACATCTTTGGAAACAGCTTTAACCAATGCTAATAATGTTAAGAACACTGGTAACTACACTAATGCTGATCAAGCAAAACAAGAAGCTCTTAATAATACAATTATTGCTGGTCAAGATCTTTTAAAGAATACTAATGCAACTCAGGCAGAAGTAGACAATGCAGCAAAGGCTATTACTAATGCAATTAATGGCTTGAATGGGGATACTAACCTTACAAATGCTAAGAATGCTGCTACTGAAGATATTCAAAAGGCATTAGATAGTAAGACTACCGAAATCACTGACGCTACTAATATTGATCAAGCTACTAAGGATCAATTAATTGCGGATGCTAAAAAGGCAGCAGAAGATGCTAATACTGCTATTAATCAAGCAACCAATGCCGATGCAGTTAATACTGCTAAAACTGAAGGAATTGCTAATATCAATAAGGTGACAGTTCCAAGTTTAGATGATGCTAAAACTAAGGCAGCCAAAGAAATTGATCAAGCATTAACTGATAAGACCAAGGAAATCACTGATGCTGAAAATATTGATCAAACAACTAAAGATCAGTTAATTAAAGAAGCAACTGATGCAGCAAATACAGCAAAAGATACTATTGAAAAATCTACAACTAACGACGAAGCAACTAAAGCAGGCCAAGATGGTGTAGATGCAGTTAACAATGTAAAGGTACCAAGCGTTACTGATAGTCAAAATGCGGCAAAAGATGCTATTGATGATGCCCTTAACGCTAAGACTAAGGAAATCAACGATGCTAACAATATTGATCAAACAACTAAGGATCAATTAATCAAAGAAGCAACCGATGCAGCTAATAATGCTAAAGAAGCCATTGATAAAGCAACCACAGCTGATGCAATTAAGACTGCACAAGATGAAGGAACCACTAACATCAACAATGTTACTGTTCCAAGCTTAGAGGATGCCAAGAAGGCAGCAACTAAAGCAGTAGATGATGCTCTTACTGCTCAAACTGAAGTAATTAATAAAGCTGATAATCTTAGTGATGCAGAAAAGAAAGATCTGATTGATCAAGCAACTACTGAAGCCAATAAGGCTAAAGAAAGTATTGAAACTGCTACGACAAACAATGAAGCAGCTCAAGCAGGCAAAGATGGTGTGGATGCAATTAATAAGATTGTTCCAACAAGCTTAGATACTGTGAAATCTGATGCAAATAAAGCAATTGATGATGCTTTAACTAAGAAATTAGAAGAGATTAATTCAGCTAATGCTTTAACTACTGATGAAAAGACCGCGTTAACACAAGAAGCCAATACAGCTGCAGCTAAGGCAAAAGAAAAAATTACTAATGCAACAACTAATGATGCAGTAATTGAAGCACAAAATAATGGTGTTACTGCAATTGATGGAATTAAAGTTCCGACTGAATCAGCAGTCAAAGAAGCAGCTAAGAAGGCAGTAGCCGAAGCAGCAACAGCAAAGACTAATGCAATTGATTCTTCAAACTTAACAGCTGAAGAAAAAGCGGCATTGAAGCAAGAAGTTACTGAAGCTCAAACAGCTGCTAATACTGCAATTGATAATGCAACTACAAACGCAGACGTAACTGAAGCTAAAGACAAAGGTATTAAGGCAATTAATGGTATTGAAGTACCAAATAAATCAGATACTAAGGGAAAGGCAATCACTGATCTTAACAACGAAGTTGAAAATGCTAAGAAAGCAATTGATCAAGATAGCAACTTAACTGATGAAGAGAAGCAAGCAGCTAAAGACCAAATTGACTCTGATGCTAAGACTGCTCAAGATGCTATTAACAATGCAAAGACTAATGATGATGTTAAGAATGCAGTTGCTGCTGGTACATTAGCAATTGATAAGGATGTTGCTAATGCAGCCATTGATAATGCAGCTGCTGGTAAGCTTAAAGAAATCAAAGATCCGTTAACTAGTGAAGAGAAACAAACTTACACAGATTTAATTAATTCTGAGGTAAATAACGCAAAACAAAATATTGCTAATGCAACGACTGTTGAAGAAGTAACTACTGCACAAACAAACGGTGTAAATGAAATTACTAATACCAAAATTCCAACCACTTCTTCAGCCAAAGATAAGGCAATTGCTGCTATCAATGATGCTCTTCAAAAGAAGTCTGACGAAATCAACAATGCCTCTAACATCAACACTCAAGAAAAGACTGATTTAATTAAGCAAGCAACTGAAGCAGCCAATACTGCTAAGGATAATATCAACAATGCCACTACTAACGCGGATGTTAAGACTGCGCAAACTAATGGTGAAAAAGCAATTGCTGATGTAACAGTTCCAAACTTGTCTGATGTTAAGAAGGAAAACATTGATCTCATTAACAAGGCGTTAGATGCCAAGACAGACGAAATCAACAATGCTTCTAACCTTTCTCAAGATGAAAAGCAAAGTTTGATCAATGATGCAACTAATATCGCAACTGAAGCAATTAACAACGTCAACCAATCTCAAACAAATGACGATGCTAAAGCTGCTGCAACTATTGGTGTTCAAAATATCGAGAATGTTACTATTCCAACTCTTGATGATGCTAAGAAGAACGCTAACCAAGCTATTGATGCTGCATTGAATTCTAAAGTAAATGAGATTAATAATGCTTCTAACTTGAATGACACTGAAAAGCAAAAATTAGTTGATCAGGCAAATGATGCAGCAACTACTGCAAAGAATAATGTTGAAAATGCCACTACCAATGATGCTGCTCGCGATGCAGCTAATGCTGGAATTAATAACATTAAAGGTATTACCTTTACTTCACTAGAAGATGCTAAAAATGCAGCAAACACTGCAATTGACAATGCTTTTCAAGTTAAGACAGATGAAATTAATAATGCATCTAACTTAAGTACTGAAGAAAAGCAAGACTTAATCAATCAAGCAAGTGAAGCAGCTAAAAATGCAAAAGACAATATCAACAATGCCACTACCAATGATGCTGTGACTGACGCACAGAATAAGGGTATTGCAGATATTGCTAATGTGACTGTTCCAAGCTTAGATCAAGTTAAACAAGATGCAATTAATGCAATTAAGCAAGTTCAAGATGCTAAGAATAAGCAAATTTCTAATGCATCTAACCTAAGTGCTGAAGAGCAAAAAGAATTAACTGATCAAGTAGATAAAATTGCTAACGATGCAATTGCTAAGATTAATGATGCAGCAACTACTACCAATGATGCAGTTACTGCAACCTGCGATGAAGCAATCAAGCAAATTACTGATCTATTTATTCCAACTCTAGACGGTGCGCAGACAGATGCTCTTAATGCAATTGAAAGTGCTAAGAATGCTAAGCTGAATGACATTAACAATGCTGCTCACTTAACTGATCAAGAAAAGCAGGCTTTGGTTGATCAAACAAATAAAGCTGCCGATGATGCAACTAAGGAAATTAAGGGCGCTCAAACTAATGATGCAGTCAAGAGTGCAGAAACAGCCGGTTTAGATAATATTAATAAAGTTACTATTCCAACCTTAGTTCAGAAGCAACAAGAAGCTATTGGAGAATTGAATGTAGCACGTGATGCTAAGAATAGGGCAATTGATGATGCTACTGATTTAACTACTGATGAAAAGAACAGCTTGAAAGATAAAGTTCAAGCAGAATACAGTAACGCAGTATCAAATATCACCAGTGCAACAACTGATGAAGCAGTAACAACCGCTAAAGAAAACGGCATCAATGCAATTAAAGACATTGAAATCCCAACTAAGTCAGCTACGAAGGACCAGGCAACCACAGACCTTAAGACTGCCGTTGACGAAGCTAAGAAGGCAATTGATCAAGATAACAACTTGAACAATGAGCAAAAGCAAGCAGCTAAAGATCAAATTGATTCTGATGCTAAGAAAGCTCAAGAAGCCATCGATAATGCGAAGACTGATGATGAGGTAAACAGTGCCGTTGATAATGGTAAGCTTGCTATTGATAAAGATATTGCTAATGCCGCCATCGACAATGCAGTTGCTGGTAAGAAGGACGAAATTGCTAAATCACCATTAACTGATGAAGAAAAGACTGCGTTAAATAATGAAGTCGATCAAAAGGCTCAAGATGCTAAAGAAGCAATCAATAATGCCACTACCCCAGAAGCTGTAACCACTGCGCAAGACAATGGTGTTAAGAATATCAATGATACTGAAGTGCCAACTGAGTCAACAGCTAAAGAAGCAGCTAAGAAAGCTATTGCAGAAGCAGCCGAAGCTAAGAACAATGCAATCGATTCTTCAAACTTAACGGACGAAGAAAAAACTGCATTGAAGCAGGAAGTTACTGATGCCCAAAACGCTGCCAATACTGCAATTGATAACGCAACTACCAATGCCGCAGTAACCGAAGCAGAAGACAATGGTATTAAAGCTATTAATGGTATTGGAATCCCAACTAAGTCACCAGCTAAGGACCAAGCAATCACTGACCTTAATGATGCCGTTGACGAGGCTAAGAAGGCAATTGACCAAGATAACAACTTGACTGATGCCGAAAAGCAAGCAGCGAAGGATCAAATCGATTCCGATGCTAAGAAGGCCCAAGAAGCCATCGATAATGCGAAGACTGACGATGAGGTTAAGACTGCCGTTGACAATGGTCAGCTTGCCATTGATAAAGATGTTGCTAATGCCGCCATCGACAATGCAGTTGCTGGTAAGAAGGCTGAAATTGCAAAGGCACCATTAACCACCGATGAAGCTAAGGACTTGAATGACTTAGTTGACCAAGAAGCAAAGGCCGCTAAGAAGGCAATTGATTCAGCTACTACTATTCCAGCGGTTGACGATGCTAAGAATACCGGAGTTGCTGCAATCAACAATATTGCAGTTCCAACAACTTCATCAACCAAGGATCAAGCTAACCAAACAATTGATGATGCTTTAGCTAACAAGACTAAAGAAATCAATGATGCAACCAACTTATCTGATAAGCAAAAGCAAGACTTGATTGATCAAGCCAACGAGGAAGCAGCAAAGGCTAAGGAAAACATTAAGAATGCCACTAGCAATGAAGCAGTCAACAAAGCTACTACAGATGGTGTAGATGCTATTGCAAATGTCACTGTCCCAAGTCTTGATGATGCGAAGAAAGATGCTAGTCAATTAATTGACGACGTTCTTAAGCAAAAAGAAGATGAGATCAATAATGCTTCCCACTTGACTGATCAAGAGAAGCAAGACCTCATTGACCAAGCACAAAACGCCGCTGACGAAGCCAAAGACAAGATCAACCAAGCGACAACTAATGACGATGTAGCTACGGAAAGAGATGCGGGCGCAGAAAAGATTGCCAATATTGTTGTTCCGAGTCTTGAAGATGCTAAGGATAAAGCCACGAAGGCAATAGATAACGCTTTAGCAGATAAGACGAAGGAAATTAATGATCAAACCAACTTATCTGATCAAGAAAAGAATGATCTTATCAACCAAATTACTGATATTGCTGATAAGGCAAAGGATAAGATCAATAATGCTGCTACTGATGCAGATATTGCTAAGAATGAAAAAGATGGTATTGATGCAATTGTTGATACTAAGATTCCTGGCTTAGAAGATCATAAAAAGAATGCAATTAATTCTTTAGATGAAGCTAAATCTACTAAGCTTGCCCAAATTGATGGAGCAACTCATCTAACTGCAAATGAAAAGACCGACTTAACTCAACAAGTTGATGCAGAATACAATAAGGCACTTGATGAGATCAATAAAGCTACAACCAATGATGATGCAGATAAAGCTAGTGCTGATGGTGTGGAAGCTATCCTTAATATTAAAGTTCCGAGCCTTAATGAAAAGAAACAAGATAGTATAAATGCTCTTAATGAAGTGCGTGATGCTAAGAAGGATGAAATCAATAAGGCAACTAATTTAAACCAAAATGAAAAGGACGAGCTGAACAAACAAGTTGATCAAATTGCTGATAAAGCTATTAATGCGATCAATGAAGCAAATGATGATCAAACAGCTAAAAATGCAGAAAATAAAGGTATTCAAGATATTCTTGATGTCAAAGTTCCAAGTCTAGATGAAGTTAAGAATAATGCAAAGCAAGCAATTGCTGATGCGTTAGAAAGTAAGCAGAATGAAATCAATAAGGCAGTTAACTTGGATCAATCTACTAAGCAAGACTTAGTTAATCAAGCTAAGACTGCTGCAGAAAATGCTAATAAGAATATTGATTTAGCTACAACTAATGACGAAGTAATAGCTGCAAGTAAAAAGGGTGTACAAAATATTGAAAATATTATTGTCCCAGCCCCAAGTACAAATTCAGACACTTCAAATATTAGTACTGATCAAACTGATTCCGATGCTAATAAGAGCCAAGCACAAGATAGTAATAAGACTTCTAATAATGATATTAACAAGAATACTGATAATCCAAAGCATAGTAAATCTGGTAAAAGTTCGGTGTCTCTTGATGATAAAAAGAATCAAGCAATTAATGAGCTTACTAAAGTAGCTGAAGCTAAGAAAGCAGCTATTAATAGTACCAATATTTCTGCTGATGCTAAAGCAAGACTTAACGCTCAAGTAGATCGTGAATTGGCACGTGGTAAAAATAGTATTAGCCAAGCTAGAAATTCAGAAGAATTAACAAGTAGTAAGAATACAGCAATTGCAACGATTAATTCAATTAGTGTTGCTCCAAAGGGCACCCAAGGGGTAAATAGTAGAGAAAACTATGGCAATACTGATTTAAATAATAATAGTATTACTGTTGGTGAACGCCCAATTTCTCACATTCCAACTTCTGATAAACAAGAAACCTTGCCTCAAACTGGACATCATACTAATGAAGGCTTGACAATTCTTGGTACATTGGTTGCCGGTGTAGCAGGCTTAATTACACTTGCAGGAACCAAGAAGAGAAAAGATTAATTGTTTTTAGATCTAAGTTGAATTAATGAAAAGGTTAAGTATTTTCAATATACTTAACCTTTTTTGATTGTTATCTTAGTACTAACTTTGCTTAGAATGTAAAACAAAGAAAGCCTTCAGATTCAATTAAGAATTTGAAGGCTTCTATACTACTTAACGATAAAATAGAATATTTTACTGAGATTAATCTTTGGGTGTAAGTGCCGTTAAAATAAAGACGCCAATTAACTCAAGCGCTAAAAAAGTCATACCAATGTAAGCCGTCATAATGAGCATCCCCTTATCTTTGTTACACTTTATCTTTACATCTCTAACTGTAGCACATATCCCAAAATAAATAAAGCGCTTACAAAATAACAAGAGAAAAAAGATGATTTAAAAAATCATCTTTGTCGCCCCTGCCAAGGAACTACATTATAGCATTACTCATAAGCAAAAGTTATTGCTAGCTAGTAATAATAAATATTTTTCAAACTAAACTCTAGATTATAGAATATAAGTGAATTGAATGAGTAAAATAATTAAGAAAAGAAGGTAATAATATGGCTAAAAACGAAGAAGAAGTAAAAAATAGTCCATTTGGCTTCGGTGAGTCAAACGATGCATTTGCAAAGTATTTTACTGGTGAAAGCTATTTAAATCCACTTGCAAATAAAGCTAACTGTAATATCGCAAATGTTAACTTTAAACCAGGTTGTATCAACAATTGGCATGAACATACTGTTCCACAAATTTTGATTTGTGTTGCAGGTAAAGGTTGGGTACAAGAAGAAGGCAAGCCAGCTCATAAGATGACTCCAGGTGACGTTAACGTTGTTGCACCAAACACTAAGCACTGGCATGGTGCAGCAAAGGATTCATGGTTTGCCCATCTTTCAGTTATGGCTGATACAGATAAGGCTAAGACCACTTGGTATGAACCAGTAGATCCAGACTACTACGATAGTTTAAAATAATTTTATATAATATGCTAAATTATGCATAACAACTGTTATATAGATGTGCTATCATTAAGTATATATAATTTAATAAACAATTAGGTTTCATTTACGTAAAAATTAGGGAATTATGCAGTATGTAAGATTGGCATAGCACTGTTCATACAATATATAATAGTGTCATGTAATAGTTAGAATACGGGGAATAAAAAATGTCTCTATTTGGTAAAAAGAAAAAAGCTATCGTTAATTATATAGATTTGGACAATGATAAAAATAATATCGCTACATCAGGTGAATTGTTAGGTAATGTTGGTGAAGAGATTGGTTACAGTAGTTCAGATCAGATTGATGCTTTAAAAAAGCAAGGTTATGTTCTTGTAAATAATAGTTTTGATCCGAGTGATAAACCAACTTTTTCAAATGAAGATGTTCAAACTTATACTATTTCATTTAAACATGATGTAGAAGCAGTTGATAAACCTAATTCTGATTTTGGAATTAGTGAAAGTGATTTACAAAAAGTGGGTACGCAAACTGTCCATTATGAAGGTGCTGCTACTAGAACACCAAAAGATAATGTGAGTCAGGTTGTTTTTAAACGTAGTGTAGTCTATGATAAAATACTAAAAAAAATCATTAGTACTTCAACATGGATGCCTGAAAAGCAAAGCTTTTTATTGATCGCTACACCTGAAGTTTCGGGATATACTACTGTTCAAACTACTGTGGGTGGTGAAACGGTAACTCCTGAAGATTGTGATCGTAATTATGTTGTTGAATATGATATTAATCATCAACCATCTGTCGCTGATCAAAAAGTAGCTGTTAAATATGTCGATCAAGATCTAGAAAATAAAGAAATTACTGAAGATATATTAACTGGTATGCCAAATTCCTTGGTAGATTATGATCCTAAAGCTACTATTGAAAGACTCGAAAGTGACGAAGGATACGCTTTAGTAAATAATGGTTATAATCCTGCGGGTGAAGTACAATTTTATAGCAACAATGACGATTATGTGCCTGTCTTTGTTATGACAATGAAGCACACTATCGGTCAAGTAGATAGTGAACATCCTGATAGTAAAGTAAATAAGAACGAATATGATAAAGATGTCGCATTTACTATTAATTATGAAGGAGCAGATGCTGCTACTCCTGTTAACAATGTTCAAAGATCACACTGGAGTCGTAGTTTAACCGTTGATCGTGTTACTGGTGAAATTTTACCTGGAGGTAAATATACAACTGATTGGAAAGTGGATCGTGAAAAGTATGATGATGTTGATGTTCCAGTAGTTGATGGATATCACACCGATGTTAAAATGATCAAAGGTGCCGAGGTTACACGAGAAAATATTATTAGAACAGTAAATTATGTTGCTAATGGCCATATTATTCCAGTGGATTCTGATGGTAAAGAAATTGTTGGTGCACCACATCCAGTCTTTCAAACTGATCCAAATGATCCAACTCAAGTGATTACTGATGAACCAGTGCCAAAGATTGATGGATACAAGTGTAATTTGGCAACTATTACACCGTATAATCCAGCAAAAGATATGGAAGTTAAGTATAAGGCAGAAGATTCTGATGTTTTAGTAATTTCTGTTGGTGATAAGAAACCCAAGTCAGAAACTAAAGCAGTTTCAGTGGAAAAGCCGGTTGTTAAACCTGACCCTAAACCGGAAAATACTAATTCAGTAACTCAACCTGCTGTTACTCAAGATCAAAATCATGATCATGATCAAGTTGCTATAATTAACTTTATAGATCTTGACCATGATGGTAAACAACTGACCTCATCTGGTCCACTAACTGGTAAGCCAGGTGAAAGCATTAACGATTTGTATAGTACAGAATTACCATTAAAGGCGATCGAGCGTGCAGGTTATCATGTTGTCTTTAATGGCTTTGATGATAATGGTACAATTCAAAGATTTGACAATAATGATTTAATGACACAAGTGTTTACAATTGGTTTGCGTAAAATAAGTGATGAACAGCAAACTTCAATTGGACTTGATGCATTAAAGAAACTTGATCTTCATAATAATGAGGATGTTGCTGCAATTGCCTTTGGAGTTGCTTCAACTATCATTAGTTTAATTGGATTAATCGGTAATAAAAACGATAAGTAATGCGAATGACGTTATAAGGTAGGAAGCTTTGTAACGTCATTTTTATTGATTAATTTATGTAAGCGGATACGATTGATACTATAATAGAACTAGAAAGAGGGTCATAAAGATGGCTGAAGATGAAGAAAGAATTATCAGAAATAAAATTGAAGAAATTGTTAATCATGATGAGAAGGTTAATAATAATCCAGAATTGATGGAAATCTTTAGGATAGCTTATGGCAGAAGGGATGCAGGTAAGCCAATACAAGAAGTTGCTTTAGCACTGGATAAAGCTTTAGCAGGTTATATCTCAAGTCACAATAATAATGTGCCAGAAAGTATCTTGGACTTGCATCAAGAGGTGCAAAATTTATCTGGTATTTAATAAAAAATAGACCAAGGGCATGACAATTAGTTTGGTTATTTTTATCTCAGAGGTTTTATTATGAGTAGGCACAAGTTTAATGTAGGTAAGTGGTTACCTAGTGATCAAGAATTCGAAAATAAATGGGTTAAGAAGATTTATGAAGAAGCAAAAAGTGATGAAAATAAAAATTTGTTACCACCAGTTCAGGCTTTGAAAGAATTAATCGAATCTAATCGCTATATTTGGAATTTGTTCCAAATGATGTTTGATGAGATTCCGCAAAAAGATGTAGATACACCAGCAGGTACGCCGCAAGTACGTGATTATCATGAATTACTTTTAGTACTTAATCGAATTATTCAACGTGCGCCTGAATTTAATACGACTGGGTTAGTTGGAACACCAATTAATGCTGTTCTTGATTATCCAATGGGGACGCGTGCAGGGTACGTCTTATTCAACGATCCACGTGTCAATGCAAAGATGAAAGGGATTTTGGATTACTGGGGACATTATTTGCAAAGTCCGGCTTCAAGCTATGTTTTAAATACTTCTGATAAAGGGTGGTTATCAACATACGCTTTAAAAGAAATGGCTAAAGAAGCAGATGGTATAAACTTTTTGGATTTATTCAAAACTCGTTCAAAAGATCCAGAGAAAAAATTTGGCTATGTTTCATGGGATGATTTCTTTACTCGCAAATTTAATCCAGGAATTAGGCCAGTCGCTGAGCCGGATAATGATGATGTAGTAGCTAATGCATGTGAATCGGCACCATATAGAGTAGCACGTAATTTACCTATGAAAGCTAAGTTTTGGATTAAAGGCCAACCGTATTCACTAATTGATTTATTGCACAATGACCCTTGGACTGCAAAATTTGAGGGTGGCACACTATATCAAGCCTTTTTAAGCGCACTTAGTTATCATCGCTGGAATAGTCCAGTTAGTGGTACTATTGTTAAAGCATATAACTTGAATGGTACATATTATGGCGAGGCTTTGAATCAAGGCTTTGAAAATCCTAATGGTCCAGATCTGGTAGCAGCTAATAATTCACAAGCCTTTTTGACTTCCACCGCTACCAGAGCTGTAATTTTTATCAAGGCAGATAATCCTAAGATTGGTTTGATGTGTTTTGTTGCAGTTGGTATGGGGGATGTTTCAAATAACGAAATTACCGTCCGAATTGGTCAACATGTAAATAAAGGCGATGAATTAGGGATGTTCCATTTTGGTGGGTCTACTCATGTATTACTCTTTAGGCCAGAAGTAAATATCGACTTTGATTTACATGGTCAAAAGCCAGGCCTTGATACAACTAATATTAAAGTACGAGATACGATTGCTAGAATAACGAATATCTAAATGTGATATTGTTATAATGGAAAAAGATTAAACAACAATATTCAAAGGAAGAGATGATTATGAATAATATTAACTCAGAGCCTAGTACTTCTCTAAAATTAATGGCTGCATTATCTTACATTAGCTATTTCTTTTTACCAGTAATTTTTCCACTTATTGTATGGATTGTTGCCAGTGATCGTCCTTTTGTTAAAAAACATGCTAAAAGGGCATTTTGGAGTCAATTACTTCCAGCTATTTGTGCATTAGTGTTTTTGATAGTAATCAGTGTAGGTGGAGCTTTCAATTCATCAACTATTTCGTGGGGATGGTTAAGTATTACTTTAATTGCTGTTACTTGTTTAATTGCCTTAATTAGTTTAATTTATAACGTTGCCTGTGCAATTCATGTATTGATAGACTAAAAAATAAGTAATGTTAATTTTGAAGTTGATTTCAACGATAAGCGAAAGGAATATTTATGCATTTAAAAAAATCTATCCTGTCCATCTTTTTAACACTATGCATTTTTTTGTTGTTTATTTTAATATCAGTGAACAGAGTGGATGTTGGCGATATAGCTTTATCAAAACAACTTCATGATTATATGCAATTACATCATATTAATGGTGTAATGTTGGTCAATGATAAAAAAGGTAAACCAATTATAATTGAAAATAGAGAGACTTCTAATAAAGGCCAAATAGTAGATGAAAATCAATTATTTCCGATTGCTTCTCTTCAAAAGATTATGACAGGGACTGCAATTTATCAATTACATCAAAAAAAGCAGATAAATTGGAATACTTCTTTGGCTAAATATTTTCCTCAAATCCCGGGTAGTAAAGATATAACAATTCGTGAATTGATGAATCATACGAGTGGATTAATTAATAATGATCGTCCAACATCCCCATTAAGAAATGAAAAACAACAGATTAATTATATGCTTAAACATATAAAATATGATCATATTCATACTTGGGACTATCAAGATATAGATTATGAATTATTAGCAGCAATTATTAGTAAACAAACTAACACAACCTATAATACTTATATTAAAAATAATTTTGTCAAGTCTGCTAATCTCCATAAAATTAAAGATTTTTCAGAAGTTGATCAAAGAGAAGTTCCTCAACCTATGAATAAAAAGATCAGTTGGCATGAAGTTACAGTAACAACATCATCTGATTTTGGAGCTGGAAACTTGTTTATTTCACCTAACGATTATTGGAAATTTGTAAATAATGGTGTTTTAAATAATCATCAAATGATAAATGAATATTATCATCAGGCACAACATCAAGAAGTTGCTTATTTTGGTGGTGTTTATTTTAAAGGCGATATTATTCGTGCAGAAGGGAGTATTCCTGGATATAATTCCTGCTTTGTAGCTAACTATAGAACTAAGAAAATGATTATGCTTTTTTCTAATAATATTAATTATTTTACTTTGAAAATGGCATCTGATCATATTTTGCATAAATACATAGAGAAACACATTATTTAATGAAAAAACTACTAAATCTTGGTACATTCCTTGATTTAGTAGTTTTTTTAACTAATTTTTATTATCTTGATTATCGTCAGACTTTTCATCATTGTCAGGAGTATCAGTTTTGGTAAAGTTACCGTTCATTGTATTAGGACGGCCAGTTTGATAATCAGTTCCATGTTTTTCTGCTTTTGGTGCAACTTCATTAGGCTCAGGCATTACTATTGAGGCAATAATGTAAAGAGATGTTCCCGGAAACACACCGGTAAAGAGAATTAAAGCTGCGCCAATGATTCTTACCCATGCTGGATCTAAGTCGAAGTATTCTGCAATACCGCCAAAAACTCCAGATAAAATTTTATTTTGTGATTTAGTAAGTCTTTTATTTTTCATCATAATAGCCTCTTTTCTAATGTGCTATTTCATAACATAATTATACAGCACAAAAAAGGCCTAGCAAACTGCTAGGCTTTAAATATTTAATGCCCGCTAAAGGATTCGAACCTTCACTCAGTCACCTGAACAGCGACCTGAACGCTGCGCGTCTGCCAATTCCGCCAAGCGGGCAATTTTCTTTAGTACATGAATAATCATACCAAATATTTGGTAAAATGTAAGCATAAATATACTTTATTATTTAAAAGGACGGAATTACATGGTTTTTAGTAAAAAAATAAAACGGACATTAATTAGTCTTGTTGCTTTAGTTTCTTTAGTTTCTTGTGGTGCAGTATTTACAACACCGGTTAGTGCAGATACATCAAGTAGTTATCGCAATAATGAAGTGAATTTAGATGTTAAATCTGCAATTGCAATTGATAGTAATTCGGGGCAAATTTTGTATGCTAAAAATGCTGATAAGACTTTACCAATTGCTTCAATGACAAAGTTAATTACAGTTTATTTAACTTTAAATGCAATTAAAAATAAAAAATTATCTTGGAATCAAAAGGTGAAGCCAACTGCTTCAATTGTAAAAGTAGCTAATAATGCGGAATATTCAAATGTACCGCTTAAGATGGGGCATTCTTATACTATTCGTCAGCTTTATCAAGCAACTTTAATTGAATCAGCTAATGGGGCCGCAATGCTTTTGGGCCAAACTATTGCTGGTTCACAAAAGAAATTTATTGATCAAATGCGTGCCCAAGTTAAAAAATGGGGGATTGAAGATGCCGAGATTTATACGGCATGTGGTTTACCTAATGGTAATGTAGGTAAAGATGCCTATCCTGGTGTAAATAAGAATGCTGAAAATACTATGTCAGCTAAGGATATGGCCATTGTTGGACAACATTTACTTAAAGAATACCCAGAAATTTTAGATACTACTAAATTAGCTCATTTAGATTTTAAAGACGGTAATAAAACTACTAAAATGGCCAACTTTAACTGGATGCTTAAAGGACTTTCTCAATATGATCAAGCATATCCAGTTGATGGATTAAAGACTGGTACCACTGATGCAGCAGGTGCATGTTTTATTGGTACAGTTGAACATAATGGTGCTCGTTTGATTACTGTTGTCATGGGTGCACGTCACCAAGATGGTACGGATCCTTCACGTTTTATTCAAACTAAGAAATTAATGAGTTTTATTTTCAACAAATACCGTCCAGTTACAATGACTGCTGGAAGTCAAATAAATGGTGCAAAAAGTATTAAAGTTACTGATGGTAAAGACGCTACAACTAATATTGGTTTAAAGAATAAGACAACTATTTGGGATCCAGCAGATGGTAAAACATTGACTGCTAGTTTAAACAAAAAAACAATAGATGCGCCTCTTGAAAAGAATCAGACAGTTGGTAATTATCAATTAAAATCAGGTAGTGAAAAAATTGTTTCATTGGATAATCCTAATGGAATGAATGTAAAAGCTAAAGCTTTATCAGCTAATGGAAAAGTTAATTTCTTTGTTAGAATTTGGCGTTGGCTTTTCGGGGGCAGATAAAAATGACAGAACTAACTGAAGATATACTAAAAAAAGTTATTAAAAAAAGATCTAGTAATACTCATAAAGGTAATTATGGCCGCATTCTTTTAATTGGTGGCAGTGAAAATTACGGTGGTGCAATTATCATGTCAACCGAAGCAGCGGTTAATAGTGGTGCAGGTTTAACAGCTGTGGCAACTCATCATCTTAATTTGTCAGCTCTTCATTCACGTATACCGGAAGCCATGTTTATTGATTGGCATGATGCTAAACTAGCAGATTTGATTAAAAATATGGATGTAGTGGTTTGTGGATCAGGCCTAGGGATGTCAGATTTTGCTAAGCAAATTTTAGTAATTTTAAGAAGATGTACTTCAGAAAAGCAAACCGTCATTTTAGATGCTAGTGCGCTTGATTTAATTAGTGAGGATAAAAGCTTATTACCAGTTAATGCTGGACATTTGATTTTGACACCTCACCAAATGGAATGGCAACGACTTAGTCAAATTCGTATTCCATTCCAAACAGATAGTGCTAATATTGATGCATTGAAGCAGTTAATTCCTGATAGTAATGCAGTTTTAGTCTTAAAGTCTAATCATACTCATATTTATGACGGTACTGGTCGCACTTTTGTTAATCCGATAGGTAATCCAGGTATGGCTACTGGTGGTATGGGTGATACATTGGCTGGGATAATTGGTGGCTTTGTCGCTCAATTTGGCCCCAGTGTTGATACAATTTCGGCTGCTGTTTATATTCATTCTTTAGCAGGAGATTTAATTAATAAGGATAACTATGTAGTTAAGCCAACCGAAGTTTCTAAAGTATTACCTAAATTAATGAAAAAGTATTCAGAACTTGAATAAACATGTTAAAATTTTATACATAGTAATGCATCCCTGGCCAGGGATGTATTTTAATGTGATAATATGAAAAATACTTAAGTAGAGAAGATTAATACATATATGAAGAAAAATATCGTTATAGGAGTAACTTGCATCATCGTTGCGTTTGGTTCAATTATAGGATTAGCTAAAGTGTGCGCTCCTAAATCTGATACTGCACAAGAGGCAGTATCTACAAGTGTAAAAAATAAACCAAAAACTAGCGGCAAGAAAACAAATACAGATCATAAAAAAGTTAAGTCAACCGGTGCAGAATTTCGTCCTTATAAAGATCCTAAGGATTTAAGAAAAGAAGGTACTTGGACTAAAAAGAGTGAAACCAAGAAGCATCCTAAGATTAATCAAAATGAAACAGATTTAACTTTGCGTGTTTCATTAAAAGGAAATCGGACATACTTACTAAGAAAAGGCAAAGTAATTTATACAATGCTTTCAACTGGTGGCATTTATAAAAAGGGAAAATCACTTACGCCTACTGGTACATATAGAATTCAAGCAGGTCGTGGAGATAGCTTCTTTAATTACAATCTAAATGAAGGAGCTAATAACTGGACCAGCTGGAGTCCGGACAATGTTTATTTGTTCCACTCTGTGCCTACTAAAGGGGATGGAAATTATAATTTAAATGAAGCAGCAAAATTGGGCAGAACACAAGGTTCTCACGGCTGTATTCGTTTGAGTATACCAGATTCTAAATGGATTATGGACAATATCCCCGATGGAACTAAGGTTGTTATTAAAGATCGTTAAAACTTTTAGGTAAAATTGGTGGTCAGGTATTTCGATTCCTGTTATAATCATCTTTGCTAGTAAGTTAAAAGTAGTAGTTATTTTTTGTTTTTAGCGAGTCTATGTTGATGGAAGATAGATATCAGGAAATAATGAAGGCGTGTTTAACTAATTAAAATAATGAGATTTAATAAGCGGATACTTTGTATCAATTTGAGTGGTACCGCGGGTTAGTAACTCGTCTCTTTCTACACATGTAGAAAGAGACTTTTTTGTTTTAGAAAGAGGAAAATATGGACTTTAAAAACGAAGTAGTTGATTTAGTTTCAAGCCAAGTTGATTTACCTAAAGAAAAAATTACTGCATTAATTGAACGTCCAAAGAATGCTAAAATGGGTGACTATGCTTTTCCAGCATTTATTTTGGCTAAGACTATGCACAAAAATCCTGCAATTATTGCAAAAGATATTGCAGAAAACTTAAATAGTGATAATTTTGCAAATATTCAAGCCGTTGGTCCTTACGTTAACTTTGCAATTGATCATGAAAAGTTGATCGCCTCAACTTTGAAAGATGTTTTAGCTGAAAAAGAACATTATGGTGATCAAAAATTGGGCGAAGGTAATGTGCCAATTGATATGTCTTCTCCTAACATTGCTAAACCAATGTCAATGGGCCATCTTCGTTCTACAGTAATTGGTAATTCAATCGCTAAGACTATGAAGAAGGTTGGTTATACACCAATTAAAATTAACTACCTTGGTGACTATGGTACGCAATTTGGTAAGTTGATTGCTGCTTACAAGCATTGGGGAAACGAAGAAGATGTTAAAAAAGACCCAATTATGAGTCTTTTCCATTATTACGTAAAATTCCATAAAGAAGCTGAAAATAATCCAGAACTTGATAATGAAGGTCGTGAATGGTTCAAGAAGCTTGAAGATGGTGATCCAGAAGCAGTTGAACTTTGGAAATGGTTCCGCGAAGTTTCACTTAAGGACTTTAAGCGTATTTACAAAGAATTAGGCGTAACTTTTGATTCATATAATGGTGAAGCATTCTTTAATGACAAGATGCAGCCGGTTATTGATGAATTGAAGGATAAGGGGCTTTTACATGAATCACGTGGTGCTCAAGTTGTAGATATGGGTGAAGATGAAAATCCTGCCATCATTGTTAAGTCTGATGGAACTTCAATTTACTTAACTCGTGACTTAGCTGCTGCTGAATGGAGAATGAAGGAATACAACTTCGTTAAAATGCTTTACGTTGTTGGTAACGAGCAAGCACAACACTTTGTTGAACTTAAGACTGTTTTGAAGAAGATGGGTTACGACTGGGCTGATGAAATTCACCATGTTCCATTTGGATTAATTACTCAAGGCGGAAAGAAGCTTTCAACTAGAAAAGGAAATGTGGTCTTCCTTGATCAAGTATTGAGAGATGCTGTAAATTTAGCTAAGAAGCAAATCCAAGAAAAGAACCCAGATTTAGCAGATCAAGATCAAGTAGCTCATGATGTTGGTGTAGGTGCCGTTGTATTCCACGATTTAAAGAATGATCGTTTGGATAACTTTGACTTTGACCTTGATGAAGTGGTTCGCTTTGAAGGTGATACCGGTCCTTATGTACAATACACTAATGCGCGTGCTCAAAGCGTATTACGTAAAGCTGCAGCAATGGGTGAAAAGCCAAGCGAAGGCGACTTTAATATTAATGATGATTGGGCATTTGCAGTTGCCAAGGACTTGGCAGACTTCCCAAGAATTGTTGCAAGAAGTGCTGAAAAGTTTGAACCATCTGTAATTGCTAAATTTGCTCTTGATCTTGCTAAGAAATTTAACAAGTACTACGCTAACGTGAAAATCTTAACTAAGGATGATCAAATTGGTGCTCGCCTTGCTTTAGTTCAGGCTACATCAATCGTTTTGACTGAATCACTTAGACTTTTAGGTGTAAATGCTCCTAAGGAAATGTAAAGATTTCAATGAAAAGTAAAAAATAGCGCTTACATTTTGTGAAAAATTGTTCATAATCGAATTAATAAGGTACAATATGCATGTAAGATATTTAGGAGGTATTTTTTAATGGCTTATTTTGTAAATGGTAACGAAATCTTCAGAGAAGCTCGTAAACACCACTACGCTGTAGGTGCTTACAACACTAACAACTTGGAATGGACTCGTGCAGAATTACGTGCTGCAGAAGAAACTAGAACTCCACTTTTGATCCAAGTTTCAACTGGTGCTGCTAAGTACATGGGTGGCTATAAGTTCGTTAAGGACATGGTTGAAGACCAAATGGACTCAATGAACATCTCTGTTCCAGTTATCTTAAACTTGGACCACGGTGACTTTGAATCAGCTAAGGAATGTATTGCACTTGGTTACTCATCAGTTATGTTTGATGGTCACGCACTTCCAACTGAAGAAAACTTGGCTAAGACTAAGGAAATTATCAAGTTGGCTCACGAACGCGGTATTTCTGTTGAAGCTGAAATTGGTAAGATCGGTGAAAACCAAGGCGGCGGTGAATTAGCTTCTGTTGAAGATGCTAAGGCATTCGTTGAAGCTGGTGTTGACAAGCTTGCTTGTGGTATTGGTAACATCCACGGTGTTTACCCAGCAGACTGGAAGGGTCTTAACTTCGATCGTTTGAAGGAAATTGCTGAAGCTGTTCCTGAAACTCCACTTGTACTTCACGGTGGTTCAGGTATTCCTGAAGACCAAATCAAGAAGGCTATCCAACTTGGTATTTCAAAGGTTAACATCAACACTGAATTCCAATTAGCATTCCAAGAAGCAACTCGTAAGTACATCGAAGAAGGCAAGGACGAAGACAAGGCTAACAAGGGTTACGACCCACGTAAGTTGTTATTGCCAGGTACTGAAGCAATCACTGACAAGATGAAGGAAATGATTGCTTGGTTAGGTACTAAGACTATCGATGACGAACTTAAGGATGCTTTATTCGACCGTTCATCATTGAACGAAGAATAATCATTTGATTATTAATTAAAATAAAGCTCAGCTTATGCTGGGCTTTATTTTTTTTGAAAAAATAAGTCATGACCATTAACTTATTAAGCATTAAAATATACTAAAAAGTGAATCAAGAAAGGGTATAAAAATGAGCAAAGAAAATAAAAGTGATGTAGTAACTGGTGCATCTGAAACTCTTGATGCTTCAATGTTAGAAAATAAAAAAACAACTAGTCCATGGCCTGGTCCTCAAGGAATGATCCCTGTAACTAGCGGTAATGCAGATGATGCCAATGTTCATAATCGGCATTATTTGGACAGATTGCTAGTAGAAATGAGGGTTATTGATGCAGTAGAACCTGATTTAACTACTACAATTTTTGGCAAAAAGTATGCTTCTCCATTGATGCCTGCTGCTTTGTCACATTTGAACAAAATATTAGATGATAAAAATAGAAAACCAATGCAGGAAAAAGCCATTGCTGCACGTGAATTAAATTTACTTAACTGGATTGGAATGGAAACTAATGAAGAATATAGTGAAATAGTTGCTGAAGGTGGAGATACCATTAGAATTATTAAGCCATTTGCTGATCCTCAGAAGATTATGGGTGAAATTAAATTTGCTGAAGATCATGGTGCTGTAGCAGTAGGAATCGATATCGATCATATTGCAGGTGAAAATGGTAAGTATGATGTAGTTGATGGTATTCCTTTGGGTTCTATTAGGATGGATGATTTAAAGAAATATGCTGCAAGTACGGAATTACCATTTATTGCTAAAGGTGTGTTGTCAGTGGCAGATGCATTGAAGGCTCGTCAAGCTGGCTGTAAGGCAATTGTTGTCTCTCATCACCATGGCCGTGTTCCGTTTGGTATTCCACCTTTGTCAATTTTGCCTGAGATTAAGAAGGCTTTGATAGGTAGTGGGATGCAAATTTTTGTGGATGGTTCTTTAATGAGTGGATATGATGCATATAAGGCTTTAGCGCTTGGTGCTGATGCTGTTTTGATCGGTAGAGGTATTTTACCAGAAGTGCTTAAAAACGGCACAGAGGCTACGAAAAACAAACTACAAAAGATGAATGAACAATTATCCGAAATGATGCTGTATACCGGTATTAAGGATATGAATTCATTTGATCCCACAGTACTTCATTTTGAAAAATAAAAAAGGTCTTGCCAGAATGAAAAAATAGCAAGACTTTTTGTTAGAAAAATTTATGTGCAAAACGATTATCAGGTAAATCAATGAAATATTTATGGCCACCTAAATCGTTTTCTACTCGGCGATAAAGTTCGACTAAGATATAGTAAGTAAGCCAGTAAATTGTTCCAATTATGCCAAAGAAAACGTAATAGATTAACACATTATAGTTCAAAAAAACTATTGCAATTGTAATTGATAAAATAGTTCCTACGGTTACTATTGTGTAAAATTTTTTCCAATTATTTAGTTGAATATGGAAAATAACTAAACAATTTTCAATTGCTCTACTACCAAAATAGCAGATGCTGATAAAACATAGACCTGCAATAAAGAATAAGAAATTCTGTTTTCTTAGCCAGGTAAGTAGAATAGTTGCTATTAAAGCTAAAACAATGAAAATCCACATCATTAATTGAACGAGCTTGTCTCTTCGATGGGTAAGAATTTTCTTTTGAGGATCAAATAGTAATCGATCGGCTAACCAATTGTAACTATCAATAAAATAATAAAAATTTATGACAAAACCTAATTCAGTTAGAAAGACAAGAAAGCCATACACTATTAATGAAAAAACAAGTAATAACATTCCTAAAATTCCCAACCAAGGAAGGATTGCGCTAATCCTACGAGAACGAATGAATTTTTGGGTTGATGAATTATATTGAGATAATTGTTTTTTCATTATATGCAGTCCTTTCTATTGTTATAGAATATTTTATTATTAATAGATTAAAAAACAATAGTTAATTAAAATATAATTTTAATAATATAGATGAATATAAAAAAACACCTTCGAAATCAAAGCAAAATTTCGAAGGTGTTTTTTATATTATTTAATTCTATAAGCCAAATGCTAATTTGTATAATAATGCACCGCAGATACCACCAGCAATTGGTGCTACGACTGGAATCCAACCGTAATCCCAATGTGCTGAACCCTTATGAGGCAATGGACAAAGTGCATAAACAATACGTGGACCCAAATCTCTTGCCGGATTCAATGCTGGACCTGTAGGACCACCAACGGCCATAACAAGTGCGGTAATCAAGAAACCAACACCGATATTAGCAATATCTTCTGATTGCTTAAAGAACATGCCACGGTATAAACCAACAGCTACAAATAAAAGAATAGCAGTACCAACAAATTCAGTAATAAAACCGTTTAATTTGCTGTCAGCAATATCACCAGTAGAAAAACTTGCAAAAACTGCATCATCGCTAGATGTTTTTGCGATAAATGGCCAATATACTGCTACTAATAGTAATTGTCCTACAATAGCTCCCAACATTTGAACCAAGATGTAAGGTAAAACTTGATTCCATGGAAAGGCACCTGCACAAGCTTGTGCAAGGGTAACTGCCGGATTCAAGTGGTTACCTGAAATTGAACCAAACATCATTGCAGGTAGCATAACACCAAACCCAAAACTGAAGGCGATTAATAACCAACCACCGTTTGCTTGACCATCGTGGCTATTACCACCAGTTTTAGTTAAAACTGAGTTAGCTACAGCACCATTTCCAAATACAACTAAAATAATTGTACCGAAGAATTCGGCAAAATATTTCATCATCCAAGTATGTTCCATAATAGATACTTTTTACTCCTCTAGAAAAAATAAGTGAAAAATACATACAAGACAAAATTATACACCATCTTGAAAAAATAGATATAGTTTATTAGCAAATTGCAAACATTTTGCTTAAAAATATATGCTGTTATTAATCTGGAAGCTTAATTTGAACTGTTTTAAAGTCAAATGGCTTAATAAAAGACATTTGATAAGCCGTAAGTTGTAATTCTTCTCCTTCTTGAAAATTAGGATTATAAAGTGGATCACCTATGATAGGACAGCCCTTAGCAGCTAAATGAACGCGGATTTGATGAGTTCGTCCAGTTTCCAGCGTTAATTTAACTGTACCAGTATTATCCGGATTAGTTTTTAAAATCTCGTAATGAGTTACCGCTTTTAAGCCATCACTGCGCACCATTCTTTTTCTTTGGTCATCTGGGTCTTGCCCAATAGGAAAATCAATGATGCCTTTATTTTTCAATTTATCAGTGTTGTTAACTTTTGCAATATATTCGCGGTGAAACATTTTGGTAGTTAATTCACGATTAAGAATAGGTACTACTGCAGGATTTTTTGCTACTAAAAGTAGTCCTCCTGTAAGCATATCGAGTCGGTGTACGATATAGGGACTACTGCCTAAATAAGTAGCGCAATCATTTAATGCAGTATCCGTTTCATTTAAATTAGGATGAGTTTTCTGTCCTTTATTTTTATTAATTACGAGGACATCATCATCTTCATATACTATATTAGGCAAATTACCACTAGCCGGATAAATTTGTTGCAATGAATCAATATGATCTAATTTAATGTTAATTCTATCTCCAGGAAAAACTTGCTCGTTAAAATGGTGGTATGTGCCATTAATAGTTACATTGCGCTCAATTCTCAAGTAATGACGCCATTTTCTTGGAATAAGTAATTTACGTAAAACTTCGTTAACTGGTAGTGGGTTAAGATTTTTTGGATAAAAAAGTGTAAAATTATAAACCATAAATATTTCCTAAGTCTGCTTTAATTCTAAACATGTGTTTTAGCAACTATGATACAATTTTCTTGTTTCTAAAAAGGAGCATGTATTTAATGAATAATGACCAACCAAGAAGAAGTAGTTTTAAAGATGCTTGGCATCGATTTGATAACCGCTTCTTTATCGGACGCTGGATTATTTTAATCCTGCTTATTCTTATGCTTTTAACTTGTACATATTATACAATCAAAGTTAAAACTTCGAATATCTCGAATTTAAAAGCATCATTATCAACAACAACAACCATTTATGATTACAAGGGTAAAAAAGCTGGTTCTTTGTATTCACAAAAGGGATCGTTTGTTGAATATGACAAAATTTCGCCAAATATTCAAAATGCCGTGATTTCGACAGAAGATCGTACTTTCTGGAAAAACCCCGGCTTTAGCGTTAAAGGAATGGCCCGTGCTGCCATTAGTTTAATTATTCATCATGGTCAAGTTACCGGTGGTGGATCGACGTTAACACAGCAGTTAGCTAAGAATTCGCTTCTTACGCAGCAGCAAACTTTTTCGCGGAAATTAGAGGAACTATTTTTTGCAATTGAAATCAATCATGTTTACTCTAAAAAAGATATTTTGACAATGTATTTGAACAATGCCTACTTCGGAAATGGGGTATGGGGTGTTCAAGACGCTAGTCGTAGATATTTTGGTAAAGATGCTAGTGAAGTAACTGTCAGTGAAGCCGCAACACTTGCTGCAATTTTGCGTAATCCAAGTTATTATAATCCAGTTGACCATATGGCTAATGCATTATCACGTCGAAACCTAGTTTTAAGTTTAATGGCTGATAATGGCAAAATAACTGCTGCTCAAGCTAAAGCTTATTCTAAAGAAGGATTAACTTTAAGAAACACTTTTAAAAACAAAGATGGCTATCGCTATCCTTACTTCTTTGATGCTGTAGTTGATGAGGCAATTAACAAATATGGTTTAACTGAAGAACAGGTAATGAATAAGGGATTAAAGATTTACACTACTCTTAATCAAAATTACCAAGGACAATTACAAAATACCTTTGAGCAAAGTTGGCTGTTTCCACAAGCGGGAAGCGATGGTGTTGAATGTCAAGGTGCTAGTGTGGCAATGGATCCAGGTACTGGAGCGGTTCGTGCAGTAATTGGTGGACGTGGTCAACATGTCTTTCGTGGTTATAACCGTGCAACACAAATGAAACGTCAGCCGGGTTCTTCAATTAAGCCGATAGCAGTATATGCGCCAGCTCTTCAAAATGGCTATCATTATGATTCAGAGCTATCAAATAAATTGCAAAAATTTGGTAAGAATGGGTACGAACCACATAACGTTGACAACGGCTATTCTGATAAAATCCCAATGTACCAAGCCTTGGCTCAAAGTAAAAATGTGCCAGCAGTTTGGTTATTAGATAAAATTGGTGTAAATAAAGGGGTTCAATCTGTTGAAAACTTTGGTATTAAAGTACCGAAAAGTGATCGTAACCTTGCTTTGGCCTTAGGTGGTCTTTCAAGTGGTGTATCACCATTGCAAATGGCTCGAGCTTATTCTGCTTTTGCCAATAAGGGTAACTTACCAAATAACTCATACTTTATTACTAAGATTACAGATGCAAGTGGTAATGTTTTGGCAGAAAACAATAATCTAGGTACCCATAGAGTTATTTCAGAGAATACAGCAAAAGAAATGACTACGATGATGCTTGGGGTGTTTACTAATGGTACAGGTCAGTCTGCTCAACCTAATGGTTATAAAGTAGCTGGTAAAACTGGATCAACGGAAGTACCTAATTCATATGGTTTCGGTACCAAAGATCAATGGATTGTCGGGTATACACCAGATATTGTTTTAGCTACTTGGGTCGGCTTTGATCGTACTAACCGGCAACATTATATGCAAGGTATCTCTGAAACAGGAATTACTAGGTTGTATAAAGCAGAAATGGAAGGAATCTTGCCATATACTGCACAAACGCAATTTACTGAAAAAGCACCTAGCCAAATTATAAAGAATAATGGTTCAAATTCTGATTGGACTGGTGGATTAGGACAAAAAATTCAAGATGGTATAGGTTCTGCGGGACAGACAATTAATGAATGGTATAATAGTCTGAAAGGGCTATTAGGCCGATAAATTTAGGAGGACTTTATGATTAATATTTATGATTCAGCTAATAAGTTAGCAGAAGATTTGACTCAAACTGATCAATACAAGGCTTTGGCAGATGCTGTAAAGGTTGTCCAAGAAGATGCTGAAAGTGCAGCTTTATTCAAGAAGATGGACGAATTACAAACTAAGATTATGCAATCTCAACAAACCGGTCAACCTTTATCAGAAGAAGATCAACAAGCTTACAAGGACTTAAACGATCAAGTTCAAAACAACAAGCAAATCGTTTCACTTCTTCAAACTGAACAAAGTTTATACGAATTGCTTAACGATATCCAAAAGACCTACTCTAAGCCAATTAATGATCTTTATGAAGATCTTAGAAAATAGAATTTGCAATGAAGTTTATTCACTTTGCAGATGCGCATTTAGATAGTCCATTTCGTGGGCTATCTTTTTTGCCATCTAAGGAATTTAATCAAATATATCAAGCGGCAGATCAATCATTAACTAATATCGTTGATCTAGCTTTGAGAGAAAATGTAGATTTAGTATTAATTGCGGGTGATACTTTTGATAGTAATACTCCGTCTCCAAGAGCCCAGCTCTTTTTTGCTCAGCAGATTAAGCGATTAACTGACAAAAATATTCAAGTAGTCATGATTTTTGGTAATCATGATCATATGAAACAAGAAGATTTATTGGTTAATTCTAGTCCATACTTTAAACTTTTGGGTAATGAAGAAAAGGTAGAAAAAGTATCGTTTAAAACTAAGACAGGCTTTGAATATGACGTTGCCGGTTTTTCATATCTAAATAATCATATTACTCACGATATGTTGCAGTTTTTCCCTGAAAAGAATCAAAATTATATATTCGGTTTGATGCATGCCCAAGTTAAAGATTTAGCTAAAAATGATTATGCGCCATTCACAATACGTGATATGCAAAATTTAAATTATGATTATTTTGCTTTGGGACATATTCATGCAAGAAATAATTTAAGTGAGCAACCGCTAATCGTTTATCCAGGTAATATTCAGGGGCGTCATATTAATGAAATGGGAGAAAAAGGATGTTACTTAGGTGAAGTAGATGAAGATACGCATAAGACCAGCCTTAAATTTATGCCAACAGCTCCTATTTTATGGCAAAATGCTCAAATTGATTTGAATAAGGAAATTGGTAAAAATCTTTTGCAAACTAAGATTGTTTCGGCTTTAACAGCTACTAAGAAAACCTACTTTAGTTTAAAAATAAATGGCGCACAATTTTTAACTGAAGAGGAAAAAGAATTGGTTCAAGATTCCGATTTTTGGCAAACAATTTCACAGAACTTACTATTTGATTCACAGTTGGTGGATGTTCGCTTTGAAGTGAATGAAAGTTTGGAATTAAATGATAATGATCAAGCCGCTTTTAAGCAAGCTAAGAATGAAATTTTTGCTTCAGATGAATTTGATCAGATAGTAAATGATTGGAAGAAAAAAGACATGCTAGCTGCTAATTTGGCAGAGGAGCCGAATTTTGTGAATGAAGTTAAGCAACTAGCAGAAGTGAAGTTAATGAGTAAATTGAAAGGGATAAGTAATGAGGCTGAAACAGATTAAAATTGTTAACTTTGGGCAGTTCTCAGACCAAACTTTTGATTTGCCTAGTGATAAAATTGATGTCTTTTTTGGTGCAAATGAAGCGGGGAAAAGTACTACTGTAGCATTCATTAAGCAAATTTTGTTTGGCTTTCACTTACGTAGTAATTCTTCTCCATTTTTTGAAGATTACACACCACTAGCTCATGTTAGTCCAATGGGCGGTAGTTTAGTTTTTGAAAATAATGGTAGCGAATATAAATTAGAGCGTTTATATGCCAAGGGAGATAAGACTAAACGCGGTATCTTGACGGTTAAAAAAGATGGTGAAGTAGTGCCAGAAAGTATCTTTTATGACCAGATCCAAAACATTGATGGTCCATTTTATGCGGATAGTTTTATTTTCAATCAAGAAATGCTGGGGCAAGTAAGCAGTTTAAGCCAGGAAGATTTGCTAGAGCGTATATATTATTTAGGTGCAGCTGATAGTGGAAAATTACTTGAATTGCGTGACGATTTTGCTAAAGAAGCCAGCAAATTATTTAAAAAGACTGGTAAAAAGCCAGAAGTTAATCGTTTACTTAAACAGGTAGAAATACAGCGTGATAATTTAGCACAAACTCAAGCTGAATTTACTGATTATGAGACACTAGCTCAAAAAGTTTCGGCTAAAAAATCGGAATTAATAGAAAAGCAAAAATTATTGGCTGATTTACAAAAAAAGGCAGATAATCTGTACCACCTTGAAAAAGAAGTAAGCAATTATCAAAATTTGCTTGATTTACAAAAACAGAGCAAAAATATCTCTTTTGATAGTGAAAATTATCAAAGGGCACAGGATATTATGGCTCAAGGCCGCAATTTAAAAAATACAATTCAAGCTTTAGAAGAGCAAATAAATAATTTATCTGACATTAATTTAGCTAATGTGACTGAAGATAAAAAACTAGTACAGCAAAAGCCACGATTGTTGCAGTGGCAAGCAGAATATCGTGCCTGTGTACAAAAACAAGAGCAATTAGAACAAGAAAAAAATCAATTGTTGTCTTTATCGCCTGAATTAAGAGAAGTACTTAACTTGAGCTCTACCCAAATTCAACAATTGCAAACTGATTATACTAATTTGCCTAAAGTTGAAGAAAAAGAATTAATTGTAAATTCAAATAATAAGTTTTGGTATGCAGTAGGTGGAACTTTAGCTGGATTGGGTTTGGTTTTACTGGGTGCAATTGGGTCATTAGGGATAGTTGCTTTAGTTACTGGAATTATCTTTATTGCTGCTGGTTATGTTAAAAATAATAATGATCATAAACAAAATGCAGTTATTTTAGAAAAACAAAAATTAGTTGTTGAAAAGCGAGAGGACTTTCAGGCTAAGTATGGTTTAAATCCAGATACGCTCAATTTAAATAATTTGTTGACTAATTTGAATCAATATCAATTAAAGGAAAGTACTGAAAAAACAAATGCTGCACAAATAAATGAAATCAATCAAGAAACAGAGCAACTTGCAACTAATTTGCAAAATGTATTAAAAATGCACGTTGATAATAACTTTGATGACCTTTTATCTAGCTTGGATGAGTTAGAAAATCAAGTTAGTCATGTTCAGGAAATATCACAACAAAAAACAAATTTGACAGCTTCTTTAGCTCAAGATAATCAAGATTTGAAAGAACTTGGATTAAAGCTGCAAGCCTTATTGGCTAAAGCAGATGTAAAGGATATGGCAGAATATGATAAACTCTACCAAGAATCATTACATCAAACTAAACTTCAAACACAAATCGAAGTATTGAAAAAGAGTCTAAATAATGATTTGGCTGAATTGCAACAGATTGTTGATCAACCTAATGAGCTACAAAAGCAGCTGCAAATTATGACAGAAAAAATTGCTGCTACTACAGATGAAGTAAATACTTTGCAACAGCAAGTTGCTGAACTACAAGTACAATTGAATAATTTGTCAGATTCAACTGCAGTTTTTGAGGCAAAACAAGATTTAGCTAATGCTGAAACTAACTTTACTAACAGTAGTAAAGAATATTTAGCTAATTTATTGGCTGCTAAGTGGATCAGTAGATCGCTTGATATAGCTTCTAATGAGCGTTTTCCTAAAATGCTTAAGGCAGCTAAAGAATATCTAAAACTTCTTACAGGTGGTCGCTATGTCGATTTAGAGTTAGATAAAAAACTTACAGTAATTAGAAATGATGGTAAGAAACGCGAAGTTAAATATTTATCACGTGGAACTGCTGAGCAGTTGTATTTTGCTTTAAAGCTGGCCTTTATTGAACAAATAAAAGATAAAATTAATTTACCAATTTTGATTGATGATTCATTCGTTAATTTTGATGATCGTCGAATTGGCTACATCGATAAATTACTTAAGAAAATTAGTGAAAATAACCAGGTGTTAATTTTTACAGCACAAGAAAGTTTGGTTAATAAGTTGCAAATCAAGCCATTGACTTTCATGAAAGGAATTAAGGATGCTTAAACGTTTGCTAGACTATAATGATGGCGAAGAAATGGATATCGTTGTTTTAATCAAAAATTCACAGTTGCGCCGTAATAAAAAAGATAAACTTTTTTTAGCGATGCAATTTGGTGATGGCTCAGGTGAAATTCGCGGAAATTATTGGGATGCGAGTCATCAAGATGCGGCAACTTTTAGCACTGGTACGATTGTAGAGTTAAATGGAAAAAGAGAGGAATATCAGGGTAGACCACAAATTAGAATATATAGTTTGCGTGTTGTTGGACCACAAGAGGGATATTCACTTGATGAATTTATTAAATCAGCCCCAGAAACCACTAATGATATGAAGGGCGAAATTGATGACTTTGTTAAGCAAATTCAAAATAGAACATGGAGAAGTATTGTAGAGTACTTACTTAAAAAATGGGATAAACGTTTCTTTGATTATCCTGCTGGAAAAAGTAATCACCATGCATTGCGAGGAGGACTCGCATATCATACTTTGGCTATGCTTAAAGATGCTAGAGGCTTAGCTGATAATTATGAACAGATTAACCGATCATTACTTTATGCGGGATGTATTTTGCATGATATGGGTAAGGTACAGGAATTAACCGGACCTGCTGCAACGCAGTATACAATTGAGGGCAATCTGGTTGGCCATCTTGTTTTGATTGATGAACAAATAATGTTAGCAGCTCAGGATTTGAAGATTGATCTTGAATCTGAAGATTTGTTATTACTTAGACATATGGTTTTATCACATCATGGTAAATTCGAATATGGTTCACCTAAGTTGCCAGCGTTGCTTGAAGCAGAGATTTTGCACCGTATCGATGATTTAGACGCAATGGTTTATGCAGTAACTAATGCACTGCAACATACTGGTAAGGGTACATTTACTGAACCATTACAAAGTCAAGATGGTAAAAGATACTATAGACCTAAAAATGATCCTGAATTAGATCAAGCGAAGAATTTGGAATAAAAAAATATATAGAAAAAAAGAGATAAACTTTTTATAAAAAGTCTATCTCTTTTTTGTATGTAACGTATATTACTTAGTAGCACCAGTTGATACGTAAGCTGATAATACGTCCTTCAAGTCGCTATCCTTAATTGAAACATCAGCACGCTTCAATACAGTTGCGATAACGTCTTTCATAGTTGATTGATCTTGAGCCATTGATGCATAAATTTCATCATCAATAGCCTTCTTGTGATCAGCAAATTTACCCTTAGCTGGGTGGTTAATCATCTTAATTACGTGGTAGCCTGATTGTGATTTAACTGGAGTTGAAGTAACTTCACCAGTCTTAAGCTTAAATGCAGCAGTCTTGAATGCTGAGTCAAGAGTGTTGTCAGTTGAGTCAAATGAAGGAAGCTTACCAGCTTTATTCTTAGTTGCAGTATCGAGTGAGTATTTCTTAGCTAAGCTACTGAAGCTCTTACCATCTTTTAATTGCTTGATAATGTCTTGAGCAGTTGACTTCTTAGCAACCAAAATATGTTGAACAGTTACCTTAGGTTGGTAGCTCTTCCAAGCTTGTTGTTCTTGCTTTTTAGTAATCTTCTTAATATGCTTTAATGCTTGTTCAGAAAGAAGATTAGTCTTTAAGTTTTCTTTGAAACTTGAAGCAGTCATACCATTTTGTTGTAAAACAGCACTAAATTGTGAGCCATATTGCTTCTTGTAGTTGTTGTATTGCTTGTCAACTTTCTTTGATGATACGTATTTGCCGTATTGTTGTTCCAAAGCACGGTTGATAATCATGTTAGCCAAAGTTGATTTACCAGCTTGTGACTTTTTCATTTCATCATAGTATTGTTGTTGAGTAATCTTACCACCTTTGTAAGAAGCAACAGTAGAATTGCTACCACTGTTTGAACAAGCGGCAGTAGATAATGCAACACCAGCTACAGCGACGACTGCAGCAACTTTTTTCATATAACTCTTCATATAATTAAATCTCCACATCCTTAAATAAGTAACTGTCAATTAATATACCATAAATTTGGAGAAATCGTTTTTAAATAGCAAATATTCATAGAAAAATCAAAGTTTCTTTAATTTTTCTTAGTCCTTTGTATCTAAATTATTCAAATTTTGGTTTAATTCATCACTTTTTTGTTGCATTTTTTCAACAATAGGCTGAATGTGTTTGGAATATTTTTCAAAATCATCATTCATATCACTAATTGTGCGTTCTGCTTCAGGAAGATGTTCATTTAAATCGTGACTGGCTTGTTTAGCCTTTTTTAATGCATCACTAAAGCGTCCGCCTTCATGCTTAATAGCATCATATTCATCTTTTAATGGTTTGCCGGGACGGTTGCCATCACTATCTGTTAAGCAGGAAAATACGAATCCTGCTGCGGCACCAAAAACTGTGCCTAATAAGAAATGTTTCATTTATTTACTCCTTAGAATTGAGCCTTAATTTTATCTGCAACTTCGTTGTACTTAGACTCATCATATTGATCAGCGTTGTTACGAGTCATTAATTTTAAGCCATCCCCTTCAAAACGTGGGATGAAGTGAATGTGTGAGTGCATAACAACTTGGTTAGCTGATTTACCGTTATTAGTGGTAATGTTCATGCCGGTTACATTAGGAAATGCCTTTTTAATTGCATTGGCAATTACTGGAATGTATTGCAAGTATTGTTGTGCATCTTCTTTAGTATAGTCGAATAAGTTAACGATGTGCTTTTTTGGGACCATTAATGTATGTCCTGGGTTTACTTGTGAGATATCCAAGAATGCTTTTACATCGTCATTTTCAAATACGGTGTAACTAGGAATTTCACCGCGAATAATTTTACAGAATAAGCAATCGTCTACTAATTTTTCCATAATTAAAATACCTCTTGTGTTTGAACTTTAGTTTCCTTTTATTTTCATGCTATCATAAACTATGTATAAATTCAGTAAAGAAAGATAGGAAAAATGACATTAAAAATTGAACATTTAACTGGGGGCTATACCGGCGTCCCTGTTATTAAAGATATTAATCTTGAAATTAAGCCTGGTGAGGCTTTAGGGCTAATTGGGCTTAATGGTGCCGGTAAATCGACGACGATTAAACATATTTTAGGTTTGCTTCGTCCGCAAAAAGGAAAGATCATTTTAAATGATGTGGTTTTAACTCAGCAGCCTACGAAGTTTAAACGTGAAGTTGCTTATATTCCTGAAACACCAATTTTATACCCAGAATTAACTTTGAAAGAACACTTGGAATTAACCATGCTCAGTTATAAGTTAGATGAGAAAAAGGCGTGGGAAAGAGCACATGAATTGCTTAAAATGTTCAGATTAGATGATAAGCTTGAATGGTTACCGATCCACTTTTCAAAGGGAATGCGCCAAAAAGTAATGATTGTTTCTGCCTTTTTAGCTGATACAAGTTTACTTGTAATTGATGAACCATTTACAGGACTTGATCCCTTGGCCGTTGCTAACTTAATTGACTTGATCAAACAAGCAATTGCTAATAACAAAATGGTGTTAATGACTACACACGTTTTAGCAGATGCCCAACAAGCAATTTCTAACTATGCTGTTTTAAATAATGGTACGATCGAGATCATCGGCAATTTGCAAGATATTCGTGAGCATTATGGTTTAAAGCCTGATGATCCATTTGATAAGTTATATTTAGCTTTGAATAGAGAGGATCATGGCAATGCGTGAATTAGCTAAAAAGAGATTAAATGAGAATCTCAAACAGTCAGTTAAATATTTGACGCTTGTTTTCAATGATTTCTTTATTTTAGCCTTGATTTTTTTAGTCGGAGCATTAATGTTTTGGTATGCCGAAGCAATGAAGACTATGCCAACGAACCTATGGTTTTATCGTCCATTAGTCGGTTTTATTCTTTGGCTGCCTCTTTTAACCGGACGATTGGTAACTTTGATCAAAGAAGCTGATATGCAGTTCTTGTTTACGCAAGATGAACAAATGAATGAGTACTTAAAACCAATGTACAGATATAGTTTAGTCTTGCCATTTATTCTTGAAGTCTTATTGGCAGGGATCGTCTTTCCGTTTGCTACAATCAAAGCAGGTATAAATGTTTTTGCATATCTTTTGTTAGTAGTTGCAATGTTACTAATTAAAGGCATTGAGTTAGAAGTCGAAAAAAGTAATTTGTACTTTGGTAAAAAGATTAGTTTGGCTACTTTAAGTTTGATAGCTCTAGTTTTAGCAATTATTTCAGCATATTATGCATATATTGGTATCGTAGCTGGAATTATTGGAATTTTCTTCGTAACTAGATTAGCTAATGAGCTAATTTTTGACTGGCGTTACGCTGTAGAAAGTGAAAAAGTTAGAAAAGACCGTGTATATTCAGTCTTCAGTATGTTCACTGATGTAGAAGAAAAGCAAGTAAGTATTAAACGTAGAAAATATTTAGATTTTCTTTTGCCTAAGTCGATTGCTAAAGAAAATCCTAACTTGTTCCTTTATAGAAGATCATTACTTAGAAATCCAGAATATTTGAACTTGCTAGTTAGAATGACTGTTTTTGCCGGCTTAATTTCATGGTTAGTACAAGATTGGCATTGGTCGCTTGGCTTATCATGTTTAGTAATCTTTTTAACGGTTTACCAATTATTGCCAATGGCAACAGAATTTGATCGTAACTTTATGTATCGTGTTTATCCAATTGAAAGAAAAAATCGTGGTAAAGATCTCGTTAAAGTTTTGACATTCGGTTTATTCATTCAATGGTTAATTATTAGTATTTTCTGGTTGATTGTTTTGCCAATAAATATTAATCTGCTAGAGGCAATGATTATCTTGCTTGCATTTACTGTTTTAATTACTGCAGTATATTTGCCAAGCAGAGTGAAGAAGATGAATCAAAAGAATTTTGGAATTAGATAGGGAAAGAATATGAGATTAAGAAACAAACCTTGGGCCGTAAAACTTGTTAATGATCATCCTGAAAGTGTATTGCAAAATCCTAACCCAGATGAAAAGATTTACTGGGAAAAGCGATTTGGCAATGATCATCCGATTGAAATTGAAGTTGGTTCAGGTAAGGGACATTTTATTACAACTTTAGCTGAACAACATCCTGAAAAGAATTTTGTGGCTTTAGAATTACAAACTACTGCAGCAGGTATTATTTTGCGTACTAAGTTAAAAAAGGGGTTAGACAACTTACAAATTTTACGTGGGGATGCTGCTGACATCAATTGCTTTTTCGATAAAAATACTACTGATGTAATTTACTTAAACTTTAGTGATCCATGGCCAAAGAGTCGTCATGAAAAGCGTCGTTTGACTTATAAGAGCTTTTTGAATAAATATCAGCAAGTTTTAAAGCCAGAAGGTCATATTGAATTCAAGACTGATAATTCAGGTTTATTTGCATATTCTGTTCAAAGTATGAATAATTACGGGATGTTCTTTGACTTTGTTTCTGTAGATTTGCATCATGAAAAGCCGGAAATTGTAGAAAAGAATATTGAAACAGAATATGAGCATAAGTTTGCTGCTAAAGGTAATCCTATATATGCACTTCATGCTCATTTTGAGACAAAGTAATTTGCAAAAATAATTCTTTTTTGTATAATACTTGTAAAAAGTAAGAAAGATTAGAGGCATAAAAAATGGAAAAGATTAAAGAGTTATCTGAAGATAAATTACAAGAAATCACTAAGTCTGGTCGCACCGTTTTAGAATTTTCAGCAGAATGGTGCCCAGATTGCCGTTTCCTTGATCCATTTTTGCCAGAAATTGAAAAAGATTTCTCTGACGCCAAGTTTTATCAAATTGACCGTGATGGTTCAGTTGATGTTGCAAAAAAATTAATGATTATGGGAATTCCTTCATTTGTTGTCTACCAAGATGGCAAAGAAATTGGTAGACTAGTAAATAAGGACCGTAAAACTAAAGATGAAGTAGAAAACTTTTTACGATCACTTGACTAAAAGAGGAGATTAAAAAAGCATGATTACTAGTACTAATAAAGAAGCTTATCCTAATACTTTGATCGTTATTTTAGGTCATGATGAAGGTCGTAGCTCTTTTGAAGAAAAAGAAGACGTTACTCGTGTAACTAACGATAAGGGTGAAACTATTGGTTTTAACTTCTTCAATGTTGATAAGTTAATTGACTTTGATAAGTTGCCAAATGGTCCAGTTAAGCTTTCAGATGATGAACTTGAAGCTCTTAATAAGAAGCTTGCTGAAGTTGGATTTGATGATAAGCTTGAATATGGCAAGCCAACCCTTGTTTATGGCTATGTTAAGACTTGTGAAAAGCACCCTGACTCAGATCACCTTCACGTAACTACTATTGAAGTAGGTGATGGTGAAGAACATCAAATCGTTTGTGGGGCTCCTAACATTGCACAAGGTCAAAAGGTTGTTGTAGCACTTCCAGGTACTTTAATGCCAAATGGTGCACAAATTTGGCCAGGTAAATTACGTGGCGTTGATTCATACGGAATGATTTGTTCAGCAAGAGAACTCGGTTTGCCACATGCACCTCAAAAGCGTGGTATTATGGTAGTTCCTGATTCATTTGAAGTTGGTGCAGAATTTGAACCAACTAAGTGTGATGAATTGATCGCTAGTGGTGAAATCACTTTATAATATTAATAAAACTAAGAAAGAGCCTAAATGGGGCTCTTTTTTTCTTTCTTAATGGTAAAATAATTAACGAGTAAAAACGTTAAAATTTCGAGGGAAAATAAATGTTAGATAAAAACAAACAAATTTGGTTTATTGGTATTAAAGGAACAGGTATGGCTTCATTGGCCTTATTGCTTCACGATTTAGGCTACAACGTTGCCGGAAGTGATATTGAAAAGTACACTTTTACAGAAGTTCCGCTTGAAAAAGTTGGGATTGATATTAAGAGCTTTAATCCTGACAATATCAAGAGTAATGAAGAACAAGTAATCGTTAAGGGTAATGCCTTCAAGGAAGATAATCCAGAAGTTAAGGCTTGTCTTGATAAAGGCGTTAAGTGGCAAAGCTACCCAGATACTGTTGAAGAAATCGTGCAAATGCACACTTCAATTGGAATTTCAGGTACCCACGGTAAGACCTCGACTACTAGTCTTTTAGCACACGTTTTAGGCGAAGTTGCACCAACTTCATATTTGATCGGTGATGGTCGCGGTAAGGGTGTAGACGACTCACGTTTCTTTGTTTATGAAGCTGATGAATACCGTCGTCACTTCTTGGCATACCACCCAGATTACCAAATTATGACTAACATCGATTTTGATCACCCAGATTACTTCAAAGATCAAGACGATTACACTAGTGCATTCCAATCTGCAGCTGATCAAACTAAAAAGGCATTGTTTGTATGGGGTGATGACAAGCGTCTTCAAAGTCTTAAGACTGATATTCCTAAATATACTTATGGCTTTAAGGATACTGATGACTTCCAAGCAGTTGATATTAAGAAGACAACTACTGGTTCGAGCTTTAACGTTTTAGCTCATGGTAAGGATCTTGGTCGTTTTGAAATTCATTTGTTTGGTGACCACAGTATTTTAAATGCTACTGCAGTTATTGCCGTTGCTTATACTGAAAAGGTACCAATGGATGCAATTAGAGAAGGTCTTCTTACTTTTAAAGGGGCTAAGCGTAGATTTAGTGAAAAAGACTTTGGTGATATTGCCGTAATCGACGACTACGCACACCATCCAACTGAAATGCGTGCAACTATTCAAGCTGCTCGTCAAAAGTTCCCAGATAAGAAGTTAGTTGTTGTTTTCCAGCCACATACTTTCTCAAGAACTAAGAAGTACCAAAAGGACTTTGAAGAAATTTTACGTGATGTAGATAAGGCATATATTACCCCAATCTATGCTTCAGCTCGTGAAGCAAATGGCGATATTACCAGTGAAGATTTGGTTAAGAATATTCCAGGTTCAGAAGTTATCGACTTAGATAATATTGCCGATTTAACTAAGAATAAGAATTCTGTCATCGTATTTATGGGTGCTGGCGATATTCCTAAGTATGAAGATGCTTTTGAAAAGTTACTTTAATTAAGAAAGATTAATATCAAACGGACTGCACTTTTAAAGAGCAGTTTTGTTTTATAGTAGAATCATAAGCAAGATATGAAGAAAATACGTAGGTGAAAACTATGAAATTTAATAAAAAAGTTGTGCTAATTTCAGCCGTTGCTTTAATGATGGTGTCACCAGTTTTGTCAATGGGACAAAACTTAACCACCACTGTTAAAGCCGCTGATGATCAAACTGAAAATAATCGATTATTTATCGGAAGTGTAAAGTCTTATATCTACAACAATAAGGGTAAGCGTACTACATATAAGGGAAAATCTTCTCTTAAGTATGGTTCTCGCGTAGATTATTTAGGTAAGTTTTCTGATTATAACGGTAAAAACAAATACTACTTCATGGATACTAAGGGCTACAAGAAGTTTGCTTCTTACAAGATTATTAAAGGTAAGGCATACTTCCCAATTGGTAAGAATGCCTATGTCCGTGTAGTTAATGTCGCTCAGATTAACGATCGTCCTCTTTATGCAAAATCACTAAGTGTCGTAGTTAGTCCTAAGTATGTTCAAAAGCAAGGTCAATATGCTTTCGATGCAGATAACAATATAATTAAGGGTGTTTATTTTAAACCGGGTAAAAAATTAACTATTGATGCACAAGAATATGTTACTAATGGTAACCACACTGATACCATTTATCGTGTAAAAGGTACTAAGCAATTTATTTATGCTAATAGATTAAAGACTGCAGTAAGGCAACAATTAGAAATTTTATCTACCCAAACTCACGTCATTATGAATAAAGATACTCACATGTATCTTGCAAACGGTGAGTTAAAGACTAAGAAGCCTAATACAAACGATAGAGTAAGCTATCGCAAAGGCCAAAGAACTGTGGTTGATCAATTAGTTTATCTTTGGGTTCCTAGCGAAAACAAGGCTGAATTATTCTATCGAGTTGAAAGTGGTTGGACGCCTGCTGGTTCAGAAGGATATGAACCAACTACTAGCTTGGGTTATGTTAAGGTAAGCGATGTTGACTATGATTTTGGCCCACAAATGGTTGATCCGGATAACACCGCTGCAGAAGCTGAAGCAGGTAAGGCTGTCGCAACTAGTTCAGATAAGGCTGAACTTAATAGTTTGATTAATGAAAATCTTGAAGACAATAATTTATACAAATTCAGTTCATTAAGTCAACAATGGAATTATGCTGGTGCTCTTCAAAATGCTAAGGAAATTAATGATTCAAAGACTGCAACCATTAATGAAGTTAACCAAGCAGTATGGGAACTTAAATTTACTAAGAATGAATTAAGTGGTGAAAAGGTTAAGATCGACAACTTAGGTTGGATCGATAATTCAACTGCCAATAAGATCGTTCATACAGCTGGTAGTTCTTACCGTAGCAATCAAAATGTTAGATATGCGATCGACATGGTAAATCACAATACTGTACTTCGCTTAAGAGAATTTGCAGTGCAAAGTAATGGCTCAGACACTAATCATCTTCTTGCAACTAGAGAACTTAACATCAATGACTACGTTACTGTAACTGATCCAAATCCAACTGAAAAAGCAGGCTATCAAAGTTCACTTTCTGAAAAGAACTTGACAAGTAACTCAACTTTGAAGAAGTATGCTGATTTGATCGACTACAATGAATTGACTACTAACTTGGTTGCCAAAACTAATACTCCAATTTACACTAACAGCTATAAGAATAACTACGCTAATGTAAGTAAAGGGAATGTAAATTTAACCAGAACTAGTCAAATCATCAAGAAGGGTAACAACATTGGTTACAAGGTTGGCCCTATCGTAAGAGTTAAGGGTCAATATTACGCAATGGTTCGTAGTAAGAAACGTTATTTCTACGTAAGAGCTGATGCAATTGCCCGTGATAACTTTACTAAAGACGCAGCTTACAAGAAGTACAGTAAGATGATTGACGATGCTGTAACTTCAGAAAATAGTACTGTTTTGGTTACTCCTACTCAAAACACAGTAACTTATGAAAGAAATAGTTACGGTGAGCTTGGTTCAAGCCGTCCTTATAAGAAAGGCACTATGGCTTACTACATCGCTGAACCACATGTAATGAAATACAATGGTGAATGGTACTTCATTAGTGGTTATCCAACTTACAGTGGTACAACTTACATTGCTAAGACTGTTAAGCTTTCTAAAAATACTATTATGAAATAGTAAAAATTATTCTTAAAAATGATATAGTCCTACTTAAGCAGACAACAAATGTATAAATTCATGTTGTCTATAAAAGGTAGGATTTTTTTATATCTAGTAATTAAAAACGAGGAAAGTATAAATGCTGTTTAATCAATTGCAAAATGAAACTAATTTAACTAATTCAGAAAAGGAAATTGCGAGATATTTGTTGAATCAAAATTTAGATTTAGCTACTTTATCTGCGCAAAAACTTGGTGAATTGACTTTCACATCCAAGCCAACGGTATTGCGATTCATTAAAAAATTAGGCTATAAGAAATTTAATGAGTTTTGTTATGACTTAATATCAGAGCAAGAAAGAATTAAGAAATCGAGGGATTTACTTAAACATATTAATATCAATAAAGATTCCAACTTATCTGATTTATTAATCAAGGTACCAAATTTATATAATCAAGCAATAAATCGTACTAATAGTTTGATGGATCAAGAAAATCTAAATTTAATTGTTAAAAAACTTAATACTTTAGATTATATAGATTTTTATGGTTCAGGAATTACAGAGGGGTTAGCGCAAATAGGTAGTTTTAAATTTTCTTCAATTGGTAAATTCGGAGGAGTTTATTCAAATGTCAATGAACACTATTTGACCTCTATCCATGGTATTAATAAGCATGGTGCAATTATTATTTCTTTTACAGGTGGAAATAAGGCAATGATTAATGCCGCAAAAGATTTAAAAAAGTTGAATATTTACTCTTTAGGTATCGGTGGATTGGAAAATGAAGAATTAAAAAATAATTGTAGTAGTTATTTGACCATACCATTTGAAAATTTGAGTTTAGGTATGGAGTCAATTGTTCCTAGTGTGGCTATAAATTATGTTATAGATATCTTATTTACTTCACTGACGATTAAAAATCTATCTCAAAACGTAACAAATGCATTAAAAGTTAAAAATTTAAGAAAATAAAATATCATTACTGAGCTGGTTTATTTAATAGATAAACCAGCTTTTTTGATACAAAAGTTTCATGAAAAAAGTTGATTTTGATACATTTAGTTCTAAAAATTTTGAAAGCGTTTTAAAAGTGTTTATTAGTTAATAAACTGGTAGTGTAATCTAAATTAAACAAAACGATGGAGGAGAATTATGAATGATTCAGAACTTGCTCAAAAAATTCTTGAGCTGATCGGTGGAGAAAAAAACATAGATAATGTAACACATTGTGTTACACGATTAAGAATTACTATAAAAGATAAATCTAAAATTAAAAATACACAAATTCAAGGATTACCTGGTGTTTTAGGAACAAACATGGTTGGTGAACAATATCAGATAATTCTTGGGGGGTAGGGTCACAGATGTTTACAATGCTTTTGTTCCTCTAGTTCATATATCTAATAATTCAACAAGTGATACTAATAAAGCAAAGGAAAACATTATTAGTAAATTGCTCGATATTTTATCAGGCATTTTTGTCCCTATTATTCCTGCTATTATTGGTGCTGGTTTACTGAAAGGAATCTTGATTTTCCTTAACTTTTATCATTTGGTTTCACCAGCAACCAGTACGTATAAATTATTATCAGTTTTTTCTGATTCTGCATTCTATTTTATGCCAATACTTTTAGCATATAGTTCAGCTAAAAAATTTAAGACTAATAAATATGTTGCTGTGGCCATTGCAGGTATTTTAGTTCACCCAGAATTAATTTCGATGATGTCAAAATCAGCAAGTGTTAAATTTTTCGGCATACCATTTACAAGTGCGACGTATTCCACTAGTGTATTACCAATAATTTTGGGTGTATGGGTAATGTCATACATAGAACGTGGTCTTAACAAAATCATACCTAAGATTTTAAGGACTGTTTTGGTTCCGTTATTCACTCTATTAATTACAGCTCCGATAATTTTAGGAATTCTTGGACCAATTGGTACGATTGTTGGTGATGCGATTGGTCAAGGCACAGTTCAGCTTTACTTGCATTATGGTGTAATAGCTGGAATTCTTGTAGGTGCTGCATATCCTTTCCTTGTCATTATGGGGATGCATGTTGGTTTTACTCCCGTAATGGTTCAATCCTTATCAAAATATGGTGTGGATTACATGATGGGAATTTTTGTAGCTTCCAACTCCGCTGAAGCTGGTGCTACTACAGCCGTATGGCTTAAAACTAAGAATAAACAATTAAAAGAAATAGCAGGATCTTCCGCATTGAATGCTATTATCGGTGTCACTGAACCAGCTCTTTTTGGTGTTACTTCTAAATTAAAAAAGCCATTAATTGCCGTATCTATTGGTGGCGCTGTCGGAGGTGGAATTGCAGGATTATTTAAAGTAGCTGCACAAGGTGCAGGTACTGGTCCAATTGCGGGAATTCCATTATTCTTCGGAAAAACTTTCATTTGGTTTATTATCTCATGTTTAGTATCTTATGTTGTTTCCTTTATTCTTGCATATGTGATTGGATTTGAGGATATTCCAAATCCAGAAGATTTAAGTCAAAAGAATTCAATGGATAATCATGAAAAAATAGTTACTACAGTTGTTGCAAATCAATCTGTAGCAGATCCAGTAAATGGTAATGTTATTCCTCTTAGTGAAGTGAAAGATAATGTATTCTCATCCAAGATGATGGGAGACGGTGCTGCTATTGTACCAAACGATAATAAAATTTATGCTCCGTTTGATGGAGTAGTTGAATTAGTATTTGAAACCAAACATGCAATTGGTTTAAAGAGCTATGATGGCTGTGAATTATTAATTCATGTAGGTCTTGATACTGTTGAACTTAAAGGAAAGCATTTCATTTCTCATGTTATTAAAGATCAAAAAGTGAAAAAAGGCGACTTGTTATTAGAATTCGATAGAGAGGCAATATCAAAAGAAGGTTATGATACTACGATCCCTGTTATTGTGACTAATTCTAAAGATTTCGAAAATATTACTAAAACTAAGAAAAAACAATTACAACATGGAGAAGAATTGTTAAAACTAACAGCAAAAAATAAGGAGAATTAGAATGAAAAATAATAAATATGAGTTTCCTAAAAATTTCTTATGGGGTGGAGCATTGGCAGCAAGTCAATGTGAAGGATTTCCTACCGAAGATGGAGGGGGATATTCAACTGCCGATGCATTACCTAAAGGAGTCTTTGGAGATATAAAAATTCCCCCTGTAAAGGATTATTTAAAAAAAGAAGCAATTGATTTTTATCATCGATATCCTGAAGATATAAAAATGTTTGGAGAATTGGGATTAAAAATGCTTAGAATTTCTATTTCTTGGGCTAGAATTTTTCCAAATGGTGATGATAAAGAACCAAATCAAGCTGAGTTAGAGCATTACGATCGATTAATTCAAACATTAATTGATCAAGGAATTGAACCAATGATAACTTTAGAGCATTTTGATTTTCCACTTCATTTAGTTACACAATATGGAGGATGGAAAAATAGAAAATTAATAAAATTATATGCTCGTTTTGTTGAGTTATTATTTAATCGTTATAAGAATAAAGTTAGATATTGGATAACTTTTAATGAAATAAATGTAACTTTGGACGCTCCATTCAATGGAGTAGGACTAATGGATGATGCTAAAAATGTGAATAAAAATGATTTGTATCAAGCAATACATAATCAATTTGTTGCCAGTAGTTTAGCTGTAAAAATAGGGCATGAAATAAATCCTGATTTTATGATTGGCTGTATGGTTGCAAATAGTCCTTATTATCCGTTAACACCTGATCCTAAAGATGTTCTGAAGGCTATGGAAGAAGATAGAAGGACTTACTTTTTTACTGATGTACAAGCTAGAGGAACATATCCTGGATATATGAAAAGATATTTTGATGAAAATAATATTCATTTTCAAACTTTACCTGAAGATATAGATTTGTTAAAAAAATATACGGTTGATTATATCTCATTTAGTTATTACATGAGTTACTGCGCCACCACTCATGAAAAAAACAATAAAAAAATCCGAGGAAATATTCAATCTGCTGTTCCTAATCCATATTTAGAAAAATCTGATTGGGGCTGGCAAATTGATCCTGTAGGCTTAAGAATAGCGCTTAATAGATATTATTATCGCTATCAAAAGCCATTATTTGTTGTAGAAAATGGTATTGGTGCACACGATAAGCTGGTTAAAGACAAGAACGGAAATATAACTGTTAATGATTCTTATCGGATTGAGTATTTACAGGCGCATTTAAAACAAGCTTGGGAAGCAATTCGAGATGGAGTAGACCTTTTAGGTTATACATGTTGGACGCCAATTGATATTGTAAGTAATGGTGTAGCGGAAATGGCGAAACGTTATGGCTTAATTTATGTTGATCGCAACAACGATGGTACAGGATCCCTAAGTAGATACAAAAAGAGAAGCTTCTTTTGGTATCAAAAGGTAATAAAATCTAATGGAACAGAACTTGCAGAAAATATCATTAAAAATTAGGAAAATAATTTTAATTCTATTTGGCGTAACAATTATGGGATTGGGTACTGGCATCTGTAATTCAACAGGGTTAGGTATTGATCCAGTAAATGCTTTAGGAATGGGAATAGCTAAGCAAAAAAATTTACCTTTAGGATTAGTTATTTCTGTGATTCAACTAATCATAATTATAGTAGTGCTTCTATTAGACAAGAGTTTTATTAATTTGGGTACTCTAATCCCTATGGCCTATTTTGGATACGCATTACAATTTTTTACTCAATATCTACCTAATTTTAATACTGAAAATCTAATGATTAAGATTATTATCTTTTTATTAGGTTTAGTAGTGGTTGCTCTTGGGATGTCCATATATATGGGATGTGAGTGGGGATTAGTTGGTTATGATGCATTAGCTTATATTTTTGAGAAAAAGACCAAAAAAAGACCTTTTATATTTAGAGTGTGTTTAGATGCAATAGTAGCTCTAATAGCCTTCTTAGTTCATGGACCGGTAAGTTTAGGAACTATATTATTTGTTATGGGAATAGGTCCACTCATTGATTTATTTAGAAAGTATTTGATTAATCCGTTATACAGAAAGATCTTATTCTATGGTTAAAAGAAATATTGGGAAGGAGAAAAATATGACCAAAACTGTTAGGTTAAACTATCCTCAATGGGAAGGCGGAATGAATCCGAATTACATTATTGGTAACCAAATAATGAATGTAATTGTCCCTAAAACCAAGTTGATGGAAAACGTGGATATCCCAGTAGCTTCAATTAATAGATTAAATTCTTTTAAAAGAGAAAACGGGGTTGATGCTGAAGAAATCCTGAAACAGCAAACGTCCATCGCAATTCAGAGCTTATTATTAAAAAGTCCAGATAAAGTAATAACTATTGGTGGGGATTGCAGTACTAGTTTGGCTCCATTTAATTATTTGAGTGGAAAATATAAAAATAAATTAGGTATTATTTGGCTTGACGCACATCCAGATATATCTGATACTACTCAATCTCATCATTTGCATGAAATGGTTGTTTCAACTTTGATGCACCAAGGTGCTGAATCATTTGAAGAGTTAATAAATCATCCAATTAATAAACAACAAGTTTTATTTACTGGTTTAATCACTAAAGATTTGCGTCCTATGGATGATAAAGTAACAAAATTAGATATGAAATGTTTAACTCCATCAGATTTAGAAAATGATGAATCTCAAATTACTAGTTGGATTAGATCAAATAAATTTACTAAAATTGCTGTTCACTGGGATTTAGATGTCTTATCTTATGAAGATTTTAGATCTATATATCCAGCTGAACCACATACTAATCCTAATAAATTCCCCGCAGCTGTTGGAACAATGAAATTAAAAAAGATTTTTGATATTTTAAATGATATTGAACAAATCAGTGATTTAGTCGGCTTAACTATTGCAGAACATATGCCATGGGATGCAATAAATATGCGTATGGGGTTAAAAAAATTGAATTTGTTTAAGGAAATTTAAACATATAGTTAGAATTAATAGTATTTAAAAAGTAGTATGATTGTGAAATAAAGAAAAGTGTTGTTCTGATAAATGAACAACACTTTTTTATACGCTTAATTTTTTATTTTATCCTTGAGATCTAGACTCTTTTCATAGATGAAGTAACCGATGATGCAGGTGATTACATCACTTACTGCTTGAGCCCAGACAATGCCGTGATAGCCGAAGATGTTTTTCAAAGTCTCTAATGCGATAAAGTAAACTACTCCTTGACGTGCGATTGCCATGATGAAGGCAGCCCAGGCATTACCAACTGATTGGAAAACGGTAGTGTAAACCAGAATAATACCAACAATTGGTGTAGTAATGATAGTTGCAATTAACATGTAACTACCGGCATTGACGATGTCTGGTTGATTCATAAATAAAGCAGTGACTGGACGAGCAAATAGAATTAATAATCCACCGGAAACTACGGCATAGACAACTTGGACAAGAATATCGAAGTTTAAAATCTTCTTTAATCGTTTCCAGTTTTTGGCACCATAGTTGTAACCAATTAAGGGTTGTGAACCAAAGGCAAAACCGACGATTACTAAGATGACGATACTGTAAATCTTTTGTGTGATTCCCATTGCAGCAACTTTATTTGCACCGTATAAGGCTAAAGATGAGTTAAGAAGAGCCATACCGAAGCTTTGTGCAAAGTTAGTAATTGAACCGGGGATGCCGATTGCCACGATATCTTTGATGGTTTTGCCACTGATTTTAGTATATTTTAGCTTTAATTTGATGTATTCAGTTTTACATAGGACGTAATAAATAAGAATAATATCAGTAACTAGATAGCCTGTAATATTGGCGATCCCAACACCGATGGCTCCCATTTTGAAAACAAACAGGAAAATGGGATCGAGAATGATAGCTAAAATTGTCCCTGTCATTGTGGCAATCATTGCTTGAGTGGCTAAGCCTTCTGTTCTGATCAGATTTTGTGGAATAATTGAAAAGACAATTGGAGCAGCACCAATTGATATTATGCGATAAAAGTCGGCCGCATCTTGATAAGTAGCGGCTTTCGCACCCAAAAGGTGAAGAATTGGATTTTCAAAAATTAATAAAATAGCTGTCAGTATTAAACCAGTGACAAATCCACCGATCATACAAAAGCTACTTACACGTTTACTTAGTTGATAATTTCTTTCACCAAACAAACGTGAAATTAATGAAGAGCCACCTAAACCGAAAATGTCAGAAACAGCGATTAGAAAAGTAAAGAGTGGTGCACCAATTGTAATTCCGGCTACTAGATTAGTATCGCTGGTTTTAGCAACAAACATTGTGTCAGCTAGGTTGTAGATCATAGTAGTGATCATCCCTAGGACGACTGGCAGTGCTAGCTTAAAATAGACCTTCTTGATTGGCGCTTTAGCAAATAGTTCATCCATATATTTTTCTGCTATATAAAACATGGAAATATGTAGAAGAAGACGAATTTTCTACATATCAGAAAGATATATTTTTCCTTTCTTTGTTTCATTTACTGTCGTCTTCACTAGTATTCTGATATTCCACTTGGGAGTAGTCACATTGACTAGCTCTTACAGCTTAAGGACCTAGCCAGCCCCGTTTATTTTCTTTATTTCACTAAAGCTAAAAGGTTTAAAACCGCATTTTCATCTCGATCATTACTGTAGCCACACTCATAACAGATATATTCATTATGCTTAGTGCCATGCTTTTTATTGCCTTGCAAAGTGATCTTTTCCTCGCCTTTTTTGACATAACCGCACGCAGCACATCTTTGAGTTGATGGGTATGTTTTATCAGCTAAGATTAACTCTTTGCCATACCAATCACACTTATAAGTTAATATCTGCCTAAATCTACTGAAAAGAGATCTCTGCATTCCTTTTGAAGCTACATGGGTCATCATCATTTGCTTTACTGCCAAATCTTCAATTACTATTTGGTCGTAATTATCTACAAGCTTAGTAGTGAACTGCTGTAAAAGATCATTTTGGATATTAGCTACCTTGCGATAATCTCTTTGCAATTTGGTTCTCACTGCAAAGTAATTATTTGATTTTGTAGCTAACTTACCGTTAACTTCTCTTTTACGTGCCAGCATTCTTTGATAATGCTTAATACGCTTATAAAGCTTTTGCAATTTAGCAGGCAAAACATTGATTTACCCCTCGGTATAGTTAAAATGTCCAACATTGACATCTACTGCTGTCTTTTGATAAGTTTTAGCCTTACTTGAAATCTCTTCTTCATAAGGCAAAGCCGCATAATAAGCTCCTTTTTCTTTGAAGATACTTATTACTTTGACTTCACTCATCTTTAGAGCTTCATAGCTTTTTAAATCAAACCAATCTTCTTTTGAAATACTTCTTGGACGATCAAGGCGAAGCTTGCCATTAACAATCTTAGCCCTATCAGTTTTAAAGCCTTGTCTGGGAGCTTTCTTTGATTTAAAACTAGGTATTCCCCAATCAGATTGTGACTTATCAAAGAAGTTCTTCCATGCATTAGCCAAGTCTTTAACAGCTAATTGCAAGCATCGAGCTGACAAATCATATTGCCAGTCAGCTTTATTTGCGACTAGTTCATCACGGACTCTGCGTTCGTTAGGACTGGGATTATCTTTTTTGTTTAGTGTATGAGCTTCATACATTAATTGCCAAGTTTCTAAGCCTTTATTCCAGCAGTATCGCCGATAGT